>ERZ1089244.6-NODE-6-length-182085-cov-40.165050_pt1 | contig 182085 bp, 149 predicted proteins | sample MGYA00383550_ERZ1089244 | MGnify/ENA primary metagenome ERZ1089244 (study PRJEB34543, sample SAMEA5968661) | marine metagenome | biome: water | collected 2014-06-21 | depth 0 m | study: Ocean Sampling Day (OSD) data from North Adriatic Sea
TTAAAAAGAAAATAAAAAAAGTAGATTTATTAATTGTAGATGATATTCATGTATTGGCAGGAAAGACTAAAAGTAGTAATGAGTTTCTAACATTATTTGCAGATTTTACTAGTGGTGATAAACAACTTATTTTAGCCTCTGATCGACATCCCTCCCAAATGACGGAATTTGATGAACGATTTAGATCACGGTTTTCTTGGGGGTTAACGGTCGCTGTTGATCCCCCTGAGATCGATACTCGAGTGCAAATTCTGCAGAAAAAAGCAGCCTCCTACGGTATGGTATTACCAAAGGAATGTGCGCTATTCATTGCGCAAAATGTGGTGTCTAATGTCAGACGTTTAGAAGGTGCCCTAAATCAGGTGTTTGCCAATGCTAACTTAACAGGGGCACAGATTACTCTTGAGATGGTGCAATACGCACTAAAAGACATCGTTGCGATGCGTGTGCAGGCAGTGAATATGGATAACATCCGTAAGATAGTTGCTGAGTACTATGATGTCACGGTCAAAGATATTATGGGGCGTAAACGTACGCGTAGTATTGCAAGACCACGTCAAATAGCGATGGCTTTGTCGCGTGAATTAACAGGCGATAGCTTCCCTGAAATTGGTCAGTCGTTCGGTGGACGCGACCATACGACGGTGATGCACGCTTGCGATAAAGTAAATGAGTTAAGAACAGCAGACCCTGCATTTGATAAGGATTATAAAACCCTAGCTCTGATGTTACAGGCAGGATAAAAGCGACAGATATCGTTGTATTCTAGTAGATACAGATGGTTTATAATATCGAAAATATAAGTCCACAGATGCTTTGTAGATTATCGTCAGCAGACAAGGTATTATTAAGTCATTACGACAAATTTTTATAAAAGAATCATTCAAATAAGAGTAACTAAGCATGCAATTATCGATCAATCGAGAATCGTTACTGAAAGCTATCAACTTGATCGCCAAAGCCGCTGATAAACGCCACAATATGGTTATATTAGGTAATATCAAGCTACAGCTATCGGAATCTGAGCTTATCTTAACAGCGTCAGATTTAGAGGTAGAGCTGACATCGACATTGAAATTGCCTGCTGGTGCTTGTGTAGAAGCAGGTACAACGACGCTTCCTGCAACTAAGCTAAAAGATATTTGTAAATCGCTACCTGCCCAAGCGCAAGTTAATCTAGCAACTCAAGCAAATGAGCGTTGCTTATTAACTAGTGGTAAGAGTCGTTTTACATTAGGAACATTGCCAAGCGAAGACTATCCGAGCTTGGGTAACCCTGAAAATATCACACCTCTGACCATTAGCCGTAATCGTCTGACAGATTTGATTCACAAAACACAGTTCGCAATGGCAATTCAAGATGTACGCTACTACTTAACAGGTATGTTGTTTGACGTTTCACAGCAGCAACTGACAACGGTAGCAACAGACGGTCATAGATTGGCATTAGCCCGTAGTGTTATCAATGTAAGCGCAGATCTCAATATGCAAGCTATCTTGCCGCGTAAGGCAGTGATTGAGCTTGAGCGTTTAGCTTCTGAGCTTGGTAAAATGTTGGGTGATCAAGACAACGCAGTTACCCTAAGTTTTGGCCGAGAGTTTTTACAAGTAAGTTTGCCATTTGGTGATGTAGATAGTGCAGGACAGGTCAGCCAAGATCTAATGGTAACATTTACCGCACGTTTGATTGATGGTAAGTTCCCTGATTATCGCCGTGTGATGCCGAGCAATACTGACAAGCTGGCTTTATTTAGTCAGGAAAAAATGACAGATGTTCTACGTCGTGTTGCCATCTTGAGTAATGAAAAATCTCGTGGTGTGGTCTTTAATTTTGCTAGCGATGGCATGGTCGAAGTACGTGCTAATAATGCTGAGCAGGATGAAGCAGTCGAGATGATACAAGCTAAGTATCAAGGTGAGCCAATGGAGTTGTCATTTAATGCTGCTTATCTGCAAGATGTATTAAGCGTTATCCAAGGCGATTTACAAATGCATATGAGCCAATCGAATGCCTCTGTATTGGTCAATCAACTAAATGATGAGTTTCATCAGTATGTCATTATGCCAATGCGTATATAATGCTTTTTTCTTTAGAAACAAACAAAATTGAATAGAAATAGTACGTTTCAAAGAGCTTTATTTTCAGTACTATATATTGGTTTTAATAAACTTTTGCCTGCTAAATAAGCAGGCTTTAATGGGCGGCTATCGATACTATGATTGAACGTCTACAAATATCCCATCTTAGAAACCTTACTCAAATTAGTGTAGAGCCTGCTGCTTGCAACATTATTATCGGTGCAAATGGCAGCGGTAAAACCTCGTTGCTCGAAGCTATATTCTTGTTATCAAGAGGTAAGAGCTTTCGCCATCACCAGCCTAAACGTTATATCCAGCATCATCAAAATAACACAACTGTTCATGCTAAGCTCAATGATAGTCGTACTTTAGCTATTCAAAAGCAAGCAGATGCTACGACCATCTTACGCCTCAATCAAACCACTGTTTACAACCAAAGTATCTTGACAGAGCAGCTACCTACGTTACTGATAGATCCATCGTCAATGGATATGTTGGAGCAGGGAAGTGCGAGCCGTCGACAGTTGCTAGATTGGTTAGTGTTTCACATGAAACAAGGGTTTCATCCACAATGGATGGCTTATCAACGTCTCCTAAAACAGCGCAATAGTTTGCTAAAAAGCACTCGTCACTTAACACCAGTACAGCTGGCTGAGCTAAAATCATGGGATAAAGGGTTAAGTAATCATGCTGCTTTGATTCATCATTATCGAGAGCAAGTATTTACTGAATGGCAGCCTTATTTTGCCAAGAGCATCGTACAGCTATTGCCTTCTTACGCTGAGCAACTGAGCCTAAGCTATAACGCTGGTTACGACACCAGTGTCGCACTAGATGTGCAGCTTAATGAGCGGTTAGAGCAGGATTTGCAATTGGGATATACCCGTATAGGCAATCATCGTGCTGATATTCATGTGCATTGGCATTCTGATGATTCTGTAAACGATCAAACGACAGATGCCAGAACAGCAGCTTCAGCAAATAGTATCCAAACCAAATTACCGACTTTAAAAGAGCAGGCAGCAAATGTATTGTCTCGCGGTGAAAAGAAACTGCTCATTACTGCACTGCGCTTATCGCAACTACCAATGTTGCTAAACGATGGAGAGCGCAGTGACTCACTCAATGATGATTTATCATCGAGAGCGACACCTGTTGTGCTTCTAGATGATATCACTGCAGAATTGGATGATAGAGCTATAGAAATATTGCTATCGACCCTAGCTCAACTCCCGTGCCAAGTATTCATGACCAGTCTGACAGACGATATTTTACCTTTAGTTAACGAACTTTGGTCACAACCAAAAACGTTTCATGTGAAACAAGGTAAAGTGCTGTTTACTGACTAATATCCTATCTTTGATTTATACTCTTGATGATTATTCATCTAATTTTATCTCTTACTCTTTGGTATTACAGCCACTACTATTTGTCCTAACAGTTACTATGTTAAGACGACCTTTCACAGACTGTAAAACTCTCAGTAAACAGTGACTTAGAAGCAAAAAAATGTTAAAATAACCCTTTATTTTTGTCCTGTGCTCAGCAATTTATCTGATAGCATCATAGAAAAGATTTCAATTTTTCAATTATCTATAAGTATTTGATAAATATGTATTTTATTTATTTCAATAGTTTTAACAATGGCTAGAAAAACAAAGACTATTACTAATAAGTAATTTACTGATTTTATCTCTGTGCGGCCTTTTTTGAGGCTAACGGTGGTTAGTGGTTTAGCTGCTCATATGCACTCTAGATTATGAATAATAGACGTTAATTCTAAGATGCCATTATATAGTGGACTGTTTGTAAGTGCGCTAATCGTAAATGGCTGATTATGGCTAGATTAAGGAATGTACATGAGTGATTCATTACCTATTGACCACGAGCAATTGATAGACGACAGTACTACTGAAGCAGCTGTGCCTACGGTAGTTTCAGAAGTATTGCCTTCTGATTATAGTTCTAAAGATATTCGCGTATTGCGTGGGTTAGAGGCCGTACGTGTGCGTCCTGGTATGTATATCGGTGATACCGATGATGGCACAGGCTTGCATCATATGGTCTTTGAGGTAGTGGATAACTCTATCGATGAGGCGCTTGCTGGTCACTGTGATCAGATTGATATCGTTATTCACGAAGATGAGTCTGTCAGTGTGATGGATAACGGTCGCGGTGTGCCTGTTGATATCCACCCAGAAGAGGGTGTATCAGCGGCTCAGGTTATTATGACCGTATTGCATGCAGGCGGTAAGTTCGATGATAATAGCTATAAAGTATCAGGTGGCCTGCACGGTGTAGGTGTATCAGTAGTTAACGCTCTGTCTCAAAAGCTTGAGATGAATATCTGGCGTGAAGGCTATCATTATCATCAGACTTATACTGATGGCGTACCTGATAGCGATATCCAACAGATGGAAGCAACCGATCAGACGGGCACACAAATCCGTTTTTATCCTAGCAGTGATGTGTTTACTGGTACTATCTTTGAGTACGACATCTTAGCAAAACGCTTACGTGAGCTGTCATTTTTGAACTCTGGTGTGCGTATTGTTTTGACTGATGAGCGTATTGATAAGCGTCATGAATTTGAGCATAAAGGTGGCTTGCTAGAGTTTGTTAGCTATATCAATGCTGGTAAAGACGGTATCAACGAAGTATTCCATTTTACCAGCCAGCAAGATGATGGTATCAGCGTAGAAGTCGCGCTACAGTGGACAGATACGTATAACGAAAAAGTACTGTGTTTCACCAACAATATCCCGCAAAAAGATGGTGGTACTCACTTATCTGGCTTCCGTTCAGCATTGACGCGTTGCCTGAACAGTTATATGGATCGCGAAAACTTATTCAAAAAAGAGAAAGTAGCCGCAACGGGTGATGATGCTCGCGAAGGGTTGACTGCAATTGTCTCTGTAAAAGTGCCAGATCCAAAATTCTCAAGTCAGACCAAAGACAAGCTAGTATCAAGCGAAGTGAAATCTGCTGTCGAATCAGCGATGCATGATAAGTTCAACGATTATCTGCTGGAGAATCCAGGTGCTGGTAAAGCCATTGCTAATAAGATTATCGATGCAGCACGTGCACGTGATGCAGCACGTAAAGCACGTGAAATGACACGTCGCAAGACCACTTTGGATATTGCAGGTCTGCCTGGTAAATTGGCTGACTGCCAAGAAAAAGATCCAGTATTATCTGAACTATATATTGTGGAGGGTGACTCTGCAGGTGGGTCAGCTAAACAGGGTCGTAGCCGAAAAACGCAAGCAATCTTGCCACTAAAAGGTAAGATTCTGAACGTCGAACGTGCGCGCTTTGACAAGATGCTATCATCTGCTGAAGTGGGTAACCTAATTACTGCATTAGGTTGTGGTATTGGTCCTGATGAGTATAATCCTGATAAAGTACGCTACCACAAAATCATCATCATGACCGATGCCGATGTTGATGGATCGCATATTCGTACGTTGCTATTAACGTTCTTCTTCCGTCAAACGCCTGAATTAATCGAGCGCGGCTATGTATATATTGCTCAGCCGCCGCTATACAAAGTAAAAAAAGGTCGTCAAGAGTTGTACCTCAAAGATGACGAAGCGCTTAAAGCCTATCTCTTGTCTTCAACAATTGACAATACCAAGCTGCATATCAGTGCCGATGCGCCTGCGATTACTGGTCAAGCGCTTGAGACACTGCTTAACGACTACAACCAAACTCAGTTGATCAAGGCGCGTCTGCAGATTCGTTTCCCAGCGGTGATTTTGGACGCATTGACGCATACGCCAAAACTTAGCACTGACATGACTTATGATGAGTCTGCCATGCAGGAATGGAAAGCAGCAATGCAGACTAAGCTGGATCACTTCGGTAGCGATCTAAGCCCTGAGATTGAATTGGTTAATATCCACGCGCCGCAGCCAAAAAATATGGATGCAGCCGCAGCAGATCTATTGGGTATGACGCCAGTAGTAGGTACTGAAGAAGGTGAAGCGTCAGATAGTGAGGCTTTATCTACCAAGGCTCAGTGGCTGCCACGCGTCACAGTATATGTGCATCAACTAGCACACCATTATCTGTTAGATGCTAGCTTTATCAACTCTGGTGAGTATGGCAAACTGCTACGTTTATCAAGTGAATGGAATACGTTGCTTGAGAGCGATGCTTTTATCCGCCGTGAAGCATCTGCGGGAACAACGAAAGATATCCCAGTACGTGATTTCGATTATCTATGGCAGCAAATGATGCTTGATGCGCGTCGTGGTCTAGCTATCCAGCGTTATAAAGGGCTAGGCGAGATGAACGCCGACCAGCTGTGGGATACAACGATGGATCCTGAAAACCGTCGTATGCTACGCGTCACCATCGAAGATGCTATCGCCGCTGACCATATGTTTACTTGCTTGATGGGTGATCACGTTGAACCGCGTCGTATCTTTATTGAAGAGAATGCACTAACAGTATCGAACTTAGATATCTAAATTTGAAATTGGTTACTGACAATTTATAAAAATACCGCTTTGATATTCAAGGCGGTATTTTTGTTTCACGTGAAACTCATTTGTTAGCGTTGCTATTACTTAATAATTATAATTTGTGGGAATCAAATGGTTGAAGTAATTTTACTCGCTATTGCTTTAGCGATGGATGCGTTTGCAGTGTCAATAGGGTTGGGTGCTAAGGCTCAAAAATATAGTCATCAATATGTACTGCGCTTGGCTATCTATGCTGCGCTTTACTTTGGTATTGCTCAGGGCGTAATGCCTCTTATCGGATACTTATTAGGTGCGGCAATGTTGGGTTGGTTGGCAGCGGCTGCCCCTTGGATTGGGGGTATTATTCTTATCGCTCTCGGTGGAAAGATGCTTTACGAAGTATTTACTGCGGATGAGGAAGATGCTGACAGTGATGATCTGGACGTCAATGATGATGCTATTAACACTGATAGTGATACAGTAACAGCCACGAGTAAGCATGGACATATCAATCACCGCACTATGTTTACGTTAGCAGTTGCAACTAGTATTGATGCAATGGCGGCAGGGTTTACGCTGAATTTATTGTTACTGAACGCGTGGTTAGCCTGCCTTATTATCGCTATAGTAACCGCTATATTTGGCTGGCTCGGGGTCTATTTGGGACGTCGCTCAGGAACATGGCTAGAGGATAAAGCTGAAGCACTGGGCGGTATCGTGCTTATTGCAATTGGTCTAAAAGTAATGTTTTTTTAGCTAATATATTTAGATTTTTACTGAGTATTTATACAAAAGCACCGCTTTGAATATCAAAGCGGTGCTTTTTTGTTTCACGTGAAACTCGAATTAGTAATTTTACTTAGTGATTATTCTTCGTCAGTGTCAAAGCGCCAAGCTAGTACGCGAGTGCTTTTCTGACCTTGGCTCATTTCGATAATACGCATTTGAGCGACGTTTAGCTGCTTTAATAATATTTGCAATGGCTTAACGTTTTCAGATTTCGACACTAAAGTAGTAAACCAACCCACATGCTCAGCAAAGCTCTGGCTTTCTTTTGCCATCTTAGTCAAGAAGGCAATCTCGCCACCTTCACTCCATAGCTCTTTGTGCTGACCGCCGAAGTTTAGGTTTTGCGCAGCGTTGCCTGATTTGGTTGAACGGCGGCTGATTTGCTCGCTTTCATTCTTACCACGATGGCGCTGCAAATTATGCTGCTTGCGGCTATTGGCTTCCATCGCTTCTTCTAATGAAGCATGAAACGGAGGGTTGCAAACCACGACATCAAAATAATCTTGACGACCAATGATGTTTTTAAAGATAAATTTAGGCTCAGGCTGCAGCTTTACCTTGACCGCACTTTTTAGCTTTGGATTGGCTTCACAAATCAGCGCTGCGGTGTTGACCGAAATAGGGTCAATATCACTTGCTGTAAAGCGCCAGCCATAGCTTTGGCTACCGACGATAGGATAGATAGCACTCGCACCAGTACCGATATCAAGGGCGTGAATTTCTTTGCCCGTTGGCGGTGTATTATCAGCATTTACGTGAGTGGTTTGCGCCAATAAATCTGCGATATAGTGAATATAATCGGCACGTCCAGGAATAGGCGGGCATAGATAGCCTTCAGGAATGTCCCAAAATTTAACCCCGTAATAGTTCGCCAATAGTGCTTTATTTAGCACACGAACGGCCTGATGATCCGAGAAGTTAATCGTCGACTCACCTTTAGGATTGGTAATGGTGTGGTCAGCAAGCTCAGGTAAAGCGCGAGTCAATACCGCAAAGTCGTAACGACCTTGGTGCGGGTTGCGTGGGTGCAGCTGACCGAGTTTCTTCGCGGTCGCAGGAGATCTGTTTCTGTGTTTACTATTTGCAGGGTTACGGGTCATGGGCTTACTTGTCATAATGTCAGGCTACGATATATGGATATAAGTAACCAGTGTAGCAGATTTCGCAGGTTGCTAATTGTTTATCCGCGCTTTATCGGTCGCTTATCGATGGCGCAATATCAAGTTAAGCCCTAATACTATCATCGCTGTACCCAATACGCGGTCTATCCAATGTTCAAAACGCTGAAAGCGTCGATGTACCGCAGGGATAGAGAGTAGCATGACGACCGTACTAAACCATGCCATCTGTAACACCATCATCCATACACCATAAATAGCCAATTGCCAAAGCGGTATGTCAGGCGACAATACAAGAGTAAAGATAGCTACAAAATAGACAGGTGCTTTTGGATTAAAAACATTACAAAGGAATCCGCGACGCAACGTAGCAAAGGTAGATTCGTCATTACTAGGCGATTTCTCGATAGTGGTTTCTTTGGTTGTAGGTATGGTTTGGCTAGTAAGTGCATCTTGTGAAAAGTGAGCGCTTGAATCTACTTGTGTGTCTGCTTTTTCCAAAGGATGTGTTTTTTCTGAAAGATGAGCTGTGTCTAAATCTGCTGGTTTTTTAGGCTTTGCTTGGATGCCTTGCCAACCGAGATAAATCAGATAGCCACCGCCCAGCCATTTAATCGTAGTCAATAGTGGCTGCGAATGTGCGATGACCGTTGCCAGTCCTAGCACCGAATAGATTATGTGTACGGCAAGACCTAAGGTAATACCGAGACTACAAATCAAACCTGTGCGTCGGCCTTTTGCTAATGTCTGCTGCGAGACTAAGACAAAATCAGGGCCAGGTGAGGCCGCAGCTAATAGGTGTACGCTAGTGATGAGCAAAAAACCGTGCCAAAATTCCATAAAATACTCTGAACCATATTTAGACCTGCAACATAGTTGCACTTATCGTAAATGAGGTCAACTTTTATCGATTTTTGCACTATGCGAGTCATCTCTATTGCTTGTGTTATAGAACGAGGATGTCTATATTAAAGGTGACTTATCACTCAATCTCTACACATAAATTATCGAGATTTGACTATATAACCACTCATTACATGCCAATGATTACTTTAACAAGGATGGAACCATGACTACGGATAGTAACGCCACAGAAAACCGCATCACTTATAACACGCAAGGCCATGTTTGCCTTGTCGGCCTAAATCGTGCCAACAAACGCAACGCTTTTGACAGTCATATGATTGCCCAACTGTCTGATGCCATGACTCGCTACGAGCAAGACGACAACTTACGCTGTGCATTAATATTTGCCCATGGAGATCACTTCACTGCTGGGCTAGATTTAGTCGAGCTACAAGACAAGCTAAACGATGGCGTGTTTGAGTTTAATGACGATCAAATCGACCCATGGGGTATTAGTGGAAAACTACGTACCAAACCTGTGGTCGTCGCGGTAAAAGGCACTTGTTTCACTGTGGCTATCGAGCTGATGCTAAACAGCGACGTGGTCATCGCTAGTGATAACTGTAACTTTGCACAGATGGAAGTCCAGCGCGGCATTATGCCATTTGGCGGGGCGACGGTACGTTTTGTAGCCGCTGCTGGCTGGCAAAAAGCCATGCCATATCTGCTTACTGGTAAAGCATTCGATGCGCAAACGGCTGATAGGCTGAATCTGGTCAGTGAAGTGGTAGCAAACGGCACTGAATATGAGCGTGCATTAACGCTTGCCCAAGAGATCTGCAAAGCCGCGCCTTTGGGTGTGAGAGGAGCATTGTCATCAGCACAAGATGCCAGCCGTAATGGTGCAGCGACTGCATTGGCCAATATCCATAGCTATCTGCCGCCACTGTTTCATTCAGAAGATGCCAAAGAAGGTGTAATGGCGATGGTTGAGAGACGTGAGGCTGAGTTTAAGGGGCGTTAGATTGAAAGCTTTAAAAACTAATTCTATAGCATATTACTAGACAAGGACATTTGAGAAATGGAGAAAGTAGTATTCAACCATAGAATTAGATTAGAGAAGCTCAATAAGTTAGAAGTAAAGAATGAACATGGTGTTCATTCTTTATCACCTCTAAATAATCTAGATCAAGGAGAGGAAAAAGAGAGCTATGAAAAATATGAGAATAGACTAATATCTGCACTGAATGAAGAAAGTGTCTTCAATATAGCTGTAACAGGAATATATGGTTCAGGAAAAAGTAGTATCTTAAATACCTTTAAGAGAAAATATAAAGAAAATAGCCAATGGGATTTTTTAGATATTTCTCTTTCTTCTTTTCAGATCAATAAAGATGCTTTGTCAGATGACAAAGAATCAAATGCTATTGATGAAAAAAATAGTGATATGAAAATAGAAGAGGAGTTAACGCCTGAGCAGATTCAGCTTATAGAAAGAAGCATACTACAACAGTTCTTTTATGCTGTACCTCAAAATAAAATTCCCTTATCAAGATTTAAACGAATTACTGGTAATGCTTTAACGAATAAGGTTACAGCCTTGCTAGTAATAATACTAATTATAAGTGGATTAGTATTTTTTGATAAGGTTGATTATATTGAAGCTATATACTCCCTACCTAATTGGCTACCAAAATTAGCATTTTGGTGCTTTTTGATATGCTTTATATTATTGTTATATAAGTTATTAAGTGTCTCTTTTGAATTATCTGAGATTAAGCTTAACTTTCATAACTCAGAATTTAATATAAAGAATGAAAAAGAAAAGTCTATTCTTAACGATCATTTAGATGAAATTTTATATTTTTTTGAAGCTACTGGAAAAAATGTTGTCATCATTGAAGATTTAGATCGGTTCAATAATAACGAAATTTTTGTAAGGCTGCGCGAACTCAACTCTATGATAAACAAGTATTGTGAAGATAGAGTGGTTTTCTTATATGCTATTAAAGACGATATGTTTACTGATACTGAGAGAAGTAAATTCTTTGAATATATTATCCCTGTTATTCCGATTATCAATCCAACGAATGCGTATGATTTGATCCAAAAAAACTATGAAGAAGTGGTAGAAGATATAGATAAACGTTTTCTGAGGAATACTTGTTTATATTTTGATGATATGAGACTGGTGAAAAATATTTTAAATGAATATCAAGACTACGATAATCATTTAAAATATTTACAGCTAGATAAGAACCAAGTTTTTGCTATAGTTGTATATAAAAACTACTATCCAAACGATTTTTCAAAACTGAATTCGAACAGGGGTCTGATATACAATATATTTAATGATGTAAAACTCAGTTTGATAGATAAAAAGATAACGGAAATTACTGAAAACATTCATGAACTAGAGGGAAGGAAGTCAGAGCTTTCAAATGAAATGCTATTATCTATTGATGAGCTTAATGCTGTTTATAGCTACTATTTAAATAGTTTGATTCGCAAAAAACATGATGTTGTTAAATACATAAAGGTTGATGGTGAGACAGTTAATATTGATGAGTATGACGAAAATGTATTTCTAAAGCTTGAAAGTGTGAAAGATAAAAATATTGACTTTAATCCCGAAAATAATAACTCCTACTGGTTTAGTTCTAGCGATGTGTCGTTTTCGGATGTTGAGGATTCAACTAATTCGCAGCTCATCTATAGTGAGCGCTTAGCTATTATAAGAGCTAAAATCAACGAGGAGCAAAAAGAGATATCTAATAGCTTAAGCAGACTCAATGAGCAGCTTTACACTATTAAAAATAATACTATAAAGAATCTACTTCAGGATATAGATATAAAACAACTACTTCAGGACGAAGAAATACCAGATATTCCTGAACAGTTAATGTTTTTTATTATAAATGGCTATATTAATGAGAACTATCCTGATTATATTTCTCTATTTTTTGAGTCGTCTATATCGAGATCAGATAAAAGCTATGCGATGGTTGTTAATGGACGTCAAATGCCTAAATTTGAGCTAGAGTTAACCCATCAAGTCGAACTGTTATCAAGTTACTTATCAGAAGATGAGATGAATACATCTAGTGTTTTAAATATTAGCATGCTGGGATATTTGTTGCAGACTAATGAGTTTGTGAAGCATAAGCAGAATTTTTTACATAAAGTTTGTGATAAATCAGATATCTCAGTTGAGTTTTTAGCTATCTTGTTCAATAAGGACGTCAGTTATCTAAGCTTACTTATTCCTATACTTATAGAGCAAGATGATAGTGTTTTTGATGAAATACTGGATGATGTTGAAGACGAACAAACAACTAATAATTACTCAAAAATTATTAGGTATGGTATTGATATTTTAGATACCTCTAGCTATCTAACTGCAAAGCTTAATAGGTTTTTATCTAGAAGAGAGGATTATATTGATTTTTTAATGGATTCTTTGTCAGGGAATAAAGAAAAATTCAAACAGCTTAGTCTTTCCATACAACCTAAATTCTCTCTCCTAGATGTTACAAACCTTGATCTATTCAACTGGCTTGGTGAACAAGGATTTTTTTCTGTCGAGTTGGATATAATCAAGGCTGCCTTAATATATAACTTATCATTATCGTCAAATGAAATAGAAAGTAGACTTAGAGATTCACCATTAACAACAATATGTGATTCTGAAATCAGTTATTTAGTTAAAGATTTTTGGGGGAATATAAATGATTATGTTTATCTACTCACTACCTACTTGGAAGATGAAAAACAGTTATATGAAGATGAGAGTATTTTTGTAAAGCTATTAAACGAAGAGAACCTGTCAGAAGATAACAAAGAAAGGTTACTATTAGTTGTTGTAACAAAGATCATCGACATAGATCAAGTTGAAAATGATTTACATGATTACTTATTTAAGTATGGTGTTGCGTATCCAAACTGGGAAAATATTATCAAGTATTTTATAAGCAACGATAAAAAATTATCTAAGAGTTTGGTTGGTTTTATAAATATTAATGCTGAACTACTAAGTAAACAATACGGCAATTATAAGAATATTTTATTGAATAGGTATGAAGTTCAAGACGCTTTAGAAAGAGAGTTAATACAGTGTGAAGATTTAAGTGACTCTGAATATAGTTTAGTTATAAAAGTACTAATGCTCAGATGGGCTAATATCAACTTTGCCGAACTAAGTGAGAATAAAGTTTTATCGTTAATTTCTAATGATATACTGGCATTGAGTGAAGAAAACTGGGACCAAGTTAAATCTTTTGATAATAAAGACTTAAGTACTGCTTTCGTAGAGCATCACATTTTATCCATTGTTAATGGAGAGCTAATTGAAGAGATGGGGGTTTCTGACTATATAACGATTATATATTCACAGAAACTCAATAAGGTACAGAAACAAGATTTTATAAAAGAGTACCCTGACGGTATTCTTAACATTTTAGTTTACTCAGGTAAAAAAATTATAGATATCTATGATGATAGACAATTTCCTAATGAGCTGCACAATAATATTAAGGATAGTGGTGAAGAAGAGTTGGTTCAGTATATGTTGCTAAGCCAGATAAGCTATCTGAGTAGTACTGAAATATTAAGTTTATTACCTTTGATTGGTCAACCGTTTGATGAACTCAATAAAGATAGTAAAACAAAATTTGATATAAACCAAAAGAATAAAACACTTTTAGATGCTTTATATGCAAGGAAAATAATAGTCACAGTTAAAGAAATAAAAAAAGCGCTTAGAACTAAGTTTTATGAAACTAGGCTACAAAAGACTATATCATGATAGTTGTTTCGAGGAGAGTTTTAGCCCTGACAGTAGCGGCTATCCTGCTTGAATAGGCGTGTTGCGCAGGCTAGGTTTTTGGGTAGTCTCGTGACCAAACAGGAATGCCCCAAACCGTGGCCGCGCCACGCCTAGATAAGCAGATAATAGCGGATGGCAGGATTGGCTCCAGCTTCATAATAACTTTGTTAACCACAGAATCTAGCGCGGCACTTCAAAACATCATCAAACAAGCTAACCCTACCAACCAAAAAAACCTCGCAATCGCGAGGTTCTTTGTTTTATCTAGTATGACTGACTACAACAGCGTCAGTGTCAACTGCTCAACTATAATTATTTAGCTTTTTGGTAGTAGTCAACCATCATAGTACCCAAAGTGCCGTTGTCATCGATCGTGACGATTCTGACCGTACCTGATTGTGCTGCGGTACTAGACTGCACTTGTCCAGCGTTACCTAAGACGACTTGGTTGTCTTTAGACGCCTTTGCCTCGTTACCGATAGCGATACTGTTCATGCCGCCTGCCATAGATTTATTACCGACCGCGACTGAAGTTGCGCCTTGAGCTGCTGCCGCTTCACCGACAGCGGTAGAGCGTACACCACTTGCATTGGCTAGATGACCAAACGCTTGTGCGCGTTCAGCGGTGGCTTTTGACTGCCAACCGATAGAGGTTGAGCCTAGACCAGCGGCATTGGCTTCACCGCCAACGGCAGTGGCTGAGTTTAGACCTGCATTGGCTTTGTTACCGACAGCAACCGTATCATTATTGCCACCTGCCATAGCTGCCTCACCGACAGCGGTAGAGCGTACACCGCTCGCATTGGCTAGATGACCAAAAGCTTGCGCACGTTCAGCAGTGGCTTTAGATTGCCAACCGATAGAGGTTGAGCCTAGACCAGCAGCGTTGGCTTGACCGCCAACGGCAGTAGCTGAGTTTAGACCTGCATTGGCCTGACTACCTATGGCAACGGTATCATTGGTGCCGCTAGTTGTGGCAGCGTTGCCAAGAGTGATAGCGGTGCTGCTAGTTGCGTTTGCAGTTTGATGGTCAGTTCCTGTTGCCATAGCAGTGCAAGAAGCGGTTGCGGCAATGGCAAAGGTGAGGGCACTAATCTTTAGTACTGATTTCGGTAACAAGTCCATTTTCATTCTTCATTCCTTTTTGTTAGCCTTGATGGCTTATGAGATAGTTTGGGTAGATGCTGATAGATTATAATCATGGCAACATCAGCGCACTCTGGCATAAATAACTTTATGATAGATAGAGTCCGAAACCTTAATGTAGCATTATTTTTTAACCATTATTCAAATAATGTTTACTTTATATCTTTGAAGGTTATTTAAGCCGATAGATGGATAATTAGAGTCTAAAAGCACTTTAATTATTTGTAAAAAATCGAATACGTCTTAATCTACTAAAGCAGATAGCGTAGCGTATATTTATAATATAGTGCACATATTGCGCTGTGTTTTTGACGTTCCAAACCATTATTATTCCAAATAAGAAGAGTACCAATGCAATACAACTTTGACGAAATAATCGATAGACGCGATACCGGCTCACTCAAGTGGCACTATGGCGATGACACGATTGCGCTATGGGTGGCTGATATGGATTTTAAGGCTGCTGCACCGATATTAAGCGCGGTTGAGCAAGTCATGCAGCATGGCATCTTGGGTTATACCAAGCCTACTGATGCCTTATACAACTCGATTATTAACTGGCATGGCAGTCGTTATGACTTGCAGTTAGAGAAGCAAAATATCTTGTTTTCTCCGGGTGTCGTGCCAAGCCTAGCACTGATGATGAATGTTTTTACCAAGGTAGGCGAGGCGGTAATGGTCAACGATCCTATCTATACGCCTTTTATGAGCAAGGTTGAGCAAAATGGTCGCAAGCTTGTACTCTCTGCACTAAAGGAAGCCGAAGGTAAGTATCGTTTAGACTTGGGTGATATCGAAGCCAAAATCATCGAGCATGAGGTTAAGCTTTATCTACTGTGCAATCCGCACAATCCTGGCGGGCGTGTATGGACGAAGGACGAGCTGGAAGCGCTACTTGCGATCTGTAAAAAGCACAACGTGGCGATTGTGAGTGACGAGATTCATCAAGATTTGACTTTGACTAGTCATACATTTACGCCATTTCTGACACTGGCAAAAGGCTATGAGCACAACGTAATCAGCCTGACGTCGATGACCAAAACCTTTAATATCGCTGGTATCAAAGGCTCGATGATATTTGCTAAAGATGAGACACTAATCAAAAAAATCAGTCAGCAGCAGCAGTTAAATGATGAGTACGAGCTAAATCTATTTGCGTATACAGCCATGCGCAGTGCTTACGAGCACGGCGGTGAGTGGCTAGAGCAGGCGCTTAGTTATATCGAAGCCAATATTGAATTGACCGTTCAGTTTTTAAATGAGCATTTGCCTGATATTAAAATCATGCGCCCAGAAGCATCGTACCTAATCTGGCTAGATTGCTCAGCGTATAGTCAAGACGATCAGGCGCTGTATGATGCGCTTAGAGCTGCTAAAGTTGAGCTAAACGCCGGTATTAAATATGGCGAGGAAGGACATTTAAAAATGCGTTTGAATGTGGCCTGCCCTAAAGAAGTATTGATAGAAGGTTTGAATCGTATGCACTCAGCTTTGAGTGATGTTGTTAAACCCTGAGTGGTAGCGTCAAGATGTTATAAAGTGGCTATATAACAAAAAATCTAAATAATAAAAAAGGCTGGTCTACCAATGTAGTCCAGCCTTTCACTGCTTTAAAACAACGTTAATGGTGATTTTTATTAGTAATAATTAATTATCATTTTTCGCGTTCTCAGCGTTTTCAGTATCCTCACGCATTTGCTCCCACTCTTCATGTTGATGCATAACTGAGCCTTCTAGAGATTCTGATGTTTCGCCTACTTCCCACGGTGCATTGTCAGGTAGCTCTTCGATATGAATGGTTTTTAGACCGTAATCAGGCTGATAAGCCAGATCATATCGAGCGGCTTTAATCACAGACATCATCATCATACACAGAATAACAATAAGCGGTGCACCCGCGATAATAGAAGCCGTCTGCAAAGTTTGTAGATCTCCTAAGAACATCAAAATGGCGGGTAATAAACACAAAGTAAATGCCCAAAACAGGCGATTCCAACGATGCGGCTCATCGTCTACTTCTACCTGTACGACAGATGCCAAGATATAAGAGATTGAGTCAAAGGTTGTGGCGGTAAAGATAATGGCCAAAAAGGTAAACACAGAGATGACTAAATATGACATCGGTAAGCTATTTAATATCGCAAAGATGGCAGCCGTTGGTGATTCATTATTAAGTACGGCAACCACATCGACCGTACCTGTTAATTGCAAATACAAGCCATAGTTGCCTAAGATAATCATAAACATGGCACAGCCAAGCGAGCCATAGAACATGGATCCTAAGACCATATTACGTATGGTACGTCCTCTAGAGATTTTGGCAATAAACAGACCGATAGTTGGTGCAAATACTAGCCACCATGCCCAATAAAAAACAGTCCAATCTTGTGGAAAGGTTGTGTGTTCAAAGCCGAACTCTGGGAAGTCTTTAAAGGGTTCGATATAAGTCATCATGCGCGGCATTTCGGTGATAGAACGCCCTAGCGCTTCTAAGCCTGTATTCAAAATAAAGACAGTTGGCCCAACAATCAAAATAAATAATAAAAAGGCGACTGCTAAGTAAAAGTTAATGTTGGAGAGTTTTTGAATACCGCCTTTTAGCCCTTGATAGGCACTGTATGCAAAGATCATGGTGGTCACTAATAACACAACAATCTGCATCGTGGTGTTACGTGGCAAACCAAACAGATTGTATAAACCTTCATTGATAAGCGGAGAAGCAAGTCCCAGCGTTGTCGCACCACCACCAACCATACCGAATATAAACAAGACATCAAGCAACTTCGCCCAGTTACTACTTGCCAGTTTTTCACCCAACAAAGGCATGAGTGTTTGGCTAACTTTGAGTATCGGTGTCTGACGCACATAATAAAAATAAGCGATAGGCACAGCAGGCACTAGGTAGATGGCCCAAGCAACAGGGCCCCAATGAAAAATACCGTAAGTGGTTGCCCAACGAATGGCATCAGGTGAGCCACCAGGTAGGTTAAAAGGTGGACCTTGGTAATAATAAGCCCATTCAATCAAACCCCAATAAAGAATACTGGCACCAATACCGCCGCAAAATAACATGGACGCCCAAGAAGAATCTGAAAACTCAGGAGTTTCTTCTGGGCGGCCTAGTTTGATCTTACCGATGTCAGATATCACGATGTAAATGACGAACATCATGGCAAGAACACCGAATGCTAGATAAGCGAAGCCAAAGTTATCAACTACAAAGCTACGTGCTATTCCTACCCAGGCTTTACCTTGTTCGGGAAATAATATCAAAGGTACGGCGATACTGAAAAGGATAGCTAACACCATAAAAAACGTAAATTTGTCGATACGGGTGTCAGGTACGTGGTCAGGACGCCACTGTGGTACTGACATCCCTACATCAAAAGTACCTAGATGTGGAGGTTTATGGTGCTTTGATCGTGCTTTTACATAATCTGGAAGGTATTCTTTTGAAGGTTTACCCGTGCCTTTATCTGGTTTCCGACGATTTTGCTCGTTATCAAAGTTACTCATTTCATTGTCTCTTTATATTGCTCTTTGTATTTGACGTTACTATCTATCACTTACTATCACTTATTCAGTTTTTAAGTATAGAGTTCCTTTTTCTCGTGGTTGAAATATGTCCTTAGATAGCTTCTATCTTTACTACTGTTATGTGTATCGTATTTTTGTGGCAATGGTCAGCACAGACACTATGAGCATAGTAACGATAAATACATAGTTTTGTTTGTTTGTTTGCCATACCCCTGTAATGAATTGGTTTTGGTTTTGGTTTTCTTTATTATTTATTTAAGTCGGGTTGTTTTCGAGCACTTACCTTCTGAAAATTTAAATATTTATGCATAACTGTTAATAATTAACCATCTAATAGCCAATAGAGGGCGTAAACTTGTTAAAATAGGGCACCAATTTATCTATTGATGGATATCGATTTATGACCACTGCTGCTGCCACTCCTGCAATCAAAGAAGATCGCATCTTAATCCTCGATTTTGGCTCGCAATATAGCCAGTTAATCGCTCGCCGTGTGCGCGATTCTGGGGTGTTTTGTGAGATGTTCCCTTATGATATCGACACTCAGCGCATCCTCGATTTTGGCGCAAAAGGCGTCATTTTGTCAGGTGGCCCTGAGAGCGTCCACGCAGAAAACAGCCCACGTATCAACGATGCGGTATTTGACCTAGGCGTGCCAGTACTAGGTATCTGCTACGGTATGCAAGCAATGGCAGATCGTTTTGGCGGGCAAGTTCATGCCAGTGATATTCATGAGTTTGGCGCGGCGACTATCGAAGTAAATGGTCACTCGCAGCTGACTGACGGTATTGAAGACAGCAAGACTGACGGCGCGGCTGCCAAGCTAAACGTTTGGATGAGTCATGGTGACAAGGTCATCGAAGTACCTGAAGGCTTTGACATCATCGCTAGCACGTCAAGCTGTCCGATCGCGATTATGGCCAATGATGACAAGCAATACTACGGCCTACAGTTCCACCCAGAAGTCACGCATACTCTACAAGGTCAAGCGCTGCTTGGTCGTTTCGTACATCAAATCTGTGAATGTGCAGGTGAGTGGACGCCTGACAATATCGCTGATATGCGTATCGCACAGTTAAAAGAGCAAATCGGTGACAAGCAAGTATTGCTAGGTCTATCGGGCGGTGTTGATAGTTCAGTCGTTGCCGCGCTATTGCACAAAGCAATCGGTGATCAGCTGACTTGTGTGTTTGTTGATAACGGTCTATTGCGTCTGCATGAAGGCGACCAAGTCATGCAAATCTTTGCAGAAAACATGGGTGTAAAAGTCATCCGTGTTGATGCAGAAGATTTGTTCTTAGATGCGTTAGCAGGCGAGTCTGATCCAGAGAAAAAACGTAAAATCATCGGCAAGACGTTCATTGACGTATTCGCTGATAGCGCGCGTCAAGTGAGTGAGCAGAGCGATGGTAAAGTCGTTGAATTCTTAGCACAGGGTACGATTTACCCAGACGTGATCGAGTCTGCCAAGTCGCATCAAGGCAAAGCACACGTGATTAAGAGCCACCATAACGTAGGCGGTTTGCCAGATGACTTGGCATTTAAACTGATTGAGCCGTTACGTGATTTGTTCAAAGATGAAGTACGCAAGCTTGGTATTACCTTGGGCCTACCTGCCAAAATGATCTATCGTCATCCGTTCCCAGGTCCAGGTTTGGGCGTACGCATCCTTGGCGAAGTCAAAAAAGAATATGCTGATATCCTGCGTTTGGCTGATGCTATCTTTATGCAAGAGCTTGAGCGCTCAGGCTGGTATGACAAGACGGCACAAGCATTTGCCGTATTCCAACCAATCAAATCTGTCGGCGTGGTCGGCGATGGCCGCCGCTATGCGTGGGTAATCGCGCTACGTGCGGTTGAGACGGTAGACTTTATGACCGCTCGTTTTGCGCATCTGCCGTATGATTTGATCGAGACTGTATCGAACCGCATTATGAATGAAATCGCTGAAGTATCACGCGTGACTTATGATGTGTCGAGCAAGCCGCCTGCAACGATTGAGTGGGAATAATTCGTTTACGTATTCTAAACGGTAACGGTGTTAACCTCGCTAGATATACAAACACGTATTATCTGCGCTCGGTTGCCTTGTTACCATCTTAGACTACGTAAACTTATCTAAGTAGCTTTTCAACTCAGTTTTTTGAATTGATGAACAGCTTGTCGTCAATGAAAAAACACTCAACTTGGTTGGGTTTTTTTTTTGGTTTTGAACTTAAGTACTTTACTCACTAAGTTCTACTTCGATAGCAGCAACTTTGTTTATTAACTGATTATTAAATTCTAAATAATTTAAGGAGTAGTGAGCTTTGCGATGACAGGTAGGACATAATGCAATAACGTTTTGAGGTAAATCCGCACCACCATCTGCCAATCTAGTTAGATGGTGAACTTCCAGATAAGGTCCAGATTTAGTTTCAAATGGAGCTATCTCATTACATCCTTCACATATACCGTTTGCTCTTTTTTTTGCATACAGTTTAATGGCTGTACTACGGTTTTGAATGGATTGAATTTTTTCTTGAGTACTTGCGTGGGTTGGTGTTGAGCTTAAAGCAATCTCTCGTAATTGCTGTAATGACTTACCTTTACTAGGCTTAGTGATATAAACGGCTTTAGGGGCTTCAACTACTTTCGAAGTCAAAGTTTGAGCTGTATCAATATTTTGAGTGTTAACTATATCTAGATGAAAAACGATAGCGTTACGAAGCTCACCATTTCTATCTGGCCGTTCTTCAATGTGATGAAAAACGTAATTACAATACCCTAAAAATCGTACAAAGCCTTGTGATGTTGATTCAAAAAGTAGAATTTCTTTATTGTTTTTTTGATGGTCACTAATAGCTAAATTACCTTTAGACATTTTCATGTCGCCCTCTTGTCCTTCACCTGTATATTTAAAGGTGCCATTAGGATCAAAATCATCAATATATCCATACTCGCTACCAGAATCGCCTGTAAATATAAATATATATGGATGATTAGCAGGAGTCGCTATACCACCATATTGCTGGCCTTTATATCTACCGTGTATATCAGCACGCCTATTATAAATTTTTCCTATTTCAAACAATTTAGCTTCCTTATTATTAACATTCCATAAAGTTAATATACTAAACTTAAGTTCGTTAAAGTCAATTCATGTTTTTCGAATTTTTATTCTAAGTTTCAACATAGATAAATTTTTCATTGTTTATATGCCAAAAAAAAGCGATGCTCTTTTAGATAAAGAACACCGCCACTGTTTATAATATCTGTCTTGAAGAAAACCTAACCCTTCACATTTACTACATAACGCCCAACTACCTTGCTAGACATAAAGCGATCTAAATACTCTGGCGTTTGCTCTAGCGTAATCTCTTCACCATAGCTCTCTAGATTAGGCAGTTTCATATCGGTGGCAACACGTTTCCAGATAGCTTCCTTGTCAGCTAGTGGGATATAGACCGAGTCGATACCCAATAATGATACTGCTCTAGTGATAAATGGCATGACCGTCATAGAAAACTCAGCGCCACCTGCTAGACCACAGCTCGTCACTGCGCCGCCTGCTTTGGTTTGTTTGAGCAAGTTAGATAAATAGTCGCCACCGATGGTATCGATAGCATTTGCCCATAGCTCACGGCCGACAGGTTTATTACCGATTTCATTAATAGTATCGCGATGACGTACTTCGCTCGCGCCAAGCTCTTTTAAGTGCTCGCTCTGCTCTGGCTTACCTGAGAATGCAATCACCTCATAGCCGAGCTGCTTTAAGATAGCGATACTGATAGTACCTACGCCGCCCGTTGCGCCAGTCACCGCAACTGGGCCATCACTTGGTTTTGCACCCATTTTCTCTAACTTTTGCACACTTAGCGCTGCGGTTAGGCCGCCAGTACCATAGGTCATCGCTTCTTTTAGCGTCAGCGTTTCTGGGCAAGGTAGCGCCCAATCTGCGGGGATTGAGATCATTTGACCGAGACCACCGTCCGTATCCATACCGAGATCATAGCCGAATACTAATACTTCTTGTCCTGCGCTAAACGTGCCTGATTTATCACTGACGACCACGCCAGCTGCGTCGATACCTGGGGTATGCGGGTACTGTTTGGTGATTCGTTTATTACCCGTAGCAGACATCGCATCTTTAAAGTTTAACGATGAATAATGTACTTCGATGAGCAAGTCATTTTCCGGCAAGTCACTGACTTTACGCTCTTGAATGCTTTTTTTAAATTCGCCATCGCTGGTTTCTTCGACGACTAAGGCTTTGAACGTTGTATCGTTTGACATGGTTATATCCTTATTAAATATTATTATTTGGGTTGATAGGCAATTGCTTATGAAACTAATTACTTTGAAATCATCATGACAACAGCATGGTTAAAATAAAAAAGCCCATAGTATTATCTAACGAGTAATACAAGTGGACTTTTCATATTTATGATGCCTTTAATGACAATCAATGCAAGGTTAGAGTATTGCTTAAGGCTTTAGGATAACTTTACCTTTTTTGCTTGATTGTACTTTTCCAGAGACCGCAGTTGTGATGTCGTCCAGACTATAGATAGCTTCGATAGGGAGTTTTAGATCGCCGTTCGAAGCACGCTCTAGTAGCTCATCGATTAGACGTTGCTTATTTTCTAGATCCATTTCTTGACTGGTTTTACTACCCCAGAAGCCTTTGACAGTGGCTTGCTTAAAGATCAAGCTACCAGCGTCCAGTGCCATTGGCTTGCCTGACATGATACCAAATGAAACCAGCGTGCCTTTGCTGCCAAGTAACGATAGTAGCTCGTTGCTCGACTCACCACCGACTGAATCGACGGCTGCTGTGATCTTGTCATCACCAATGATAGCGCGAACTTGGTCTTTCCAGTCATCATCAGCGGTGACGACATTGTTTTTGATACCGAGCGAGGTCAGCTCTTCTATCGCGTCTTTACTACGCACGAGATTAATCGTATTCACGCCGCGTGCTGCTGCTAGCATCGCAAGCGTTTTACCAACAGCGCCATTCGCCGCATTATGGATGATCCATTGACCGCTATCTACTTCCAAGAATTCTAATAGCATTAGGGCAGACAGCGGCATAGCAATCAGTTGGGCAGCCAACTCATCTTCGATACTATCAGGCATGTTGAATACCATGCTGGCAGGGGCGACAAAATACTCTGCCCACGTCTCGTGCACACTGGCACAAGCCACACGTTGGCCGACGCTTAGATCTGTGACGTCGTCACCCACAGCATCGATAATACCTAGGGCTTCACTACCACCGATGGCTGGCATCTCAGGCTTATAGCCGTATTGACCACTTACGGTTAGCAAGTCATGGTTGTGAATAGGGGAGAGAATGGTTTTGATACGGACTTCGTTGGCCGCTGGCTGCGGCATGGGGCTGTCGCCAACGCTTAATACGTCAGAAGGTTTGCCAAAGCTGTTATGAATAGCACTACGCATGATGATTTCCTTTATATATTTATGATTTAATTTATGTATAAGTGGATGAATAACCGACTATAAACATCATGTCATTGAGATCACTCATCAATGTATTTTTTCTTCTAGTAGAAACGATATCATGATAATGATGCTTAGAGGTTATCGACTAACAAAGACACTATACTTAAAAATAGACTGGTCGTCTAGGAGTCGGATACATTTGCGCTAACGGAATTTTGTTATAGAAAGCTTGGCTTACATCAGTAATATTCTTTGTGTTACTGCTCACACTGATCTAGAGCTGTTCATGTTATTTGGTTTATGGGTTTCAGCATGATTTTCTAACGAATAGGGCTCTTTATAGAAAAACTGAAAAGAAAAATCATTGGTAACATGACTCAATGAATTACAGCGAATATCTTAATGAATCACCATGCTACTCAAGGTCGCACTAGAACGTATCACATGAATGGTCTTTCATATGATTATCTAAATTATCAAATGTCTTACGCTTAATAATAGAATGCTATTCCAAGTATTAGTTCGTAAACACTATAAAATGTCAAACATATGTCAGATACAATTTATAACATAAGAGTGGGATTTTAACGAGTGATGGGTTTCTCATAAAAAAACCGGTTAAATCCTTGTAGAATTCCGTAAATTAGTATGTTTTTTGTTCTTTTTTACTCATTAATAGTATATGCAGATGTTTGACTGAATTCACGTTTTTTCTATGAACTGAAAAATTGTTGACATTGATAACTTTTTTTACTATTACTATTACCAATAGTTTTCTAACGTTTATTATTAATAGATGGTCAGATGATGGCCTTTAACGACGTAAATAATGCATATGAAAACGATATATTAACTGTAAATGGATTTACTACTAGATTAGTTAATCTGATCGCCACCTGCCTGCTAGGACGCCATATGACCCGCAACTCTGTCTCCCTTCGTACTACTGTATTTTTACCGACCTCTCTTGTACTTGTCATGTTTATGACAGGGTGTAGTGATAATGCGGCCACTAATAGTACCAACTCATCAGCTAATATTGATCCAAACGTACTAGCAGATACTCAAGAGTTGGTCATTAATAATGGAACAGAGCCTGAATCGCTTGATCCACATAAAGTGTCTGGTGTACCTGAGTCTAATATTGGTCGTCAATTATTTGAAGGGCTAACCAATACCGATGCAGACGGTAAAACCATCCCAGGAATCGCAACTGAGTGGGAGAGTCCGGATAACAAAGTGTGGACTTTCAAATTACGTGATGCCAAGTGGTCAAACGGTGATCCAGTTACTGCGCAAGACTTTGTCTATAGCATGCGCCGCCTAGTCGATCCCGATACAGCGTCGCCTTATTCAAGCTATTTGGTTGATGCTAAAGTAGTTGGTGCTGATAAAATCGTTGAAGGTGCTGCAGGTATAGATACACTTGGAGTAAAGGCAGTCGATGACAAAACACTGCAGGTCACTTTGTCAGAGCCAGTACCTTATTTTCCAGATATGCTTATTCATAATTCCGTCAAACCTGTGCATCAAAAAACAATCGAAGCATTTGGTGATAAATGGACGGATCCTGCCAATATCGTCGTCAACGGCCCTTATAAAGTCAGTAAATGGCAGATTAACGATGAGCTCGTTTTGTCACGTAATACCTCCTATTATGATGATGCCAATACAACGCTTGATACCATCACGATGCTACCTATTCCTTCTAGCACAACCGATGTAGCACGCTATCAGGCTGGTGAAGTGGATGTCACTTATAATGAGATTCCAACCGAGCAGTTTGCTTCTTTGAAAGAGAAAAATGGTGATGAGCTTAGAGTTTCACCTTATCTCTGTACCTATTATTACGAGTTCAATACCGTCAAGCCTCCTTTCGACAACCCTAAAGTACGTCGTGCCTTAGCCTTGTCACTAGATCGTGACACCATTGCCGATAAGGTTATTGGACAAGGCCAAACAGCGGCTTATCAGCTCACACCTATAGCAGCTAATGGCAAGGTGGAAAACAAACCAGAATGGTCCACGTGGGATAAAGAGAAGCGTATTGCTGAAGCTAAGAAACTACTGAATGAAGCTGGCTACAACGAAAGTAATCCGCTCTCCTTTGAGCTGCTTTACAACACCAATGACAATCATAAAAAGGTCGCAGTTGCTGCCACTTCGTTATGGAAACAAGCGCTCGGTTTCGTCGATGTAACCTTGACCAATAAAGAATGGAAAACCTATCTTGATACACGCCGTAACGGTAACTATCAAATCGCTCGTGCTGGTTGGTGTGCCGACTACAACGAACCTTCAGCATTTTTGAATATTGCCAAATCTGACAATAGTGGTAACTATGGTAAGTACGCCAATGCCAATTTTGATAGCTTAATGACTCAAACGTTAAAAGCGGGCGTCACGCCTGAGCAGCGTGCAAGCTTATATCAAAAAGCAGAAGCGCAGTTAGATCAGGATATGGGGCTACTTAATATCTATCACTATGTCAGCCCTCGTTTGGTAAAACCTTACGTCATCGGCTTTTCAACGAAAGACCCTCTAGATAACTGGCAAGGTAAAGATATCTCTATCGCCAAGCACTGATCATCAAGCATTGATCATCAAAGAATGACCATCCAACAGTCGTATTAGTAGGCGCTATGAAAAGGAGCAATTCCGATTGATAGCGTCCATCTGCTATGGACCAGAGAAAATCTGAAAGTGGCGTAAATACTCAAAACGAGCATTTTGAAATCAAGCGTTGTTGTACAGGTAACCTTATAAAGAGGCATTATGCTAAAGCTTATTTTTCGGCGGATTTTAGAAGCCATTCCGACCATGTTTGTTTTGATAACCGTGTCTTTTTTTATGATGCGTTTGGCACCGGGCAGCCCTTTTACTAGTGAGCGTAGTTTGTCGCCAGCAGTATTGGCCAATATCGAAGCCAAATACAACCTTAACGATCCTATGTGGCTGCAATATGTTAATTATCTCAAGCAGCTAGCTCTAGGTGATTTCGGACCATCCTTTAAGTATAAAGACTATACGGTCAATGAATTGTTATCGCAGTCGTTTCCGGTATCAATGGAACTTGGCTTGTATGCTTTTATATTAGCACTGGTGTTAGGGCTTATTCTAGGGGTGATAGCTGCGCTCAAGCAAAACTCTTGGATGGATTATATTCTCATGGCGTTCGCTATGACGGGTGTTGTGATTCCAAGCTTTGTAAAAGCCCCCTTATTAGTACTGGTGTTTGCGATTCTTTTACAGTGGCTGCCCGCCGGTGGCTGGAATGATGGAGCAGTGCGAAACCTAATACTGCCCGTTACAGCTTTAGCATTGGCTTACGTCGCTAGTATTGCACGTATCATGCGTGGCTCGATGATTGAGGTGATGAATAGTCAGTATATCCGTACGGCAAAGTCTAAAGGGTTGCCGATGCGTCGAATAGTGATGAAACATGCGCTCAGACCAGCATTACTACCTGTGATTTCTTATCTTGGTCCTGCTTTTGTCGGCATTATCACTGGCTCTATCGTGATCGAGACTATTTTTGGTTTACCAGGTATCGGGCAGTTATTTGTGAATGGTGCGCTGAATCGTGATTATGGTGTTGTGCTTAGTTTGACCATTTTGGTTGGTGTATTGACGATTGCCTTTAACGCCATCGTCGATATTTTATACGCCATTATTGATCCAAAAATCCAGTATTGATATTGGTATTAATGGCCACTTAAAGCACACCGTATAAATGCCAATTATCGCTTAAAAATAAATATCAGATTCTCAATTAAATGAGTAAAAGGACGACTATGAGCCTGACCGTAGACCAGCCAACCGAGCTTATGGAACTGCCTATCAAAGAGATAAAAGGCCGTAGCCTTTGGCAAGATGCATGGCGCCGTTTTTATCAAAACAAGGCGGCAGTGACGAGCTTTTTTATCTTATTACTCGTCGGTATATTTGTCATCTTTGTGCCCATGCTAGCACCTTTTGGTTATGCAGAGACTGATTGGAACTTTATGCAATCTGCGCCATCGATTGAAAACAAGCACTACTTCGGTACGGACTCACTCGGTCGTGATTTACTCGTGCGTACAGCAGTTGGCGGGCGAATATCACTATTGGTAGGTATCGCTGGTGCAACGGTGGCGGTATTGGTTGGTACGGTGTATGGCGCAACGTCAGGCTATCTAGGCGGCAAAGTAGATATGATTATGATGCGCTTTTTGGAGATTCTAAGCGCCTTTCCATTTATGTTCTTTGTGATTTTGCTTGTGACGATATTTGGTCGTAACCTTATTTTGATTTTCGTCGCTATCGGATTGGTCTCTTGGCTGGATGTCGCTCGTATCGTCCGTGGTCAGACACTGAGTCTGAAGAGTAAAGAGTTTATCGAAGCGGCCCACGTCGGCGGGGTGTCAGGGTTTAACATTATCCTGCGTCATATCGTACCCAACGTGCTTGGTGTGGTTGTGGTGTATGCCTCTTTGCTAGTGCCAACGATGATTTTATTTGAGTCGTTTTTGAGCTTTTTAGGACTTGGTGTGCAGGAGCCAATGACAAGTTGGGGTGCGCTACTCCAAGAGGGTTCACAAACAATGCAAGTCGCGCCTTGGCAAATTTTGATTCCCTCGGCTTTCTTGGTCATTACTTTATTTTGTTTTAACTTTATCGGCGATGGTCTACGTGATGCGTTTGACCCTAAAGACCGCTAGACTCAAGCTCGCTAGGAGAACAACATCATGTCAATGCAAGATAGCAATAGCGCACCTGAGAAAATAGACTCTACTGTCCGTAAAGTGGGCGCTGACTCAGTGCTCAATGCCCAAGCCAATCAGGCCAAAAAAGTCAGTCAAGAAAGCAGCTTATTAGCAGTTAAAGATTTATCTGTGCAATTTACGACCGAAGATGGACTTGTGACCGCAGTAAATGGTTTAAATTTTGACCTGCATGAGGGTGAGACGTTGGGTATCGTCGGTGAGTCAGGCTCTGGCAAGTCGCAGACTGCATTCGCTATCATGGGTCTGCTGGCAAAGAACGGCCGTACCAAAGGCTCAGTAAAATTTGAAGGCAATGAGTTATTAGGCTTATCTCAAAAAGCACTGAATAAAATCCGCGCTGAGCAAATCGCTATGATCTTCCAAGATCCGATGACCTCACTCAATCCATATATGAAAATAGGCGATCAGCTTGCTGAGGTGTTAATTTTACATAAAGGTATGAGTAAAAAAGACGCGTGGGCGGAGTCGATCTGTATGTTAGATGCGGTCAAGATTCCTGAGGCAAAAAAACGGATTGGTATGTATCCGCATGAGTTTTCAGGAGGGATGCGCCAACGGGTAATGATTGCGATGGCGCTGCTCTGTCGCCCTAAACTACTGATTGCCGATGAGCCAACGACCGCGCTTGATGTGACCGTACAAGCACAGATTATGGTGCTGTTAAACGAGCTAAAGCGTGACTTTGGTACAACCATTATCATGATTACTCACGACTTGGGTGTGGTAGCTGGTATCTGTGATCGGGTGCTCGTAATGTACGCTGGTCGTACCATGGCATATGGCGAGACGGAAGAGATTTTTTATACGCCGACGCATCCTTATACTATTGGATTATTAAAAGCTATTCCGCGTCTTGATGATGATAAAGGTAAGCTTGAAACCATTCCTGGCAGTCCGCCCAATTTATTGAATCTACCGACTGGCTGTCCTTTTCATGAGCGTTGTACGCATGCGATGGATATCTGCCGTGATGTACCACCGCCGCTTGAGTTTTTACCAAATGATCGTCAACGTGCTTGCCATTGGCATCCTGAGATGCAGATTGATGATGCAGGAGACGTTACCAAGGGTATGGCAACAGATACTAATACTGATATCAATAACCTATCAACATTGGAGGGCTAGGACATGACATTATCTAATATAGGCATAGTCAAAGAAAGCCTAGCTCCGCTACTACAAGTGCAGGATGTACATACGACGTTTAATATCAAACAAAAAGGGACGTACTTTTGGCAAAAGCCTGACACCTTAAAGGCTGTCAATGGTGTCTCGTTTGAACTATTCGCTGGCGAGACTTTAGGTGTGGTAGGTGAGTCGGGCTGCGGTAAATCAACACTGGCAAGAACGATTATCGGCTTAGTGAAAGCCAATGCTGGCAGCATAAAGTTTGGTGATGAAGAGATAGTAGGCGCCTCTAAGAGAACCATGAGAATAAAGCGCAAAGACATTCAAATGATATTCCAAGATCCGCTAGCGTCGCTTAACCCACGCATGACGGTAGGTGATATCATCGCAGAACCGCTGCGTACCTACTATCCAGAAATGAAAAAATCTGACGTACAAGATGAAGTGCGTACAATGATGAAAAAGGTTGGGCTGCTGTCCAATCAGATTAACCGTTATCCACATGAGTTTTCTGGCGGTCAGTGTCAGCGCATTGGTATTGCGCGTGCATTGATACTAAAGCCTAAAATCATCATCTGTGATGAGCCAGTATCGGCTCTTGATGTCTCGATTCAAGCGCAAGTCATCAATCTATTGCAAGACATACAGCAAGAGATGGGATTGGCGCTTATTTTTATCGCTCATGATCTATCAGTGATTAAACATATCGCAGATAGAGTGCTTGTTATGTATTTAGGTCATGCCGTCGAGCTAGGTATAAACGAAGCTGTATATGGAAATCCGACGCATCCCTATACACAAGCGTTGATGTCAGCGGTACCATTACCTGATCCTATTGCCGAACGTAATAAGGTCATTCAGTTATTAGAGGGCGATTTACCAAGTCCAATCAATCCACCATCAGGCTGTGTATTCCGTACTCGCTGTCCAATAGCGGATAGTGAGTGTGCTCAAATCAAGCCTGAGTTAGAAGGTACTTTGGACCATAGAGTGGCTTGTTTAAAGAATAAGGTTGAGCTTTAATTAACCTACATCCATGATGCTATCGGTATAAAGAACACTAGTATAGATAATTCATCAGCGTAGTCAGTGATGTCCACTATGTAGTGATTTTAGCTGCGGTAGGGCATATTTCAATAAAACTCTATTCTACTAAGTACATGCTCTTGTACTAGATAGGCGCAGATGTAGGCACTTGGCCATGCAAACATAAAGGCCAGCCCCCACGAATGCATCAACTCCATAAAGAATCCGTCGATAAAGCCTTGTTTGACTACCAATAAGGCTGTTGAGATAATCAGTGACATCATCATCGCCATCAGACCTGTAAAGATAAGGCGATAATATTTGCGGCGCGTACGTATTCTGACAGTGGGGAAGTTGGCCATAGTATTTGGTTGTCCTACATAGTGTTAGCTACGCCCAGCCTATGATGCGGGCATACATTGTAAATATAATAGTCAGGTAATGAGCAGTCATGATAGACGGGGTGTGAACTACCAGTGTTCATCATACTCCGTGGAGTCGAACGGATAAAATCGTTATTATTAATGGTAGGGTTCACGTTATGTTATTAACCAGTACCCTGCCAATCTAAACGAAAAAAGAAACACCAGAATATCTGATGTTTCTTTACTACCTAGTAGGATTATACAAATGAACCATTTACGAGCATCTTAATTCAACTGCAACGACCCTTTCGCATTCATCAGTAGCTCAACCACATCATCACCGCTAATCACTTCAAAGCGCTTATCGATATCTGACTCTTCTACACCGTTGTGTTTCATGCAAGCGCCGCAGACCAATACTTGACCACCTTTTTCAATAAAAGCTTCTAGTAACTCACCAGCTGGCTCAAACGGATCGCCGATATCTACATTATCTAGCGCGTTTGGTTTTGCCAGATGTACCGCATCCACCATTAATATCACAGTAGCAGAATGGCCTTTTTTCAGTGCCACGCCTGCCATGGTAAACGCTAAAGTAATTTTGCTTGGGTTTGATTCGCTATTATCAAATAGCGTACCGACATAATCTGTTGTATTAGCCATATTATTCTCCTTATAAGACTATATTTGTTTTGTCTGAGTATGTACTCTCCACTATCCTAACATTTATTATATGTATTTATATAATGAGTTGTTATGAAATAGTAGCTATAAGGTTGCTTGCTTGTACCGTCTGTTAAACAAGTTACAAGTAATGGATTTCTAGCTTATAAAGTTAAGTTAGTCAGCTGTATCGACGGGCGGCCACGGACGATCAGCATCACTTTTGATCCACTCAGCCACGTAACCTGTTGGCGGTAGATCCCAGTCAGATTGGCCCAGTGCAGCCAGTACTTGTGCCGTGTCGATAACTCTGCCACCTTTGGTCACACCGGTACGCAATAGACCAGATGAGCAGGGCTGCCCTTTGACCCACATTGATTGCTCAATATACAGCCAGCGCGCGTCGATACCGACGATTTTGGTTTTGAGCGTGACTTTTTGAAAGGCGCGAATACGCTTACGGTATTGAATAGTACTGCCAGCGATGACCAGGCCCCAGCGTTGTTTTAACAACTGCTTGCCAAGCCCAGTCCGTACTGCAAAGTCCATACGACCCAAATCATATAGCGTAAATACGCGGCCGTTATTCATCTCCAAAAAATTATCTATATCGGATAAGCGGCAGCGAAACTGAATCTCACTGGTGTCCTTAAACGTCAGTGTGTCGCCCTTTTTTGCTTTTAGAGCAGCATGAGCAATGGTGCTAGCATAACGGATAAATGGGTACATAAAACACTCTCAAAAGGTTATAAACGTTGGCGTTATTATCTTGTCATTGATGACAGTGATTATTTATTGTCAGAGCCCACATCCTGAGAAGACTCGCTAGTAGAAGCCACGCCAATCCAATTAAAATAAGCGCTGACCGTCTCAGGTATCCAGTTAATATCGAACTTTGAAGTCTTGGACTCTTTATCATTACTGACAGACGATTTGCTTTTGGAATGACCGTTGTCTGAGCGATAACGCAGATAACCGATGTGCCCACCGTGCTCAGTATCTAAGATAGTGACACTCTCAGAGACATCATTTGGGGTAGCAGTGAAGCCAATAAAAGGATCGTCCTTTGCACTGATTAATAGCAGAGGGTGAGTAACGTTGCGCAAATACGGCATGGCGGATGCAGTATGGTAATAGTCGTTTTTGGAGCGATATCCGTGACGCGGCGCAGTAAAGATGTCATCGAAATCACTGATACGATTGGCAGCTTTGATAGAGTTGATTTCATCTTGCGTAAGATCGTTTGCCAATGCTTTTTTGATAATTGGGTTAAGCAGATAAGGCGTATAGATACGATGACTCAAAAAGCTGTGCATAGTAATGGCAGCTGAAGACATATCGACTGGCGCGGAGATGACAACAGCACCTTTACATAGGACTTTGTCCTCATATTCGCCCATATATTTGGCCAGTGCATTGCCACCTAATGAGACACCAACGGCATAGATATTGGCATACTGCTCACGCAAATTCTGTAGCGCATGATGCACCTCGTCAGTGTCGCCTGCATTATAAAATACTGTGCCACTAGCCGGAATACCACCGCAACTACGGAAATGTGCCACCACAAAATGCCAACCTTGCGCGTGCATTTGGTACGCTAGTGCGCGTGCGTAATGACTGTCACTACTGCCTTCCATGCCGTGGAATAAGACAATCAATGGGGTTTGCTCAAGCTCGCCATCTTTTGATGCTTCTACAGGGTGCGCATCATAAAAATCATAAGCAATATCGCTCTCGTCCAATGAGTCTTTTTCGACCACGCGGCGGTAGGTCGGTGCCTTTGGCGCAAAAAACTTGGGCAAGATACTTTGCAAGTGTGGATTGGTCAGCCAAAAGGGCGGCTTAAAAGGTGCTGGAGAAAAAGGTTTGGTTGAAGTTGACATATATTGGTCTTATTTAATAATTGTAAAAAAATAAATAGAGTAGTGTGGTAAGGGTTTTTATCATAACGCCAGTACCTGTGAAAACCAATAATTTTCAGTGAACGCATGATTACTGAAAACAGCTACTGGAAATTAGCTACTGAGAAGTAGCTGCTCAAAATCATTTACCGAGAAACAGCTACCGAAAAATCTAACAAGTAAATATATTGAAAAGAGAGCTGTCCAAAATTTGCGACGAGAGTAGTTCATCAGAAATTTTTAATCTTCTAAATTGTCTAATACTCGACCATCCATTGCTAAACGCTCTTTTAAATTTTCGACATCTGCTTCAGCAAGTGTGGCGATTAAGGTTACTTGCTTGCTATAGGCGACATCGTCGATACGACCGCCAAGACTCTCTATCATATAGCGGCATTGCGCTTCGGTCGCAAATTCTGCCAGTATTTGAATCTGGGTCATCGGTACATAAGGGTTTAGTATCATCTCGTCGACGGCCGCTTGAGCAGAGCCCGCATAAGCACGGGTGAGACCACCAGCACCCAATTTGATACCACCGAAGTAACGTACCACGATGACAATCACGTTGCCAATCGACTTATGCTGCAGTACATTTAATATCGGTCGACCAGCCGTACCGCTGGGCTCGCCATCATCATCGAAACCAGCACTGGTGGTATTATCTGGATCACCGATGATGTATGCCCAGCAGAAATGCCGTGCATCGGGATATTGCTCGCGTAATTGTTCCACGTGAAACATTGCTTGCTCGCGAGAGGTCAACGGGTAGGCGTAAGCGATAAACTCAGATTTTTTAATTTCGAGTCGCGTGGTAACGGCACGTTTTAGCGTTTGATAGCTCATATTTCATCAGGCTTAGGTTGGATATGTTAAACTGGTCTGACTTTCGCTGGCTTTGTATTGAGCACAGTGTTCATTTAATTTTTCATTATAGTACCATTTCTAACCATCGAAGATAACGAGCCGCTCACGGCTGAGTGCTGGCGTCGTTAGTTTCTGATTTAGGGCTGGTATAATAAAACCGATGGTAGTAAATAGTATGCGTTTAGATAAATTCATTAGTAAAGCCACCGAGCTGTCGCGCAAAGAGTCAAAAAAGATCATGCACGCAGGCGAGATTACCGTAAACGATCAAGTGGTTAAAGATCCTGGCCTACATGTCGATGTGGTCAATGATGATGTGATGTGGGCAGGCGAGCCGTTGTCGGTTGCTGCGGGCAATCGCTATATCTTGTTGTACAAGCCTGAAGGCTTCGAATGCACGCTAAAAGTTAAAGAGTATCCAATTGTCACCGAACTGATTGCTGTACCAGAATTGGGCAGCTTGCGTATCGCTGGACGTCTCGATGTCGATACCACCGGTGCGTTGCTGATGAGTGATGATGGCGGCTGGCTGCACCGTGTCACCAGTCCTAAGCACGAGCATGCAAAGGTGTACGAGCTGACTTTGGCAGATGCAATGGATAGTGATGCACAAGAAAAAGCCGTTAAGAAAGTGGCTGAAGGCATCTTGCTTGAAGGGGATTACGAGCCAACCAAGCCTGCTGTTCTTGAGTTCATTGATGAAAAACATGCACGTCTGACATTAGAGCAGGGCAAATATCATCAGGTCAAACGTATGATGGGTTACTTCGGTAATCGAGTCACGGAGCTGCACCGCGCCAGTATCGGTCATATCAATCTAGAAGGCCTAGAAAAAGGCGATAGCCGTTTCTTAACGCCAGAAGAAGTTGCCAAGTTTTAATAAATGAGCACTGAAACTATTAAGCTTTAGCCTTAGTATTTATCTTGAAACTATCGTTTTGAACCCATTAGCAGCCGCTACTTAGTGTGCTGCTTTTTGCGGTCTGCTATATTGTATTTATGTCTACTACCTACCTGTGTTGCCTATCTCTTAAAGCTAAGTAGCAGTTTTGCGATTTTAGCTATTTATTGCTTTGCAAAACTATCCCATATGCTACAGTCTTTTTTATCTATATTTTTATGACAGACAACCCTTAAACCAACTCTAAAAATCTGACTAATCAGAAAATATAGTGCTACCTTTCAGTTAGTTGTAGATTTGGAATTGGTTTTAATATTGAAAACTGCCATTATTAAAAACCAGATAGGAATCTCTCTGTGACATTACCTGTATTAAAGTCCGCTAGCCTAATCAGCGTCATACTATTAGCAACCACTGCTTGCGCTCAGCCAAGTTCGGCGGATGCCAACAGCAATAACGTAACGCAAAGCACTACAAATTCACAAGCAGCTCAAGCAGCGAGTGCGACTGTCGATAAGCGATTGCGCCAAGTACTGACCCAAGCAGGCATCAAAACACAGATTAATTCTATTGTGCCATCCAAACTGCCTAATATGTATCAAGTGAATTTGGCCGGACAACTGCCGCTGCACATCACCGAAGATGGTCACTATGTCATACAGGGTGAGCTACAGAAAAACCCAAGCAAACGGGTAGTGACTAAAACACCAGTACGTAGCACGAGTGCGCAGGTAGGCGAACCTGTCAGTGCCTCAGTCAAATCGTCTATGCTAGCAAATATGGCTGCGCTTAAGAATATGAGTGCTAAAACGCCATTCTTTTATACCGCAGTACCGGGTGTTATCTGGGGAGCAACGCTAGAAGGAGTGCCGTTTTTACTATCAGATGATGCGCAGTACATTACCGATGGCGAAATATCAGTCATCGAAAATGGTCAATTTATCGGCCTCGATGAGAACTTTGAAAAACGCAAAAACCAGTCTGTGTTTGCGTCATTGGACAAAAGCCAGTTGATTACTTATCCAGCAACCACTACTGAGAGAGCCGTTATCTATGTAGCGGATGATGTGAATTGCCCTTATTGTCGCCGATTACATCAGCAAGTGCCCTCACTCAATGCAAAAGGCGTGACGGTCAATGTCATTGGCTATCCAATATATGAGGCGTCACCGAAGCAGATGCGTGGTATCTGGTGCCAAGCGAATGAAGACAGTCGTCGTCAAGCATTTGATAAGGCGATGCTACAGGGTGAAATGACACCTGCATCAGCAAGTTGTACAGTTGACCATGTGACACCTAATCGTGAAAAAGCCGCTGGACTCGCGGTAATGGCGACACCTGCAATCTACCGTGAAGATGGCGTGCTATATCAGGCGAGTTTTGAGAGTCCAGAATTTCTAGAGTTCTTAGGTGTTGAATAATCCGACTGGTATGGTTAAGTGTTTTTTAGTTTAAAAAATTAATATATTTGACTGCTAAACAACGTAAAAAAACCGCCTTATGAATCAGTTCATAAGGCGGTTTTTTATGGTTCTATTCAGACATTTTTGCATCTCAAAAGCTGTCTTAAATAATTTATGGTAAGACGATATCAACAATTTTCCAATTAATAAGCCCTTCACGCTGCATCTCGATAGTGAGAGGATAGCCTTTTACCTGACCACTAATACTAAAGCAATTGATACCGCAGTAGCTAAGCGTTGGCTTTTCACTGTCATTGCCTTGGGCTACTTGCTGCTCAAGTTCTGCCGCTTGTTTTTTCATGACTTGCTGCATTTGGCTTTTGACCACTGCATCGACATCACCGCGCTGAATGATTAAGCTCTGAATCAGGTTCTTCAAGTCAACTTGATCGCTAGCGATGGCCCATGCTGCGGCTAGCTCTTTGGTTGCCGTGTTGGCTTGACCTTGGGTATTAATCACTTTTTCGATATTCTGCGGAGTGATAGCACCTTCAACTGCCTGCGCGATAAAACCATTCGCGGCTTCGGTCAACGGCTCACCACCCAATTCAGAAATTAGCGGATACTTAGTCATTGTCGTCGCAAATTGGCTGGTTAGCTGATTTTGGACGCTTGGTCGCACTTGCTCATAATCAATAGCCGCTGCGATAGTGGCACCGTCTTTATCATCATAAGCGTTTTTGAGCTGATAAGCACTGTAATAAGGCGAACCTGCATACACTGCTACCGCAATGATGAGTAATAGAATAACCAGCTTTTTCATAAGACTTGATACCTTGTCGCAATCGTCATCACTATGAGTATAAATGACCGTAGATGTGGCGGTAAATATTAGCACGACTGGGCACCGCTCAGGTACGAAAAGCTTTGCAGTAACCTTAATGAATCGTTTGGCTTTTGCCGCAGCGATGCCAACTGCTAATTTCATTATTTAAGAGCTTGATAAATCAGCAGACCATCTCCATAAATAGCGCAAACTTTTTATAATTGATTTGGCTAAGCAGCCTTCACCGTATTTGTTGGTTAAGTCTAAGCATTATGGTTCTATAGCATGGTGAGTTTTTATGTTTCATGTGAAACGTTATACATATCCGATAGCTAAGAACCATGAATAAGATTAAGACAATTATCAATTGAGCTAATGATTTGACGAACCGGTGTGGCTGTAAAGACGATAGGAGAGAGCATGAGTAAGCGCGATTTTTATGAAATATTAGGTGTCAGCAAGACCGCTGACAGCAAAGAAATTAAGCGAGCCTACCGTAAGCTTGCCATGAAATACCATCCAGATCGCAACTCTGATGATCCTGATTCGGAAGACAAATTCAAAGAAGCTTCAATGGCTTATGAAGTATTGAGCGACGAAGAGAAACGTTCAGCCTACGACCGCATGGGCCATGCAGCCTTTGAAAACGGCATGGGTGGCGGCGGCTTCGGCGGCGCAGGTGGCGGTAACTTCCAAGATATCTTTGGCGATATCTTTGGTAACTTCGGTGATATCTTCGGTCAGCAGCGTGGCGGCGGCGGTGGGCGTTCGCGTCGCGGCTCTGACTTGCGTTATGTGATTGAGCTGACATTAGAAGAAGCCGTACGTGGCTGCAAAAAAGAAATCAGTTTCACGGCTCCTGCGCCTTGTGATACCTGTGATGGTAAAGGGGCAAAAAATGCTTCTGATGTGGTCACCTGTCAGACCTGTCATGGTCAAGGTCAAGTGCGTATGCAGCAAGGTTTCTTTGCGGTACAGCAAGCTTGTCCTCATTGCGGCGGTACGGGTAAGCAGATCAAAAACCCTTGTTCGGACTGTCATGGCAATGGCGTAAAAGACAAATCACGCACCTTAGAAGTCTCTATCCCTGCAGGCGTCGATGATGGTGATCGTGTTCGTCTAGCAGGCGAGGGCGAAGCGGGCGGTGCTGGCGTACAAAACGGCGATCTATATGTCGAAGTACGCGTCAAACAGCACAATGTATTCACCCGTCAAGGTGCTGACCTATATATGGATGTGCCAGTAAGCATTACTGATGCAGCATTGGGCAAAGAAGTCGAAATCCCAACCTTAGATGGCAAAGTAAAAATCAAAGTGGCAGAAGGTACGCAAAGTGGTAAGTTACTGCGTGTACGCGGTAAAGGCGTAACGCCAGTCCGTACTACTATGAAAGGTGACTTGATTTGCCGTGTGGTTATCGAAACACCAGTGAATCTGACTCGTGAGCAAAAAGACTTGCTACGCCAATTCCAAGACACGTTGGATGATGACAGCAAGCATCAACAGTCGCCACATAAGAAGTCATTCTTCAAAAAAATCGGCGATTTGTTCGATTAAGAAATAATCTAACTAAGTAGCTAGTATTGAACTAAGCCCAAAGGTTTCACATGAAACCTTTGGGCTTTTTATTGATGGTATAAAAAGCCATTCATGTGATGATATTTGCTAAACTTACGATAAATGATAGTCAAAAATAGTTTCACCAAATATAAAACATCTAAGGTAAAAACATGAGCGAACAAGTAAATAATAAATCTATCAACGTTGGGGTAATCGGTGCAGGCGGCCGTATGGGTCGTATGCTTATTGAGGCAGTACAGAACAATCCACAAACTGTATTAAAAGCAGCGATTGAGCGTCAAGGCTCTAGCCTAGTTGGAGCAGATGCCGGCGAAGTTGCTGCTATCGGTCATTTAAACGTACAAATCGTTGATGACTTAGCCGCTGTGATTGATGATATCGATGTGCTGATTGATTTTAGCTTGCCTGACGCTACTGAAAAAAACATGCAAGTTTGTGCTGAGCATAACGTCGCTATGGTCATCGGGACGACAGGATTCAATGAACAGCAAGAACGAGTACTGGCAAAAGCAAGTGAGAAAATCACTATCGTATATGCGGGTAACTATTCGACAGGCGTTAATTTATCATTGAAGCTACTCGGTATGGCTGCCAAAGCGTTTGGTAATGATGCTGATGTAGAAATCATCGAAGCCCATCATAAACACAAAATCGATGCGCCTTCTGGTACGGCATATATGATGGCCGAAGCCGTCGCAGAAGCACGCGGACAAAACCTAAAAGACGTTGCTATTTATGGCCGCGAAGGACAAACGGGCGAGCGCGAATCTGGGACAATCGGTATCCACGCGGTACGTGGTGGCGAAATCGTAGGCGACCATACTGTGATGTTTATCGCAGATGGCGAAGTGGTCGAGATTACCCATCGTGCACGCGCGCGCATGACATTTGCCGCTGGTGCAGTACGTGCCGCAACGTGGGTCGTTGAGCAGGAAGTAGGTCAGTACAACATGCAAGACGTGCTTGGATTAAGTGACTAACGACTATTTATAGTTGACGATCAAGTTTAGCGTTATGACTGATGGCTCGATGACTTAATAGCAGCAAGGGAGTAGGTATGAATAGCATTAAACGTTATATTAGTCATAGACTGATTGGTGCTGTTTGTACCATCAATCTTGCAAGCCTATCAGTCTTTGCACTGAGTCTAACGGTTCTACCAATTACCGTACAAGCCAGCACCTCTCAAACTTATGTCATCCATACTTATGGCGGGGCTAGTTTGTTACCTGCAGTAAGGCAGCAACTAAATAGTAGTTCTGACGGTGGTACGGTGACTACCTATCAAGATAAATTGGTACTGCGAACGACGGCACGCAATTATCAGGCGGTACAGCAGTTATTGTCTCAGATTGACCGTCAGCCACAGGCATTGACGGTCGCTGTACGTGTTGGTAATAGTAGTAGCGAGCAAGGTAGTATTCAGCAGGGTCAAGTCATTATTACCAATCGTGGTATCCAAGGTGCAGGGGTTATTATTCAGCGTAGCAGCCAGCAGCAGGGTAATAATCTATATCAAGTACAAGCATTGTCTGGCAGTGCGGCGAGTATCAGCACAGCTACGCTCTACTCGTTAACTCAAACCTATAATACTAATAACTATCCAACTTATCATCGTTCAGCTAACGATAACTTCAAACCACAGATTGTGATTCAGCAGCAAATACTACTGCCAACGACACAAGGGATTGCCGTCACACCAAGGTTGCTACCTAGCGGGGAGGTAGAAGTACAACTTTCCCAAGTGGAAGAAAGTTTAGTGCAGCCGAATTCACCTTATAATCAAATGAGTTCTACTGACAATTCTACTAGCAGTGCTAGTAATGCTGTTCGAGGCCAAAGATTGAACAGTACGATGATCGTGCCACGTGGACAATGGGTAACGATTGGACAGATTTCACAAAACTCAAGCAGTAGTACCAGTAACGGTAGCCGAACTATTAATAACAATAATAGCGTGCCTGTTTCTTTGCGAGTTGACTAGTTGAACAATCAAGTCGTTAAGCACAAAAAAGCGCGACACGAGTATTAACAACCGTGCCGCGCTTTTTTGTGAAACATTACAAGTACTAGTCAATATAAACCACTTCTAGCGGTGGGAAACCATTGAACTCTACCGATGAGTAAGAATTGGTATAAGCACCAGTAGTTAGCCAATAGATTTTATCACCAATCTCAAGCTCTTCTGGTAACTGATAGCCAGCTTCTTCATACATAATATCAGTTGAATCACAGGTTGGACCTGCCAGTACTACTGTGCCTTCACTGGTAGACGTTTCCATCTTAGGCGTATAGACAGGATACTTGATAGCTTCACCTAGCGTCTCGATTAAGCCTTGGAATAGACCAACGTCGGTATATACCCAACGAGTCAAATCGGTATCAGACTTACGAGATATCAGTACTACGTCACTGACCAATACGCCTGAACCACCAACCAACGAACGACCCGGCTCCAAAATAATTTCTGGCATTTCGTCATCATTATAGTCGTCAGTCAGATAGCTGGTAATCTCTTCCGCATAGACTTTGATAGGATTGACTTCGCTAATGTAATTGGTCGGGAAGCCGCCGCCCAAATTGATCATTTGTAGCTTGATACCTTCTTCATTCTTCATCCAGTCAAACATATATTTAACTTTGGCTAACGCATCATCCCATGCAGCGACGTCTTTTTGCTGGCTACCAACATGGAACGAGATACCATAAGGAACCAATCCCAATTCACGCGCTTGAACCAGTAGGTCGATGGCCATATTAGGATGGCAACCAAACTTACGTGACAATGGCCATTCTGCTGTCTCTGAGCCTTGCACCAAGATACGCACAAATATTTTAGAGCCTGGAGCGTATTTGGCAATGTTTTTTAGATCTGCTTCTGAGTCAGTCGCATATAGATCGATGCCTTTCTCAAAAGCATACTTAACATGCTCAGCTTTTTTGATGGTGTTGCCATATGAGATACGAGATGGCTCAACGCCGCAACCAAGCACACGATCAAGCTCATAGATAGAGGCACAGTCAAAGTTTGAACCAAGGTTTGCTAGTAGATCGATTACTTCCACCGCAGGGCTAGCTTTCATTGCATAATGCAGTTTTGCATTAGGAAACAGGCTTACCATTTCATGGTATTTGGTTTCGATACGACTAAGGTCAACTACTAAGAAAGGCGTCTCGCGACCTTCAGCAGCCTTGGTAAATTTCTGCCAGCTGGCAGGTTCAAAATATTGGTCAATTTTGATCATTGTCATAGTAGTAAACCTTTTGTGGAAACTGTATCGGTTAGAAAAATTATCGCCAAACAGTGAATGCTAAATATTAACACCCACTGTAGACGTAACTATGTGAAGGATAAAGACGGAATAAAAAAGATAAGAATAAAGAGTAGAGCTTTAAGAATTGACGGCTTGTGTCTGTTTTTCTGCTGATTGAGCTTCTTGCTTTTCACGTATTTTAAGAACTTTGCGGACTTTATCACGAGCACGTGTCTGTTTAAGACGAGACAAGTAGTCAACGAAGATTACGCCATTTAGATGATCCATTTCATGTTGGATACAAACAGCAAGCAGTCCTTCGACTACTTCGTCGATGACCTCACCGTTACCGTCTAACGCTTCAATACGGACTTTATTAGGACGCTCGACCTTGTCATAGACATCAGGTACAGATAAGCAGCCTTCTTCATACGGTTGCTTTTCTTCTACCAGTGGCGTAACTTTTGGATTGATAAAAACTCTAGGAGAGCTTTTGTCTTCAGACAAATCCATCACGATAAGCTGAATATGATGATCCACTTGACTGGCTGCAAGCCCGATGCCTTGAGCATCATACATCGTCTCGATCATGTCTGCGATTAAGGTTTTGATTTCAGCAGTCACTTCCTTGACAGGCTTGGCGATAGTACGCAAGCGAGGATCTGGGTAACTTAAGATAGGGAGTAGTGCCATAACGCTCACCTCAATGATAAGGACAAAATAGGGTTGATATTATAAGATAAATGGGGACAAAAGTAATGCTTATCAATACTTTCGCAGTCATATGATGCTATATGCAGGTAGAAAGACTGGATTTCGATAACAAATGGCATAAAAAAGCCCTGCTTAACGCAAGGCTTTGTTTATATAGTATTTTGAGTAGCTAGTAATCATTTATGACTAAAATATGCATGGCTTATGACTAATTATGCACGGCGTTTATTTACAATCATTTCATATAGGAACAGTAGGATAATTGCACCGATCACTGAGAAAATCAGACCAGTGAAACCACCATCAGCGTTGATACCGATTAGGCCAGCTAGGAAACCACCTAGCATTGCACCAACGATACCCAATACGATAGTCATAATCCAGCCCATAGGGTCGTTACCTGGTTTGATAGCACGTGCTAATAAACCTGCGACTAAACCTACAATAATCATCCAAATAAAGCTCATGTTATTCTCCTAATATTATTAATATTTATAATGTGTTACAAGTTTTGATGAATCTATTGTAAACATTCCTCAAACGCAAAAGTAAGCATAAAATGTTACTACTGTAGGGGCTATGTGAGGAAAAATCCCGATTTGCTATTGAGTAAGGACAATAAGTAAACGAAAGGTTACAAAGGTAGCAATGGTGCTAACAGCATTTATCAACGTGGTACCTGTAGTGCCGAACTCATATAATTAAGACATATAAATATTAGAAGTAAAAAACGCAGCCATCTATTAGATGAGCTACGTTTGTATAGAGAAAAATAAGAAGAGCGGTTTCTTTATAAGAGCTGCTTCTTTATCTTAGCTAGAAGCGTTAGCCGTTATGTAATGCGGTTAATAAACGCTGATGAATCCCTTCAAAACCGCCATTTGACATAACTACAATCGCGTCACCTGCTTTTGCATGACTGCTGATATGCTCAATGATAGCATCAATGCTTGATAGTACTTGTTGGTTGCCGATAGAGTCGCTAGTAGCCTTAGCTTGTTCGATGACCTCTTTTAAGCCCCATTCCAAACCGGTAGGCTCGTACCATAATGTGTAGTCAGCAAGTGCCGCTGATTGAGCCAAGCTGTCTTGATGAATACCCATTTTCATGGTGTTACTACGCGGCTCAATGATAGCCCAAATGCGTCTATCAGCCAGCTTCTTTTTGGCACCATCTAATGTGGTCGTAATAGCCGTTGGATGATGGGCAAAATCATCAAAAACTAAGATATCATTGACGTCACCGATCAGCTCCATCCGGCGCTTAATACCAGCGAAATCTGATAAAGCGGCACAGGCAGTCTCAACACTGACACCAACATCATAGGCAGCAGCCACAGCAACTAATGCATTGTTGACGTTATGGATACCGCTCATTGACCAGTTTACAATGGCAGAGGCATCCTCATCAGCGGCAAAACTGACTTTGAACTTACTACCGTCTTCTTGAATCAGCTCAGCCTGCCAATCGCTACTATCTTTTAGAGTACGCGCATTTTCGCTAGTATCAGCTAAAGTAGAGTCGATGACGGCAGTACGCCAAATAGGTGTCCAAACCCCTTTCGCTAGCGTATCTTCTAAACTGATAGTCGCGGCTGGCATGATAATTTTCCCAGTGCTTGGAATCATACGCACCATATGGTGGAACTGAGTTTGTATTGCATTGAGATCCGCAAAGATATCTGCATGATCAAACTCAAGGTTATTCAAAATAGCAGTACGCGGACGATAGTGAACGAACTTTGAGCGCTTATCAAAAAACGCAGAGTCGTACTCATCTGCTTCAATTACAAAGTAGCCAGATTTATCATTATCGCTTTTATCAGCACCCAAATAGCTGCTGTGCGCAAACACTTGCTGTAAGTGCTCGTCAGTCGTATCAACCAATGGCACACCGCCAATCAAAAACCCTGCATCGATACCAGCATAATGTAATATCCACGCAAGCATAGTCGTGGTTGTGGTCTTACCATGCGTACCTGCAACGGCGATTACGTGACGTGACTGCAATACTTGCTCAGATAAGAACTGCGGACCTGATGTATAGCGCAAGCCATTATCTAGCATATACTCAATCACATCCATGCCGCGCTTCATCGCGTTCCCAACGACGACTAAGTCTGGCGTTGGTTGCAAATGTTCTACTAGGTAGCCCTCTTCGATAGTCACGCCAGCATTTTCGAGTTGAGTGGACATAGGAGGATAGACATTGGCATCTGAACCCGTGACTGTATGCCCAAGCGCACGTGCTAGCAATGCTAGTGAGCCCATAAAAGTACCACAAATACCAAGGATATGAATATGCATAGACGTTCCGTACGCGCTTGAATGAAAAGAATAGAGAGCTGATAAAATAAAGTATGAGGTGCCTAGCTGTTATCAGTAAAAATAACCACTCTGATAAACAACGACCAATATATCAGCTGGGCAAACAAACAATCATTGTAAAGTAAACCCTGTTCGATGACCAATAAAAAACGCCTAACAAGTAGGCGCTATGTAGCTAATGTAATTTCGGCGTTTAGTATGTAGAGATACGCCAACTAACAGTCAGCATGATGACGCTTTTATTTGCGAGATAACGTATAGTCATCCTCTAAATTATCGTGTTCATCAATCCGTATCAAGTGGTTGTCTTGGATATGATAGGTCTCGATATTTTTCCCTTCATAGACAATGGTGATTTTATCATTGTCTTGTCGGTAGATACCCGATTCGAGTAGAGGTGTTTTTGGTTTTTCAGGATTATGATAATAACTTGCTTTTAGTACGGAACCATCAGCGAATAAGTTCAATGTAACGTCGATACTGTCGCAATCTGTACAAGAGACCATGCCGCCGTAATCGCCCATCAATGTTGCTTGCAGCATACTGCTTTTCGCTTCTGATCGCTCCATAGAGCTGTCTGTGTAGGTATCTTTATTTGACTGAGCAGCAGCAATCAATGATTGTCCTTCTGCCATTTCGCTTGACTCATCATTAGTTGCTGATTCAGCGTTGTCATCTTGAAAAGGTTGTGAAGCACCCTGTGATTCAGAGTTAGTAGTAGCGAACGTAGATACCATGTCTTTTTCGGTGTTAGATGAGGCACTATCACAGCCTACTAGTAACATGCATAAAGGCACTACAAGTAACGATGGACGCCACCGTTTTACGATAGCAAGCGTGGTAGAGCAAATAGGAGCAAGATATATCATGGTCATACCAAAAACAGTTTTTAAAAAGAATTTTTAAAGCTGGTTTGCACATCGACAACACAGCATTATTGGCGAAAATAAGGACAATCAAAAAGAGACGCTTAGCGATAACTTAAGTTGAAAATGATAAATGTCTTACATATTTTTCATATAAAGCACTCAGCTTTATATAGTCATAAATTTCTTAAGGCTATCTGTCAATAGAATAAGCTGGCTAAAGATATCAAAGGCTTGAAAATATCTCTGTGGACTTTTTGTTGTTGCTCATGTATCTAAAAGGTAGAGTGGGTGGTAGAAATACTTAGTGGTATCGCTAATATGGGTTGTAAGAGCGGATTAATAGTAGACAAAAAAACAGACATTGTATCGAAGATAGCAATGTCTGTTTTAAAAGCAGAGGTAAGAAAAAAACCTAACTTCTTATTGAGTCATAAGATACTAATTAGCAGATTTTACGATACGCATTAATATCAAGACATGTACGATCAGCAGCACACTGAATAGAATCAACGACTGCTCAGGAATACTTAATCCCATAAGCGTCCAATCAACAGAGGCACATTCGCCAGATCCTGCAAATACTTCTTTGAATACTTGTAGTATAGGAAGGGTATCAAGCCAATAGTTCAGTCCTGGACCACAAGAAGGTACTTGATCAGCAGGTAAATGTTGCAGCCATACATGGCGTGCTGCTACCGCAGTTGCCCAGCCAATACCAACTAGACTACCAAGCCATAGCAGTAGTCTTATCACTTTAGATTTAGGATTAAACAACGCTGATATGAGGGCAAAACCGCCCATGACGATTAGACCAACACGCTGAAAAATACAGAGCGGGCAAGGTGAAAGCCCTAGATGACGCTGTAAATAGAACAGCGCAAAACTCATGCCTATGATGGCCATTATCACCAAAAATACTTGCAGGTTACGGTAAGTGGTTAGCTGTCGCATTGTGCGGTTACTCTTATGGGTTTATCTATAATAGATGTGAGGTAGCAATCAAGATTAAGCAGTCAAAATGTCACAGTCAGGACTTAGCAATTAATAACTAGCAACTTAGCGATACTGCTGTAAAAATTCCATAAAGTCTTCTGTTTCAGATTGCTCAATCTCAGCTTGCTGTAAGATAGATTTTTCTGCTAATACTTCATATTTAGCTTGAGTGTTTGGACTAAGTGTCTGCTGTAGTAAAGACTCGCGATGCTGCTGAGCCAACGTAAATCCAAGCTGCCATAAGCTGCCTAAGCGTTTGCTATCAGAATTTACTTGTGCAGAGATAGTCGACTCAGAGTGTCCTGCTTTGCCCTGCATCAATGCTACGGCCGCGCGGTAATCGTTACCACCATAGTGAGCATCAAGCAATGCAGCAAGCGGCTGCATACGCTCTAAATGCGTGAGCATCCAGCTTTCAAGTGACTGCTCTTGACCATTATTGATAATATGCAAGTCATCACGGCGACCTTCATTGACCACACGCTCAAGATTGATAGCGAGCGTGTCTTCTTCTTCAGGTAGCAAGTCTGGTGAGTCACTGAACAGACAATACAGCGCCATCACTTCCAAGAAGCAAGCACTAGAGAGGCGAATACCTACGTCACTGTATGGGTCAAGATCGATAGCACGGAACTCGACATAGGCGATACCGCGACGCTCAAGCGCTTCGGTTGGAGTTTCGCCGCTCATTGCGATTTGTTTAGGACGAATAGGGCTGTAATACTCGTTTTCTATCTGTAGAATATGATTGTTAATTTGGATCGGGTTACCATCTTCGTCTTCTAGGCCAAGCTTAGCAAAGCTCTCGTGCGGCGTTTGAATGGCACGGCGCAGACCATCGACATACTCTGGCAGATAGTTGTAACGGATATCAAGTTGCTCTTGCACGCTATTGGTATAGCCAAGCTTACCCATACGCAGGCTAGTCGCAGCAGGTTTGTAATAGGTCGAATCGTTGAGCAATTCTAAATCGTGCTCACGCCCTGCCAAGAAGCAAGGACACACGCTTGGACTGGCACCTAGCAAATATAAAACAAGGCTGGTTAGACGTTTAAAGTTACGAATCAGCCCTAAGTATTTCTCATTTTTGAACTCTGTCAATGTCTGGCTTTGTGCGGTCGACGTTTTGGCTTGCCACGTCTCAAACAACGTATCACCAAAAGACAAGTTGTAATGTAAACCAGCAATCGTCTGCATGCGGCGACCATAGCGGATACCAAGTCCACTACGATATAAAGTTTTTAGCTTACCCGTATTAGAGCTACCATAATCAGCTAGTGGGATATCTTCGTCTTTAGAAGACAACATGCAAGGCATCGATAACGGCCACATTAGCTCACCTTCAGGCATACCCTGATAGACCAATACGTGCAATTGGCGCAGCATATTGAGGGTCTCTTTTGGTGAGGACTTTGGTTCAGTGATGAGCTCAAGCAGGCTTTCTGAGTAATCGGTAGTGATAAAAGGGTGGGTAAGTTTTGACCCAAGTTTGGCTGGATGCGGAGTCTGTGCCAAGAAACCATCAGGCTTTACGCGTAGGCCCTCTTTCTCAATACCGCGGAGCATACCCGTTAAGTGTTGGCTGTCAAACCAATTAGGGATTTCGAAATTAACAAAGCTACTCGCAAAATTACTCATAATAGTCATCTATTGTTATTTATTATGGCGGATCAAAACACGATAAGCGTTTGTCCATAAAATAGGTAAATGTTAGGTCAATAATTCCGTCAGTTTAGCTCAAAGCTGTCTTGAAAACCACGGACAATTACAAATACGATAAGCTTTAGGCAACGCGATTTGTGAAGATTTTGACCCTGTCTTTAATACAAATTCATCTCGAATATAGCGTTATTCTGGCCAGACAGTTTGATAAAAAAAGCATCTACCTGAGAGATAGATGCTTTGTTCATTATGTCTACAAGCCATTTGACATAGTATTGGCACACTATCGCATTATCTTAATAACCATAGCGCGACCGCGTCTATTTAGCTTATATAGAGAATGACGAACCGCAGCCGCACGTGGTCGTGGCATTTGGATTGGTCACCACAAAACGTGCCCCTTCCAGTCCTTCAGTATAGTCAACGGTAGAACCTTGCAAGTATTGATAGCTTAGCGAATCGACGACTAACGTCACATCACCATTATCAAAATTGGCATCGTCTTCGTTTAGATCGTTGGCAAAGTTAAACCCGTAAGAGAAACCAGAACAACCGCCACCCGTCACATAGACACGTAGCATAAGATCGCTATCGCCTTCTTCTTCGCGTAGACGGCGTACTTTTTGCGCCGCACTATCGGTTAGGCTTAATACGGTTGGGTCTACTGGCTGGCTTGAGCTTGGACTAAATTGGTTGGCTGATTCGTTCATATCTACCTCAGTTGCTAGGATCAAATGCGGTCGTCGTCCTGTTTGGGTTTGCAATAGGGTACTTGCAAATAAAGATACGCACGGCGTTTGATTTAATTGGGTGCTGTCATTATGGCAAAGCTATTGGTGCATTATAAGCTGTTTGTACAATTTCAAAATATTATTTGTGCCACCACAACGTTTTATTGGCTCTATTGATAGTGGGCACTTATCTTTTAGCAGTATATCATAATGGGGGTGCTGATTCGTTTGTCAAGAGTGATGCAACTACTGAATTTTACTAATGAATAGCAGTGTTCCATTTTTGATATTGTGTTTTTTAAAATAACTGCGTCAATGGGCTAAACCAATAACCAGACTAAAAAATAATAGCGTGTGACTGTATAAAACACTACTTAATAATATTAGACAGTCTTAAAGCTTATTAGTCATATTACGGTATTTTACGGCCATAACCTTTATAATAGTCACAACCATGTATGAGCTCAAGAGTCGCTTGTGCAACTTAAGGTGTTTAGCGTAATAAATACTTAGTTTTGAAATAGTTATTTAATTGTTTGCCTATGGGGCAAGCGTTTGAAATAATAGCCGCCAGTTGGCATACCCTATGTGTGTTTCTTATTGCCCTATATCTATATTATTGTTGAGATGAAGAAATTATATGATCGAATTTAAAGACGTTGGTGTTCGCCGTGATGGTCGTGAATTGTTTGCAGGTGCAAGCTTTCAGCTCCATCCAGGTCACAAAGTTGGACTGACGGGCAACAACGGCACAGGCAAATCTACTTTATTTGCGCTGTTACTGACGCAGATGGGTACAGGCGATACAGAGGTCACCCTTGATAAAGGTGAAGTCAGTATTCCTGATAGCTGGCATGTGGCGCACATGGCGCAGGAAGTTGGTGCTACGACGCAGTCTGCAATCGATTATGTATTGAGCGGTGATGAGCAGTGGTATGAAATTAATGCTGCGCTAAATGATTTGAGCAGTGTCAGTGATGAGCAAATTGGTGTGCTACACCAGCAGTTTGATGAAATCGACGGATATCGTACGCCGACCAAAGCAGCACAAATTATGGCAGGTCTTGGTTTTAAGACTAGCCAGCATGAGCTGCCTGTAGAAGGGTTTTCTGGTGGTTGGCGTATGCGCTTAAACCTCGCCAAAACCTTGATGAGCCGTGCTGATCTGATGTTACTGGATGAGCCAACCAACCATTTGGACTTGGACGCTATCTTGTGGCTTGAGACATGGATCAATGCCTATATGGGTCTGGTCATCGTCATCTCGCATGACCAAGCGTTTTTGGATGCGACAGTCGGCCATATCCTGCATGTAGAGCAGCAAAAAATCACTCTTTATACTGGTAACTATCAGCAGTTCATTCGTACCCGTCACGAGCGTATGGCGCAGCAGCAGCAAGCATTTGAGAAGCAAGAAGCGACAAAGGCTCACTTGGATGATTTTATTCGTCGTTTCCGTGCTAAAGCCAGTAAAGCCAAGCAAGCACAGAGCCGTATTAAGCAATTAGAGCGCATGGCAGAGCTGTCACCAATGATGGCTGACAATCCGTTCTCGTTCCAGTTTTACGAGCCAGCAAACATGAGCTCACCGCTGATTGAGCTGACCAACGCAGATATTGGCTATAGTGAGACACCGCTTCTACACAATGCCAATGTACAGGTAACCCCTGATACCCGTCTTGGCTTACTAGGTATGAACGGCGCTGGTAAATCAACGCTGATTAAAGCATTAGTCGGTGAGCTTGGCGTACTAACAGGGAAATATCGTGTTTCGGATACCCTAAAGCTAGGCTATTTCAATCAGCATCAAATGGATATCCTAGATGCCAAAGCCACGCCTATAGAGATGCTACGTCGCCTAGCAGGTAAAACCTCTGATGCGATGCTACGTTCATTTCTGGGTAGCTTTGACTTCCGCGGTGAGCGTATTGATACGCCAAGCGAGCTATTCTCAGGTGGTGAGCGCGCGCGTTTGACTTTAGCATTGATCGTTTGGCAGCGTCCAAACGTCCTTGTACTCGATGAGCCAACCAACCATTTAGACTTACAAATGCGTCAAGCATTGACTATCGCCTTACAAGGTTTTAAGGGTGCAGTGGTACTGGTATCGCATGATCGAGAACTAATTGCCAATGTCTGTGATGAGCTGTATCTAGTACATGATGGCATCATCGAAGAGTTCGATGGCGACATTGGCGACTATGGTAAATGGCTAGCAGAGAAGCGCAAGCAAGAGAACGCATCAGATAAAAATACAGGTAAGAAAAAAAGCAAAAAAGAGAGTAAGAAATTCGTTTCACGTGAAACAGATAATAGTCAAGCAAGTAACAAGTCATCTGATAACTCATCAAATAGTAGAGTTGCTACACCTGCACTTAGTAAAGAAGAGCAGCGTAAGCTAGCCGCTGAACAGCGTAAAATGACAGCACCTATCCGCCGCGAGATAGAAGAAACAGAAAAGACCCTGGCTAAGATTGATAAGCAGCTTGTAACGCTTGAAGAAAAACTGGCTGATACAGATCTGTACGAAGAGAGCCGTAAGTCTGACTTGCTTGTATTACTCAATGAACAAACAGCGCTACAGCAGCAGCATAGCGATAATGAAGAGAAGTTACTACTATCAATGACGACTTTAGAAGAGATGGAAGCTAAGTTCGCATAAAGCGTTCTAGATAGTTAGTTATATAAGCAGACATAAAAAAGGGATGGCATAAGCCATCCCTTTTTTATTACATTATTCCTTACGATATTTGCCATCACCGTACGACAGTATTTCCATCGTGGTCGTACAAAGCTGACAGTTTATTTCACCAGCAGCGGCTTTTGATAAATCAAGGATACGACCTCTAATAAAAGGTCCTCTGTCCGTAATTTTTACAACGACGCTCTGCTTTGTCTTTTGATTGGTTACTTGTACCTTCGTGCCGAACGGTAACGTGCGATGTGCAGCGGTTAAAGAGTTCATGTTGAAGATACTGCCACTCGCTGTGCGCTTGCCATGAAACTTACTACCGTAATAACTGGTATTGGCAGCGAAAACTGTGGTGCTAAGTAGTAGCGATAAAGTGACAACCAAAGACTTGATTAAATAAGACATTTAATACCTTTAAGCAATTAATAAAATAGACAGATGCTCTTGCCTACGTTATCTATACTCCCTATGAGTATGAATAATAGGGGATTTTACAAGAGCTAGCTTGTCATATTATTACTGCCGTGTAAAAAACTCATGAGGTCAAATAGCTGTTTTTTAAGGAAAAATAGCTATTTTTTAGCAAGAATGCTGATGATGTAGGTACTAAAATTAGACTTATAAAGAGTGATTCTCATAAAGAAGCCGACAAAATACTGGAAAGCCAACAACACAATATAAATAGGTAATATATAAAGACCAAATCTATCGATATAGCATAATTATCGTTATGAAAGCTCAAATAGTAATAGATAATATAATGTAAAAAAACCTTGCTATATTCTTACTATTTTGTAGAATGCATAAGGTTAAACATTATTCTAGAGTATCTATCAAATGTATTCATGATAAGTTTGATTTTTTATCAAATAATCTATTTTTTATCGTCTTTCGAGGAAGTTTTATGTTGAAAAAAATTGCGTTCGCTTCAGTTGTCGCGGCAATGATTCCGTTTAGTACAGCGAATGCTGATCTTGGCTCTAAATTTAAAAAAGTAGAGACTGGTCGTACGATTGAGCAAGTATACAAAGAATGTGGTATTGGTGGTGCTTTGTTCGGTAATTCAAGTCCTATCCTTGCTATTATCTCTAACGTGACTTGGGATTGGGGTACTACCGCTGCGACTTCTAATTCTATGTCTCCTGAAACTTGCCAAGGTGGCAATGTTAGAGCGGCTATTTTGATCAAAGAAGCATTCCCAAGTGTGGAAAAAGACTTAGCTTCAGGCCAAGGTGCTCATTTATCTGCCCTACAAAGTGTTGCTAACTGTGATTCAGCTGCTAGTGTACGCGCACAGTATGGTCAATATACTCAGACTTCTGCCTATCGTACTGCTACGCAAGATCAAAATGCTGAGACGCTATTTAGCATCGTTAAGCAAAGCTGTGCTATCTAAATATTGAAAGTATTAGGTATTAAGTTTTTAGTTTAATACTCAAACTTTTGATGATTTAATGATAAAAACACGTAAACCTAGTGCTTACGTGTTTTTTATTGCTCATGTATTTATGGTATCTAAATAAAATGCAAAAGATGTTTTTATGGGCTGCCTGTTTGTCTGCAATGACTATTTGCAACGCAGAAGTTGATGAAACGAAAGCCTATGCTGTAGCGCCCGTAACAGTAGATAAATTCTCTTCTAGTAATGATTCGGCTATCGCAGCAGACTTGGCTTTAAGTGATCCCGAGAACTTGTCAGATACTGTGCAAAGCGTACAACGACTCAATGAAGCGCAGGTACAGGAGCAAAACTGGAACTCTCAAAAAGATACCGCTATTGACCCCATAAGACTAAAATCATTGGCTAAGCACTCCCAGTGGCAACATTTATTGTTTTATAAAAATGGCAAGGCTGAAGTCATCTCACCATATTTTTATTTAACCAATCCTAAGCCTCGTTCGAAACGTAATTTTGATCCCTATGCAGAGCTTATAGCAACGATAGAGCAAATAAATAATGAGGGCGTAGTTTGTAAGTATCCAGCCAGATATTTATGGCTTAATCACCATTTACCAGAGCTGAACGTTGATCTCAAAGACTGCTCAAAATTACCTGATGCAAATCAAGAAATAAGCCTTATCCTAGTAAGCAGCTACCTAAAAAACCCAGCTTCTTCATTTGGTCATGTACTGGTCAAAACCAACACGCCTATAGATAATGCAAATAATACGAACAGTGATGTCAGAGAGTTATCTAGCGAGGACTTACTTAATAACTCATACAACTTCGGTGCTCGTATTCCAGAAAATGAGAACGGTGCGATGTATGCGCTAAAAGGACTATTTGGGTTTTATGATGCTGGGTTTTCAGAGACGGAATTTTTTAAACAAGACGCGGTATATTCCAAGAACGAGCAACGTGATATGTGGGAGTACGTGCTCAATCTAGATACCTTTGAAACACAATTATTGAACTATCATTTGTACGAAGCAAAGTCTGCTCGATTTGACTATTATTTTATCAAACAAAATTGTGGTTATCGCTCAGGAGAGATGCTTGAGCTGATAAGCGACATAAAAACGACTGAGCGAGTAGGTCCTTGGTATGCGCCAGATTATGTATTCGATCAGCTACTAGAACACGACAACGGCGCTGATTCCTTAGTGTTTTCAGTACGCTATTTGCCCTCTGAACAAACGCAGCTGCGCGAGAAGTTTGTACAATTATCTAAGCCAATACAAGCCATCATAAACTCTGTCATTCGTACAGAAAGCACTGCCCCGCTTGCTACCTTAAACGCGGACGATAGGGCGGTTGCGCTTGATTTTCTGATCTTACATCGTACTTATAAAATCACACAAGACAATACACTGAAGCAGCAAGCTTTCAAAAGCGAATTGCTCAGTCAGCGTTTTGCGCTACCAGCTAGCAATGGTTTGGCTCAGCTAACTGTACCGAACAAACCCTCTCCAGCATTGAGCAACAAAACCACGCAGACCACAGTCGTTTTATCTGAGGAGAAAGCAGAAGTTGGTTTATCGTTATTTGTAAAAGACCCACTTAACGCTCATACAGATATTGATAAACGTTTTGAAGCCGTAAAAGCGTCACTGGGTTATAGCTTTGATGTGCATCAATGGACATTGACGGATTTCGTATTTTTAGACATGCAGCAGATTGAAGATCTTAGACAATCGTTATCGGGCGAACCTAAACTGTCTTGGCAACTGAAAACAGGCGCTCGTACAGACATGTTTACTGGTAATCGACATAGCCCTTACGCACAAGCTGGCGTTGGCGCAGGCGCTAAGTTTGGTAAGCATATACTTGGCTATAGTATGGTCAATGCGACGGTCCATGATCAAGATAAACACGCAGATATCGGTATTGAGCTTGGCTTACGTATGAAACGTAATAACCAAAGTGCTGAATTGTCTTACGTCACTTCAAAGCGAGAAGGGCGCGCTGCTATTGATTTTACCAAATTGACATTACGCCAGCAGCTATCAAAGAATAACGACGCCAGACTTGTAATGACATATTCAGACACTGTGATGACCAATAATAGCGTAGTGTTAAGTGATTCAAATACGATAGACGCTGCTATCGCTTGGCATCACTACTGGTAATATTTATATAACGGTGTTCGTTGTAATTATTGCTATGATGATAAGTAGGCTACAAAAATTGCTATAGCAGAATTTAATAGCTATCTATACCGTATCGTTTGAAATTGGCAGACTGATACCACTAATATGTTTTTGTTTTGGGGGAAATAACATGGCAGAGAAAAACTACTATGACATTTTAGGGGTCGAAAAAGACGCCTCAGACGCTGATATCAAAAAAAAATACCGTAAGCTCGTTCGTCAGTATCATCCCGATGTCAGTGATCATCCAGACGCTGATAATAAAATTGCAGAAATAAACAACGCTTACGAAACAATCAGAGATAAAGAAAAGCGCGCTGAATATGACGCTATGCTCAATAATCCGTTCGCGGGTCAAAGTAGATCAAGTGGGTTTGGTGGCAGTGGGCAAACTGGTGCGGGTCAAGGTGGTTTTCGCTGGGAAGATATCAAAGATCAGTTTGGTGACGGTGAGGCCTTTGGTGATGGTGGTTTTCGTTTCGATGATATTTTTTCAGCATTTGGTCGCGGCGCACGTGGGTCAACTGGTGGACAAACGGGCAGTCGCTCTCAAAGCAGTGGCTTCGATCAATTTGGTGGTGGCTTTGGGACGCAAGATAGCAAAGGTCAGGATCAGCATGCCGAGATTACCGTTGATTTGTCTTCAGTCTATAGTGGCGACGACTACAGCATTAAGTTAAACGTCCCTGTTCGTCAGCCCAATGGTAATGTCGACTACGATAATAAAACCCTTAAGATAAAAATTCCTAAAGGTATCACTGACGGTAAGCAAATTCGTTTAGCAGGGCAAGGTGCTGCTGGTAGCAGTAATGGCAAAAATGGCGATTTATTTTTGAAGGTTAAAATTCGTCATGATGTCAATATTCGTATAGAAGGTGCAGATGTTTATCAAACCGTGAATATTGCACCGTGGGAAGCGGCACTGGGTGAAAAAATCAACGTCAGTACGCCAGCGGGTACGCTTGGTGTGACCATTCCTAAGAATAGTAAATCCGGTAGCAATTTACGTCTTAAAGGCAAAGGTATCCCTGCCAAGCAAGCAGGCGACTTGTATCTAACTCTAAATATTGTCAACCCTGATGTCAGTAGTGATGCGTCGATACAGGCTTATGAGCAGCTAAAACAGGCCTTTGCGGATACCAATATTAGTCGTTAAACAAGATTATGAACAACCGTTATTTATTACTGAAGTAATAGACGAATAGCAGAGATGAATACGATACCGATGAAATAAAGAGAAAACGAGGATAATAGCTATGAACCACTCGACTGAATTTACAGACATCATCATGAGCTTAGATGAACTGGTCTCTGCCTGTGGCCAAGAGCGCCAATGGGTCATCGAATTAATCGAAGAAAATATCATTGAATATGATGTACCAGAGCATGAAAAATTTACTGGTTATCAGCTGACGACAGTGCGCCGTGCATCGCGATTGAGTCGTGATTTTGAAGCCAGCGTACCAGCAATTGGTTTGATACTTGAGCTGTTAGATGAAGTTGAGCAACTGCGCCAACTTAAACGTCAAATAGAGCAGCAAACACCAGTCATCGAAGTCGACATAGACAATCTAAAGTAACTAACACAGTAAAATACCGCATAAAAAAAGGGCCCTATAAAGGCCCTTTTTTTATGTCTATATAAAACACTTCAGCAGAAATTAACGCGAATAAGTAGGATCCGCCGCTGCTGTAAACAACACATCAGTTGAAGAGTTCAAGGCAGTCTCAGCTGAATCCTGAATCACACCGATGATGAAGCCAATCGCAACCACTTGCATCGCGATATCATTTGGAATGCTAAATAAGCTAGCAGCAAGTGGAATCAATAGTAATGAACCACCAGCAACACCAGAAGCACCGCAAGCACTAATCGTAGCAACCAGGCTGAGTAGCAGCGCTGATGCAAACGTCACTTCGATACCCAACGTATGAGCAGCAGCAAGCGTTAATACGTTAATGGTAATTGCAGCACCAGCCATATTGATCGTGGCACCTAGTGGAATGGTCACTGAATAAGTGTCTTCATGCAATCCAAGCTTACGGGCAAGGTTCATATTGACTGGAATATTAGCCGCTGAACTACGTGTAAAGAAGGCAGTAATTCCTGATTCGCGCAGACATCTGAACACGAGTGGATAAGGATTTTTACCCGTTTTAATAAGGACGATAAGTGGATTGGCAACCAACGCAATGAATAACATGCAGCTGATCAATACCATCAAGATACGTGCGTAGCCTGCCAAAGAAGCAAAGCCTGTCTCAGCAACCGTGCTAGCAACTAGGCCCAAGATACCAAATGGGGCTAAAGCAATAATCCATTTAACTACTTGTGAGATGGCATCAGCGAAATCACCGACAACATTACGAGCAGTATCACTGGCTTGACGCAATGCAAAACCGATAATAATTGCCCATGCTAAGATACCAATATAGTTGGCTTCAGCGATTGCATTGATCGGGTTGGCGACCAAGTTCATGAGCAAGTTGGTCAAGACTTCTTTTAGGTCAGCAGGTGGTACTTGCGCGATATCGGCGTTGATCAAGACCAGCTCAGTTGGGAACAAAAAGCTGGCACCGACTGCCGTTAGCGCTGCCAAAAAAGTGCCAAACATGTACATGATAAGCACCGGCTTTACGTAGACTTCATTACCACTGCGATGTTGACTAATGGCTGCCATAACCAGAATAAATACTAGGATGGGAGCGACTGCTTTTAGTGCGCCGACAAAGAGTGTACCAAGCAACCCTATGGCGGTGCCGATACTTGGCGCTAGCCAACCAATTAACACCCCTAACACCAAACCAATAATAATAAGCGGCACCAGCCCTATACGCTGGTACATCGCAATCAATGAACGCATCTGTACACCCTCAAGTCCGTTAAAAGTAAGTGAATTGTCACAACAGAAAATTTATCGAAGGATGGTAGCATTTTTTGACATATTCGCATACCGCTCATAGCAGTAGCTGTTGCGTGCAAACAGAGGGATAGTAAAGTTATACAACTAGTATAAAAAGAATGCAGCACTTATAGGCAAGGGCTAGCTACTCAGAATACCTCATTTATAGGAGAGTAAAAGCAGCGATATATAAGGTAAGAAGAGGTTTCGCTGTAGAAGATAAGAGGGAAATAAACGGCAAAGCTATACCTTAAAGTGGGTCAGATCGTAACCTAATTGCTGGTAAGCTTTATATTTATTGCGACCTTCTTGAGTACTTGTGGCATCAGGTCGAATCAGCTCAAGGACTCGAGAGGGTTTTGAATTATTGGTAGCAGCCATAAAATCGTTGACGGGACGTGTCGTCGTATTGAGCACGATACCATTAAAATCTGCTGGCATATGATTGCCTAGCAGTACAGGCGATGATACTTCAAAAGTAGCAATGTTGCTATCATCAGTACCTTTATCATTGGTACTTTTATTGTCATTATCAGGAAGACATTGATGTGGTATAAAACTCGTGGAGTCCTGTGACCAGAGTGCCGTATCTAGATTTGATAGTAATGTCTCATCTTCAATTAAAATCAGCAAAGACTGAGCGCTTTTATTAAGCGCAGTCTGAGTCAGCTGACAAATAAAGCCCAAGAAATCTTGGGCCTTACTCTCACTTAATACATAAAAACTAATTTTCATAAATGGATTAAGCCATCTCTGCGCTGTTTTTTAGATATTGCATAAACAGTGGCACAGGACGTCCAGTGGCTGCTTTGTCTTTACCTGAGTTCCATGCAGTACCAGCAATGTCTAAATGCGCCCATGCTTGACCTTCTTCAATGAAACGCGATAAGAAGCAGGCGGCAGTTACCGCACCAGCACCTTTACCACCGATGTTTTGCATATCAGCGATTGGTGAGTCAAGCTGATCTTGATATTCATCATCTAAAGGCATATGCCAAATAAGATCGCCTGATAGGTTACTTGCGTTTTCTAAATCAAACAGGACATCTTCATCATTACTAAATACGGCTGAACGAACATGGCCTAGCGCAACCACACAAGCGCCAGTCAAGGTAGCAACATCGATGATGGCTTTTGGCTGATAACGCTGCACGTAGCACAAGGTATCTGCTAGTACCAAGCGACCTTCAGCATCAGTGTTCAAGATTTCGACTGACTTACCATTCATTGCTTTAACGATATCGCCTGGACGTGTTGCATCACCTGATGGCATGTTTTCAGCACAGGCTAGTGCACCAACGACGTTGATTGGTAGACGAGCTTCGCACAACGCTTTGATTGTACCAAGTACTGACGCCGAACCACCCATGTCAAACTTCATCTCATCCATCGCCGCACCTGGTTTGATTGAGATACCGCCTGAATCAAAGGTTACGCCTTTACCGACTAATACGATAGGTGCGTCGTCATTGGTCGCTTGTGCATTGTCATTGCTATTTTTGCTTGCATTCTTAGCTGACTTTTTGGTTGGTAGTTTATCGGCTAATGCCTTTAGACCACTTACTTTTGCGTTGCTAGTGGTTTGCTCGGTAGTGCCTGCATTTGAACTAAATTCTGATTTACCACGGTACTCCATGAGCACTAGCTTACCTTCTTTGGTGGAGCCTTGTGCAACGGCCAAGAAGCAATGCATACCTAGCGCTGCCATCTCGTCCTCACCTAGTACCTTAACGGTTAATAGGTCAGGGTAAGTTTTTGCAAGCTCTTGAGCTTGTTCAGCCATGTAAGCTGGGAAGCAGATATTACCAGGCTCATTGGCCACATCACGAGTGAGGCTCTGACCAGCAAATACTGACTGAGCAAAGGCAAGTGCAGGCTGTAGTGACTCATCAGCTAACAGATAAACATCAGTCAATACAGGACTCGCTTGCTCAGACTTATACTTGTCAAAGCGGTAGCTTGCTGCCAACAGATTAAGGGCAAATTGACCAAAGTGATTTTCTTCTAGTGCATCACCCAAGGCGACAGTGATAGAAGACACACGCTTTTGTGTGCTGCTATAGATAGTATTGGCGATTTTTTGCAGTACGGTGTTGTTAAACTTATCAGTGTTACCTACACCGACCAACAGCAGTTGAACAGGGTTTTGCTTAGTGGTTTTTTTATCACCTGCTAATGCGTAGTCAGCAACAGTCTCACAGGTAGTGCCCTTGAAATGTGATACTTCAATCAACTGCTCAATACGAGTGGTATATTCGGTCAGCACAGATTCAGCCAGAATGTTTTTCTTGTCATCGACTAATACAACCAGACAAGCATCGTCTTTACTTTTGGCTTCTTTTTTCAAAATTTTCTGCGTATGGGTCTTTGGTAAATGCTGAGATAATTTGATGTTCATATAGTTATCCTTATTAGAGTTATGAAAATTGCAGGATTTGTATGTCTGCTTATACTTGTCAGATTATTAGATTATTTGGTCTGTTGAGCAATCACAATAGTGTAGCATATTGCGATAATCGTGCGCAGTTAGCAAGTCTTGGGTAATACGTTTGAATTATTATGCTGTACTAACTTGCGCTATGGTTTAGCGGTTACATTATCATTTTTCGATGATGCCAACATACTAGCCATTGACCAATTCATCGGTCGTTACCATCGCGGCAAATCTGTCTTGTAGTGCTGCCATGGCAGTATCATGCATGATTTCAGCGCTTATCGGCTTTCTTGTAGCGCTCGGTAGGTCGCGAGTGGCACAGGCATCATGGCAGACAAAACTATCAAAACCTAAATCAAATGCGGCGCGGACGCTTGAGCTAACGCACATATGACTCATAAAACCCGCAAAAATAATCTGCTTCTTTTCTGCTGCTGAGATCAATGATTGTAATTGCGTATCATAAAAGGCATTCGGATGCTTTTTGGCAATCACTGTTTCGCCATCTTGCGGCTGCAACTGTTCGACTATCTCAACGTTAGCTGATAAAGGATCAAAGACATTGCCATTTTCTGCACCGTGATGATTTATGTGAAAGATAGGTAAATCTTGCTGACGAGCTTTATCGAGTACTAGGCGTGCATTGGCGATGGCTTTTACCCCAGCGTCCCCTAAGGGCATAGCGCCATCGACATATTCATTTTGATAGTCGATAAGAACAAGCGCGCAATTTGACCAGTCAAGCGCATCGAATGTGCCGCCAGCGAGCTCGAGTAGGGTAGAGGGTGTAGAGGTCGTTTTATTCATTAGTATTATTCTCCGTTTGACGATATAAGTATATTTTTCTATCAGTCAGTCTAGCAATTAATAACAGAGATAAATGTTCGATGATACGAATGACAAACAAACCTTTCCAAAATAAATAAAGCAAAAACTTAACGCCATAAATACTATCAATTCAATGTAATTTGAGGTTTTATCAATTATTTATCCAATATTTGCTATATTTGTTACTTACTGTCAATAATGCGCTCTCAGCAAGGTGTAGGTAATGTTTTCAAACACATTTCACAGCCATTTTTGGGCAAAACATGCTAGCATTAGCGGTTATATCTGTCGCTTGTGTTTATTGAGTATGACTAACCAGTCGCTTAGTGACGTTTATCGTTATTTGAGTATTTAGATGACCCATATCATGGTGATGATATGTCGTCGTACGTCCTAAATATTCAATAAGCTCATCATCAATCGCGCGCATACCAACCGTTTAAGAGTACCCATTGTGATATTACGCCGCTACATGACACAACAAGTTGCCTCTACCACTGCCTTAGTGTTGGGGTTTTTGGTAGTGATGATGCTCGGCGGTCGTTTGATACGCTATTTTGGCATCGCTGCTGAAGGTCGTTTGGACGTCAGCCTACTGTTTACTATCATTGGGTATAACCTACCGTACTTTTTAGAGCTCATTTTACCGTTAGCATTCTTTATCGCTTTGATGCTGGTATTTGGTCGCTTGTATGTCGATCAAGAAATGGCAGTGATCAATGCTAGTGGCGTGTCTCGAGGTAAGCTTGCTCGGTTGATGACACCATTAATATTGGCATTGTTCGTTGGTGAAGCGGCGCTATCTGTCGTTGGTAAGCCTTGGGGTGTCCGCTCGTCTGAGGCTGTGTGGCAGCAGCAAGCATTGACCAGTGCGTTTGATTTGATTCGTCCGAACGAGTTTATCAGTAGCGGTAATTACCATTTGTACGTGGGTAGTCTCAGCGATGATAAGAAAAAATTGCAAGATGTGATCTTGATCCAATCTGAACCTGCGAAAAAAGGTAGTACTTCCAAAAGTGTCGATGCTAATGCCAATGCCAATGCCACTGATATGAATAACACGATTGATAATGAGACAGCCGAACAGATTGGCATCTCAGACATACCAAAAAATATTATAAATAGTAGTGCAAAAGACATTAGCAAAGATACTATCACGCTGGCTAAGCGTGCTGAGCAAGTGGATACCGGTAATAGCGGTGTGACCCAGTTGGATCTGTTTCAGGGACGTCGTTACGAAGTCGGCGCAGGCAGTCTGAAATATAATCAAGTCGCTTTTGATCGTTATCGCATCACCTTGACTGAGTCTTCACAGGAAGGTATCACCGAAGACAATATCGAAACGCAACAGATAGGACCATTGTGGCAAGCCGCCACGAGTAGCTCACCATCAGGCACTAATAGTGCAATGCGTGCTGCACAAGGTGAGCTTGGCTACCGTTTGGCGCTACCATGGCTGATGATTATCGCGCCTATGTTGGCCGTGCCACTGGCGCAAGTCCGTCCGCGTCAAGGACGTTGGCTGCGCTTGTTTCCTTCTATCTTATTATTTGTTAGCTGTGCATTAGGTATCATCTCGCTCAAAAACGCGGTGAGCAAAGACAGCATCAGCGTATGGGCGTATGCATGGCTTATCTTAGGATTTATGGCATTGGCGCTTTATATGAATTGGGGTAGCCGTGTGCAACATCGACTGCGCTTTCGCAAACAAGAAAATAGGCTAGCCGTTGCCACAACTAGTTCAGTTAGCGACATAGATAATCAGAACAACAGCTCACAAGGAGGGCAGTCTTAATGCGCTCTTTATTTGCTAAATCAGCTGAGTCTGATCAATTGGCTAAAAAACCTGCCAATCTAAAAGTCCTCAGTCGCTATGTCAAACTCAACGCTCTATTGGCTATTATTGCTGCCGTCATTGGTTTGTGGGCATTACAGCTGATTTTTTCTTACTTATCAGAGCTTGATTCGTTAGATGATAACTACACCATGGGCGAGGCGCTCAAATATATCTTTTATCGTTCGCCTTACTTTTTAGAGCAATTTATTCCAACGGGTGCGTTACTTGGTGCCGTCATAGGATTGGGCTTGCTGGCCAATAAAAGCGAGCTGGTCGTCATGCGCGCGGCTGGGGTCAGTATTTATCGTATCGTCGGCTGGGTATTACAGCCCGCTTTGATATTTGTACTGTTGGCATTAGCTATCAACCAGTTCGTTTTACCGTCTTCTAATCAGTTGGCAAAACAGATTAATGATGAGGATAGCACCTCACTGGTCACATCAGTGCGCGGCTACTGGACGATACAGCCACGTTTCGAAACCGCAGAAGATGGCAGTGCTACACCTGATGGTAGCGACGTTTTATATATCGATTATGCTGATGTCGCGGGTAATATTGGTGAGGTGAAACGCTGGCATTTGGACAACAACGGTAATTTACAAACTGCTGTCCACGCGGAAGGTGGAAAGTATACTGGCCGTGAACCAATTGATGTAAATAGCGAAAAGCCAAGTGAGCAGTATCGTTACGAGTGGCAGCTAAATGATATGGTTAAGCTCTCTATCAATCAGGGATTTGAGAGTAGCCAAGCTATTTCACCATCAGATACGTTAAGCTTACCCTTTGCTCCAGAGTCTGTGTATCTGCTAACGCGTAAGGCAGAAGATTTGTCATTGACGCAGCTGTATGAGCATCGCACGTTTATGCGTCAGCAGGGCAATCGTTCTTTAGATCATGAAGTGGCATTTTGGCAAAAGCTACTATCGCCATTATCGATATTGTCGCTGGTGATTGTTGCTTGCTCGTTTGTCTTTGGCTCGCTACGGACGCACAGCTTAGGCTTACGTATCGTCGTGGCATTGCTGTTTGGTCTACTATTTAGCTATATTCAGGACTTAGTCGGATTTGTATCGCTAGCGACAGGCTTTTCACCGATGCTTATGGTGCTATTGCCGATTATCGGCAGCGCGCTATTGGGTGGATACTTGATAAAACGCCAGATGTAAAAAGACAGTTGGTTATACCAAATAAAAAGCACGCTAAATCTAATTTAGCGTGCTTTTTTATGTCGATTTCAATTTAAGCTTCAGTTTAAATGGCTGAAATTCAATCAGGCAAAGTTAAAACTAGTCTTTGGTCGCCATCGTAATCGTATAGGTTTTACCTTGCTTGATTTTGTCGCTATTGCCAAACACTTCGGTAAACGAGCGCTTAACAAATTGGCGTAGGCCATTGATGGTCACGACATAAAAACGGCCACCTTTACGCATACGTGCATAGGCATCGAGGAAGTATAAATAATGCTGCTCTTTACCCACTTTGGCTGGCAAGTTTGACATCACAAGGCTAAAGTCTTTGTCTTTTGCCACATGATTAAAACCATTTGATAAATGCACATCGACATTGTTTAGACCATTTTTCTCACAGTTACGGCGTGCGTATTCTACCGCCATAAAGTCTTTATCAATCAGCGTATGCTGACCATTTGGACATTCACGTGCTGCCGTCATACCAAGTACGCCATAACCGCAGCCCAAATCGATCGAGTCATCATCTTGCTCAAAATCCACATAATCAAGTAGCATTAAGCTACCGTCATCGAGTTTTTGCGGTGAAAAAATGCCCCACGTGGTCGCAAAATCAAACGGCTTACCCAGCACTTCTTGGCGAAAATTGATATCTTCGCGCCAGTGTTCGGCATTTTTTAATAGGTCAGCAGGTGGTCTATGGCTCATGGGATTCTCGGATAATAGATAGGAAAAAGGTAGTGCGCAGCCCAGTTAGGCAGCATGTATATCATGACGCACTTTAATAAGGGTATTGTAACTAGAAAAGGATGGGTTTGCAGCTATCTATTTCTAGAACTGCATTTTGCTATATTGCAAAACTTTTTAAGAAAAAATGTTAGAGATATTAGATAAGAGGTATCGCTTAATATAGAATCGAATTTAACCTAATAGTCGCTAAGTATTATTTATGCCAGACATTATATTCGTATCTAAAGTAGACTTCTGGCTTGCACTGTTACTTTGGGGTTTGAGCTTATTTACTGTGTCTGTTCCATTATGGCAGTGGAAGCGAGATGCTCACAAATCCCTCATACAAACTATATTAATGACGGTTATTCTCATACCTTTTGCAGCACTAATGCTCATCCCTTTTTTCAGTACTAAGTACACATTAACGAATGACCAGCTACAAGTAGATAGTGGATTCTCTGTTCAAAACATCGAGCTTACAGATATCACCTATATTATGCCAACACAAAGCATGAGTTCTGCGCCAGCACTATCACTGGATAGGATTAAAATAGAATATCGGAACAAAGAAGTATTGATATCACCGAAAGATAGAGCAAGCTTTTATCAAGAAATACGAGCACGTAATCCCAAAATAGTGATAGATACAGCAGGCGAATAGAATAGTATCATCGTTAGCCGCATTCAGCTATACATCGTTCCTGATATTGAATTTTTTTTCGAAACTATTTCCCCAAACTCTTCTTTAATAAATGATCAAATATAAATGGCCCGAATGGCAAGAATGAGCCGAGCACACCTGCAGGTAGTGCCCAGAGCGGCATTTTTATTCTGCTCGCCGTAATGATTAGCACCATGACATAAGCAACGAATAATACCCCATGCACTGGACCGACATAGCTTACTGCTTCTGGAATATCGAACATATATTTGAGTGGCATCGCGATACCAAGTAACAATAGAAAGGAAGTACCTTCTAAATAACCCATGATAGTAAGATTTCTGAGTGCAAAGTTTTGACTCTTTGTGAAGGTAGAAGGTTGAGCTTGCGACACGATATATTCCTTTTACAATCATCAATAATATTAGATTTCAATGCTGCCCATATGGCAAGGCTACCCACGTGGGTGATGCTCCGCATGTAATTTCTGCAATCTTGCCGTTGCCACATGAGTATAGATTTGCGTGGTTGATAAATCGCTATGCCCAAGTAATAACTGTACGCTACGCAAGTCCGCGCCATGATTGAGCAAATGCGTGGCAAAGGCATGACGTAGCGTATGCGGGGATAATTCTTTATCGATACTGGCAACTTTGGCGTACTTCTTAAGTAAATACCAAAAGTTCTGCCGCGTCATATAGCCACCTTGCGCCGTCAAAAATACCGCTTGGCAATTGCCTGATTTTAAATGAGCAATCAAATCGCCACGCCCATGAGACAGATAATCTTCCAATGCATCCGCTGCATATTCGCCGAGGGGCACCAGTCGCGTTTTATTACCTTTCCCCGTGATTTGTAGCCAGCCTGAGTTTAGATTCACTTGCTCTAATGAGAGGTTAATCAACTCACTCACCCGCAGACCGCAGGCGTATAAAACTTCTAGCATGGCTTTATCACGGAGACCTAGCGCGGTGCTGGTATCAGGTGCGGCAAGGAGATTATCTACGTCAGCCTCGGCTAAGTCTTTTGGCAGCGGACGACCTAGCTTTGGGCTTTTGATACGCTCACAAGGATTGTCTTCGCGTAGATTGCTGGCGATCATCCATAGATAAAACTGACGCAAGCTTGAGAGCATACGCGCTTGGGTACGTGGGGTTTTGCCATCTTTAGCAAGCAGTGACAGACAGTGCAGCACATCATCAGGCTGCCAGCGTGTCAGGGCGATAGGATTGGTCAGCTCGCAAGAGCGTAGGTCACGGACGTACGCATTACGAGTACGCGTCGCTAGACCGCGTGCCAGCATGGCTTGACGAAACTCAGTCATATAAGCTGGCTCATCATCGACCGCCAATGCTTTAGGCTGTCGTTGTTGCACGGCGCGATCACGGCTCATAAGATAATACTCAGGTAGGGGTTAAGTTAGCGATGACAGACAGTCATTAATATAACGTCCAACCTATCATGCCATTTTTTTCTTAACCAGATAGCGATATAGCGTTACGCTCGCAGTCGTATTATCATCGCTATCGATGGTGATTTCGTCAGGATCAGAGTCTAAGCTCACGTTTTCAGCCAGTGTTTCTTGACTGATTAGCTCATGACCCAAATGACGACAGAAATTTGGAATATCGCGTGTGGTAGCTGGATCTGTCGCTAATATTTCAATCACTTCACCGCCATCTGCTTTACGAATGACGCGGTGTAGCATCATGACGGGCTCAGGACAAATCAGCCCTTGAGTATCTAAGTGATGGTGGATAGGCGTGTCTGGTATAGAAGTGGTCATAGTCATTATCGTAAAGCTAAATAAGTGGGTTTAAGGACAAGTAGGGTAAGTAGTTTGCTTAAATGCTTATCGCGGCGTACTTTGTAGATCGTCTACGCTTCAGTAATTTCAGGCTCTTCGTCGGCATCAGGCGTATCAGCTACTTCTAAAAAGTTAAAAAACCGCTTAAAACTTACTTTAAATAAAAATGCCACGCCCAACCAACAAGATAGTCCTAACCATGCAGTATCGGCAAAAATTAATCCACCAACCAATATAATGGTTGATACACCAATACTCATGGCAATCATTGACGGTTGATTTAAGCGATAACGATAAACGACCAATGCATCATAAATAGTAATGGGTATCGTGAGGGCTACTAAGGCATATGGCAAATTATAAAATAATTGATAAAGCAGCTGGTTATCATGGAAGGCTTTGATACTAGCAATCGTGCCAAAGACCACAAATGCAAAAATAGCCGCATAAATGAGATAAATCGCTATTTGGTTGGCACGCTGTGCGCCTTTAATACGGGCAATAGCCAGTGGAGCAAAACCATGCTGTGACTTATGTTGCGAAGATTGGTCTGAGACAGTGGTCATAGTAATCAGTCATTTATCCGTTGAGAAGTACGATGTATCGAAGTGGCATTATAGCCGCACACGTGTCTTTTACCTATTTGGCTGCTTTATTCTGCTTTGATTGCATCGATAGCGATACTGCTATTAGGATCAGCAAAATAGGTCGACATTAGGATACAAGCAGAGATATCATCGATTGGGTCGCGTTCGTTTTTGATCCAACCATTGTCCCATGCGATTTCTCTTGCTTCGATTGAAGTCAGCCGCTCATCACACAGTGATACGGTCACTGGCAAATGTTGCTCCATCACTCTATGGGCCAGACGACGAGCGAATTTGTGCGCCCGTTTTGAAAGCATGGAGCTAGTGCCATCCATATTAAGCGGTAGGCCAACCACGACTTGCGCTACGCCCCAGACTTTGATGATACCAATTAGATTGTCCCAATCTGGCTGCCCGTTATTCATTGCCAATATGTCAAAGGCACGCGCCGTCTGCGTAATGGTATTACCGAGTGCCATACCCATCTTTTTGACACCGTAATCTAGCGCCAAGATAAGATGCGGCTTTACCTCTGGCTCAATAGTTTCAGCAATGATATTGCTATCTTTATCGAGAGTATCAACACCAATATCAATGTCATTATCTATAGCGTCTGTGCTATTAGCCGTAAAAGTGCTATCTACCATAGTAACGGGTGTCCTTTATGTCTTTATCTAAATTCGTAGAGCGTATGATATTACGCATGACCTATGTCACTACTAAGGTAGTCGAAATTGACTCCGATTTTATCGGCTGCAATTTGCCAGCGTTCTTCAAACGGTGTATCAAATAATAAGTTCAGATCAGCAGGGCAGACTAACCAATCACCATTACTCAGCTCTTGGTCTAGCTGTTTTTTACCCCAGCTGGCATGACCTAGGCACAGCTGATAGTGACCGACGCCTTGACCTGCGGCAATACGCTTTAGAATATCTTGGCTAGTTGTGATGCAAACGTTCTCTGAAATAGCGAAAGAAGAGGCCCATTCTGGCTGACCAGTATGCAGCACAAAGCCAACCTCCGGATACATAGGACCGCCCTCTAAAGCCACATCTTCCATCACCTGCGGATTGGTCACTTCAATATCCAAATCTTCTAGCAGCTTACCTACGCGAGATTGCTCAAGCGGACGATTGACCATCAGACCTAGCGCACCATGCTTGTCATGACGGCAAATATATATAAGTGCCTGCTCAAACCTTGGGTCTGACAGCTCTGGTGCTGCAATCAAAAAATGATGGGTCAAATTGGTTTTAGACATAGAAACAAACGCAACCTAATAATAAGGGTGAAAGACCACTATATGGTGATAATCAACAGAAAAGCAAGATTCGCACTAATTGCTACTGACCATCATACAGACTCAGATAACCATCCGTTTTGATGAAAACGAACGGTTATTTAACGTTAGATAGGTCAGATAAGCGTTACTTAACATCGGATAATAAACTGCGGGCATGATCGCGTGTGACATCGGTAATAATGACACCACCAGACATACGTGCTAACTCGTCTACTTGCGCACTGTTGGTCAGTATGAGTAGCTCGCTTTCGGTCTGTGCTTGATGGTGCTTTTGTACCAAGATATGTTGATGCGCTTGTGCCGCGACTTGCGCTTGGTGCGTAATAGCTAGCAATTGCTGTGTTTGCCCAAGTGAGCGTAGCAGCTCGCCGACCACTTGCGCAGTACCGCCACTGATACCGACATCGACCTCATCAAATACCAGCATAGGCTTGGCGGCATTATTATCAGCATTGGTCGCTTGTAGTACTTGCATCACGAGCGCCATACGTGACAGTTCACCACCTGAGGCGATTTTATGTAAGGGCTGCATTGGCATACCGACATTGGCGCTGAATAATAAATCAATATCGAAGCAACCTTGGGCATTGTACTGACTAGGTTCGGTTTTTTTGGTAAAAACAAATTCACAGCGAGCATTGGGTAGCGCAAGCGGTTGTAGTTGTTTGATGAGTTGCTTACTAATTATCGGGGCAGCTTTTGTGCGCTCTTTATTTAACTGTGTCGCCAGAGCGAGATAGTCTTGCCAAGCCTGATCAATTTGCGCTGCCATTGCATCACTGCTTGGCTCGTTCTCTAGCTGCTCTAATTGCGCCTCCCAGCCTTTTGCTTCATCAATTAAATCACTGGCTGGCAAGCTATGCTTACGTGACAGACGATGTCCTAAGCTGATTAGGTTGTCTAATGTCTGTAAGCGTTCAGGATCAGGTAGCTGCTGTTCGGCATAATCTGATAGTAGGGTAGTCACCTCAGTAATTTGCTGCTGTGCTAGATGGAGCTGTTCAGAAGCTTGTTCAAACGTTTGACTGACGCTTACTTGGTTGTCACAGAGTTTAATCGCTTGTCCGAGCAAGGTCATGACGTCTGGCTCATCGGTATCATTGTCGAGCAAATGCAGACCATGACTGGCCTCTTGCATTAAGGCTTCAATATTGGAAAGCTCTTCATGTTCAGATTCAACTTCTGCGTAGTCCACAGCCAATAATGGCGCAATATCTGCTAATTGGCTCTGCAACAACTGAATACGATCTTGACGCTGGGCTTCGCGGCTCGCGATGTCATCCGCTCGACGTTTTAGTTGCTGATAGGATTGATGGCTACTGGCAGTTTGGATGGCTAGCGGTGTTATCTGTGCCATCTCATCAAGCCATTGCACCACAAATTGCGGCTTGAGCAACGCTTGCTGAGCATGTTGGCTATGTATATTGACCAGTAAAGCACCTAAACTCTTTAGCTCAGCTAAGCTAACCGGTGAACCATTTAGCCATGCTTTTGAGCGGCCAGTATTGCTTAATTGTCGACGAATAAGTACTTCAGGCTCTTCTAGCGGTCGCTCATTTTTAGAAAACCACTCAGCGACGACGCCGTTATTTTCTACATCAAATTGAGCGTAGATATCTGCATGCGCAGCGCCATGCCTGACCATTGCACTGTCTGCTCGCTCACCGACACACAGTGATAGTGCATCTAGCAATAACGACTTGCCAGCACCTGTTTCACCAGTGATGACATTAAAACCTTCAGCCACGCTCAGCTCATGCTGAGCAATCAACGCAAACTGATGTAAAGTTAACGATACTAGCATCAACGCCTCTCAGGACAGACAATGGACATCATATAAATCTTAGGAAGCCATCTATAAATAGGGTAAATAAGGAAGTGAAAATATCTATTTAAACTTGCTAATTAGATAAATATTGTAGGCAAATAGTATGATGTTAAATGTGCGTAAATACAAACTTTAAGACGAGGTATAACAGAATTTATTATTGGGAGATTACCATAAAACTATTAAAAACTGACAATAAATCATCAACATAATACCTATAATGTTAATCATTAGGGTCATTGGATATCTAAAGATAAGTATAGTATGTGAAGAAGTATTTTGACTGATAATGATAAAAACATACCTAAATTAGTGGTCTAGCATCCGTCTAGAAAAATACTAAATAAATATTAAATGAGCGAATGGATACTTGTCATCAAATAGAATTTTCCTAGTCGCTTTAACAAACTTTATAGATATAATGTGGTAGCATAATCTCACATAATGATAAACTCTTCTTATGAGTTTGATGCGCTATGCAACCTAATAACGAGTCATAATTTTGTAAAATTGTAGGCGTATAGTGGTAAAAAACATGCCACTCGATCATTATTCAAAAGCGTTTTCATAGAACCTGTGGCTACCTTTAGCGCGCAGATATCTACTATAGAGGGGTAAGGTGCCTAAAGCAGGCGTGTTTGCTTACTGGTCGCGTATTTAAAGCCCAGTGCAACTCTGTCGGTACTTTAACCCGTTACTTATTTTTTAGTTTTGCCATAATTATTTGATAAGGAAGCCACTATGACAGCGGCGCAATTTACTAACGTAACAGTTAATGCCCAAGCGACAGTATCTTATGATGGTCGCTGCTCAAGCCATACCATTATGTTTGAGGATGGTCGCCATAAAACGCTAGGCGTGATCTTACCTTGTGACAACTTGGTTGAGCATTATCACTTTAGCACTAATACTTCTGAGCGTATCGAAATCACCAGTGGTGAGTGTGAAGTGAAGATCAATGGTGATGATGAATTCAGCTACTACCGTGCAGGTCAGTCATTTGTCGTTGAAGGTAATAGCGGTTTTAACCTACGTACTGAAGAGATTGTTCAATATGTCTGTCATCTAGAAGGCTGATATTATTAATAGGGCGCTTGAGCTTTCATTCTAGCGCTTGTTCTATCACACATTAGTGTTTCGAGAAAATAAACAATATCGGATTGGTATTGTTTATTTCTTTTTTGACGTTTGGTTTACTATTTTCTCATTATTAATGAGCTATGACATTTAAAGCTATCGTTATCCTCTTTTATCCCGTCGCCTAGTGCGATATCCACTTTATATTTAATAGGCCTATTATGGCAAAACCCATTTATTTTTACGGCATTCATGCTATTGATGCGTTACTTGAACATCGTCCTCTTGATGGCCTTAGCTTGTTTGTGCAGCAAGGGCGTGAGAGTGACAGTCATGTACAAGCTATCATGGCCGAAGCGGAAGCAAACGGCATTAGTATTCAACCGACCCAAAAAGACAAGCTGACTCAGTTATGTGGTAGTCCGCAGCATCAAGGCGTGGTGCTCAATGCTCGTCCGTTAGGTTTCGCTGATGAAGGTTTGCTTGATACTATTATTGGCCGTGAACAGTGCTTATTATTGGTACTAGATCAAATTACTGATGCACATAACTTTGGCGCTTGCCTACGTACCGCAGTGGCTATGGGTGTGGATGCAGTGGTTTGTCCAAAGCATCATGCAGCGAGCCTAACGCCAACAGTCGCTAAAGTATCAGTTGGCGCAGCAGAGATGATGCCGATCGTCAGCGTTACGAACTTAGCACGCACGTTGTCGCAAATCAAAAATGCAGGCGTTTTCGTATTTGGTACGGCACTTAGTGAAGAGGCTAAGCCAATACATGCCGCTGACCTAACTGGCAAGACCGCTATCATTATGGGTTCAGAAGGAGAGGGTATGCGTCGCCTGACAATGGAAAGCTGTGATGAGTTGGTTTATATTCCAATGTCAGGAAACGAGCATGGTAATCTACAGAGCCTAAACGTGAGTGTTGCTACTGGCATGGCATTGTATGAGGTTAATCGCCAGCGAACTTTAGCTGCTGGGCAAGCGTAAGATACTCTTGGTGCAAGGGTTCTAGTTGTAGATATAGAGAGGCAAGGTCGCTCTCATTGAGTATGACATTGTCTGCATGACGATTACGCTCTTCACGACTCAGCTGATTGGTCATAATGGCCTTAATTTTTTGTATGCTTTGATCATCACGCTGACTGGCACGTGCAAGCTGCGTGTCTTCGGTCGCATCCATGACCAAAATACGTTGACATAAATTGGCCAGTCCTGCTTCTGCCGCCTCTATAAGTAGGGGCGCAGATAAGATTATATACGGTGAAGTACTAGCATCTAGCTGTGCTTTTGCTGTCTCACGTATTGCTGGGTGAGTGATAGCCTCAAGCTCAATCAGCGCTTCAGGATTTGCAAATACGTGTGTACGTACAGCAACCCTATCCATAACACCATCATCCGTCAGTATCCAATCACCAAATTTTTTCTGGATTTTCTGCAGAGTGACGCTACCTTTAGCGACAGTCTCATGGGCGATCACGTCTGCATCAATAATATCGATGCCTTGCTCAGCAAACCAAGCACTAGCGGCAGATTTGCCACTACCGATACCACCCGTCAAACCAACCACAAGCTTCTTGCTTTTTGGTTGCGTGGCTTGTGGCTGGTGTGAATAAGAATGCGATGTATTTTTTGACATAATAATGGCTTATCTGACAGATAGAACAATGAATGCGGCTTTAAACTCACAATCGGCCTTTTGAGGCTTTATTTATGAGTCACTGCCGGAAATTTACTACAATAATCTAATGTACGCTGTCAGTTATTAGACATACATACCGAGATACCAGCTGACGATATCTGAGCCATATAATAAGGCAACGATACCTGCAATAGCGATATAAGGCCCGAAAGCAAAAGGTCGGCTTTCACCCTGTTTTTTCATCAAGATCAGCCCAACGATAGAGCCGAGTAAAGATGATAGTAGAATAATCAAAGGTAACATCATAGGTCCGAGCCAAGCACCTAATACTGCTAGTAATTTAAAATCCCCTTGACCCATTCCATGTTTTTTAGTTATTAAGTAAAACACCTTGACTACTATCCATAGCGATAAAAACCCAAGTAGTAATCCCCATATCGACTGTGTTGGTGTGACAAACCAACTTTGTGAGTTTACCGCCAATCCTAAGCCTGCTAAAGGAAAAGTTAGACGATCAGGTAGTAGCTGTGTGTCAAAGTCGATACCTGTTAGAGCAACCAGTGTCCATACTAAAACCAATGCGGACAAGCCTGTAGCATTTACCCCAAACTTATATATTACTAATACGGACAGGAGGGCAGTGACTAGCTCAACAAGAGGATAACGTAGATCGATAGCCGCTTTGCAGCTTGAACAGCGTCCGCGTAGTAATAGCCAACTTATTAAAGGGATATTTTCATACCACTTAATTTTATGTGCGCAATGAGGGCAGCGAGAGGCAGGTCGACTTAAGGTAATTGGTTGGTCAGTAGCGACAATATTTGCTATGGGCAGTGTATGCTCGCGTGGCATATCGGCCTGTTCAGACATAAACTGGCTACACTCTTGTCTCCAGCCATAGACCATCATCAGCGGTATGCGATGAATCACAACATTTAAAAAACTACCAACGCAAAGACCTAATAGGCCAAATACGAATAAAGCTAGGGTACTGTTCTCTTGTAGTAACTGTATAAGTTGCATCAAATCATTATCCTACTACTGCGCCCATTTGGAAGATTGGCAAGTACATTGCAATGACTAGGCCACCAATTAATACACCTAATACCGACATAATAAGTGGTTCCATCAAGCTAGTTAGACCATCAACAGCGTTATCAACTTCATTCTCGTAGTAGACAGCGACTTTATCTAACATTTCTTCTAAACTACCAGACTCTTCGCCAATGCCAACCATCTGAATAGCTAAACTTGGGAACAAGTTGGTAGATCGTATAGAGAACTGTAATTGCTGACCAGTAGATACATCACTCTTAATTTGCTGAGTTGCATTGTAAAAAACAACATTATTGGTCGCACCAGCAGTAGAATCTAAGGCATCGATAAGCGGCACACCAGCAGCAAAAGTTGTAGATAGCGTACGAGCGAAACGGGCAATAATTGCTTGATAAGCAATGTTTCCAAAAATTGGAGCCTTTAGGGTAGCCCGATCTAAAAAGTCACGGAACTTTTTAGATCGCTTTTTAGCCTCAGTAAAGCTAATAATTGATCCACCAATGACGATGATCAAAATAAACCACCATGCCTGCATCCATTCAGACATCGCTACTACCATCTGAGTAAAAGCAGGTAATTCCGCTCCAAATGATTCAAATAATCCAGAGAATACAGGTACTACCTTTACGAGCAAAATTATAGTGACAATGATAGCAACTACGATAACAGCAATAGGGTACTTCATCGCCTTTTTGATTTTTGCTTTTAGAAGCTCACTCTTTTCTTTGTAAGTAGCTACTCGTTCAAGCATCGTCTCAAGTGCACCTGATTGTTCACCAGATTCGACGAGGGAGCAGAATAAATCATCAAAATAGCGCGGATGTTTGCGCAGTGCAGAAGCAAAAGTACCACCTGCCTCAATATCTGCTTTGATTTGCAGTACTAAGTCTTTCATACTTGGATTATCAAGGGAGTCGGCGACAATTTCGAAAGACTGAGTTAAAGGTACGCCCGCTTTCATCATTGTTGCTAGTTGCCGAGCAAAAATAGCAATATCAATGGCTTTAATGGCTTTTTTGAAGGTATAAAGTGGTTTTGGTTTTTTCTTAATCCCTTTAACCGTGATACCTTGTTTACGTAGGGTCGCTTTTGCCAGTTCTAAACTACGACTAGTAGTTTCGCCCTTAACTTTCTGCCCGCGTCGATTCACACCGTCGTAAACAAAGTCCAACAACATATCGGTCTTAGCTTTTGCCATGTTACTACCCTCAAAATTGTCCAATATAGATATTGTAAACCTACAACAAAATACCAGACTTGAAATATTAGTCAGGCATACTTTATTTTAGCGTAAAAAACCAGTGTTTATCTGTCTTATTTTTAAAGTTATACGATAAAGAACGTTGCTAGTTTATAACTCTTATAGCAACTGAAAGTCAAGATACTAAGACATAGCATATATTTTATGATTTCATTTTTTATTCAGAAGTCACCCGCATCATTTCTTGAATACTTGTGACTCCTTGCAACACTTTTAAAATCCCAGAACGACGCAAATCGCGAAAACCATTTTTAATGGCAGCGTCTTTGATATCTATTGCGTTACCATCTTCCATAATAATGCGTGAAATATCAGGGCTCACTTTCATGACTTCATAGATACCTACACGGCCTTTATAACCTTCACGGCATTCATTACAACCGACTGGTTCATAAATGACATTATCAGTGTTATCTAGATCAGTATCAGTAAAACCAATCTCTAATAAGCTCTGACGCGGTATGCTAATAGGTTTTTTACAGTTCTTACAGAGACGTCGTGCCAATCGTTGGGCAATAACTAGGTTGACTGATGTGGCAATGTTAAAAGAGGCAACACCCATGTTACGTAGACGCGTTAATGTTTCAGGTGCCGAGTTAGTATGCAAAGTAGAAAGAACCATATGGCCTGTCTGCGCAGCTTTAATGGCGATCTCAGCAGTCTCAAGGTCACGAATCTCACCGACCATGACAATATCAGGATCTTGACGTAAAAAAGACTTAAGCGCATTGGCAAACGTTAGACCAACTTTGGCATTGACATTGACTTGGTTAATTCCTTCAAGGTTAATTTCGACTGGATCTTCAGCCGTTGAGATATTGGTTGCGCCAGTATTTAAGATATTGATACCAGTGTAAAGTGATACCGTCTTACCAGAACCAGTAGGACCAGTGATAAGCAACATGCCTTGTGGTTTGTGTAATGCCTCTAAAAACATTTCCTGCTGATCTGGTTCATACCCCAATGCATCAATACCTAGCATGGCCGATGATGGGTCAAGGATACGCAAAACAAGCTTTTCACCGAATAACGTCGGTAATGAGTTTACCCGGAAATCAATCGCTTTATTTTTAGAAATTTTTAGTTTAATACGCCCATCTTGTGGTACCCGACGTTCTGAGATATCCATCTGAGACATGACCTTTAAGCGTGCTGCAATTTTATTCGCAAGTTGAACCGGTGGATTGGCCATTTTTTGCATGACGCCATCGACACGAAATCGTACTCTGAAAGACTTTTCATATGGCTCGAAATGTAAATCAGAAGCACCCATACGAATGGCATCGACTAGCATTTTATTGACGAATTTTACGACAGGCGCTTCATCAACGCCGTCGCTCAGCTGAGTTTCGCCATCCTCTTTATCTTCATCACCATCTTCAAAACCAACGCTTAAATCATTATCAGAAAAGCTATCAAAACTTTGCATCGTATCCGCGTAAATATTTTCAATACGCTTTTTGAGCTTATTTTCTTCGACAACAATGGTTTCTATCGACAGTCGAGAATTAAAGGCAATCGCATCAATAGCATCAACGCGTGTGGGATCACTTAGTGCGACAAATAGACGTTGTCCTCGTTTAAAGAGTGGTAAAGCATTAAACTTACGAACGATTTTTTCATCAACCAAGTCTTTTGGAATAACATCAACGTTTAATGCATCAAGATCAAATAGAGGGTCACCGAAAGCTTGGGATAGCATTTGGGCAAGATGATAAGCATCGGCCAATTTGTTGTCTACTAAATAGGGTACCAGTCCTATTTGCTGCTGTTGCGACTCGATCTGTGCCGTCTTCATATTTGCTTCGCTAACGACACCGTCGCTAATCAGTTGCTGTGCTAGACCGCCGTACTTACTGGTTGCGATAGACATTGTAACCTCTCCTTTGATACAAAGTATTCTGTAGAACTGCTTGGTATTAGACGTTATATACTTGTCGTTGCTAGTCGATAACTCGCTTGAACTATCTTGCTTTGTTTATCTTATCTACCTGTATATCTATATATAGAACCAGCAACAATATTTGATTTTATACATTCTGTAGTATAGAACTTTACTTTAGTTTGAAAAATTTATATATACCATTAGACGACTAGCTCGTAAAAATAACGGTCGATTGATGCATTGTCTGTAGATAAGTTTGCAGAAGTGATTCTGCTCATGGTGGCACGCTACTATAGCACTTACGAATTATTTGTTATACTGACGCGCATATTAGCCGAATTGGCATGAATACATGAGACAAGGTAAATAAGTATGCAAGCTTGGGTAATTGGCAATTGGAAACAGAATCCTGCGACTAACAGTGCTGTCAATGCACTATTGGACGACTTATTGACTAAAGTTAATACTGAAGAACAAGCCAGCTCGCAGACATTAAAAAACCGCTGTAAATTAATGGTAGCACCAAGTTGTGTTCATTTAAGTACAGTGAGTACGCGTCTAGCAGATAGCTCAATACTTTGTGCAGCACAGGACGTTAGTACTTATAGTGCAAGTACAGGAGCCTATACTGGTGACTGCTCAGCACAGCAGGTAGCAGATGCAGGTGCTACTTGGACGCTACTTGGCCACTCTGAGCGTCGTCAATATCACAAAGAGTCTCATGAATGCCTGATAAGCAAATTGTCTCATGCATTTTCTCAGAAATTAGGTGTGGTATTTTGTATCGGCGAAACGCAAGAGCAGTATGATAATGGTCAAACACTCGACGTTATCAATGAGCAACTTTCGGTTATTAAGGATTTACTGACTCAACAGCCAGAGTTAGCATCATCGTTATCTGAAAAGCTGCTCATCGCTTACGAACCTGTATGGGCCATTGGTACAGGTAAAGTGCCTACTGTGGCAGAAGTGAGTAAGACTCATCAGTATATCAAGCAAACGGTTGCAAGCTTTGCTGATATAACAGATACGATTACCGTGCTGTATGGCGGTAGTGTTAATGCTGATAATGCCAATAGCTTTGCTTCTGACGCTATGATTGATGGCGCATTAGTGGGCGGTGCTTCATTAAAAGCAGAGAGCTTTCTAGCGATTGCCGATGCCTTCAACCAAGCCAATGCTTAAATGAATAAATAATACTCAGATATCAAGATCATAGCTTATAGTCAGTATGGTTTCATCAGTTGGTAAAAGTAGGTTTAACACTGCCCTTGCAATCGTGTACAATGCGCCTTATTTATATAGTCGATTTGGCATTTGATCATGCCGATTGTCATTCTATTAACCTTACGTTTTATTTTCCGTTATCAGTCGTCATTACGCGGCAAAAGAGGCCACCATGTTTACGTTTATATTAGCCCTGCATATTATTGTGGCCATCGCCATGATCGGCTTGATTCTGATACAGCATGGTAAAGGGGCAGACGCTGGAGCTTCTTTTGGTGCTGGTTCATCAGGTACCGTGTTTGGCGCAGCAGGCACTGCTAATTTCTTGACGCGTGCTACGGCAGTACTAACGGTCATATTTTTTATTACAAGTATGACGCTTGCCGTTCATGCTCGTAAGCAAGCAGAAGATCAGTTTCGTCTAGATGCGCCAGTTTCAGCACCGCAAACGCCGCGTCCAATGACTCAACATTCCGAGTAAGCCTCTTTTAAGTAGGCAGCGCTTGCTATTTTGGTAGGTTAGATTTACAATGCTTTCCTGTTTTCGCAACTCCTGTTCTATAGATGCCTACCTTAAGCATCATTGATTATAGACTGGATGATAGAAGCAGAGCAGTACAATGCGATTGTGGTGGAATGGTAGACACGCCATCTTGAGGGGGTGGTGGCGAAAGCTGTGGGGGTTCAAGTCCCCCCAATCGCACCAAGTTTTACAGACGCAGCATAGCGTCAGGTTGGATTTTTAGCAGATAATACTTATTTTATAATTAATTTAAAAAAAGTATTGACACTTCTACGAAACCTCCCTATAATATGCGTTCTAGATTGATGCGGGGTGGAGCAGTCTGGTAGCTCGTCGGGCTCATAACCCGAAGGTCGTTGGTTCAAATCCAGCCCCCGCTACCACTTTTTATACTGATGTTTTGTACACTAAATTTGTCAGTACCGATTAGCCCACCATTATGTTTGTGGGTTTTTTTGTATCTGAAGGTCAGTGTTATCGCGGTATCTATCCTACTTATGCTAAGCTCTAAGTCTATAGAGTACGATATTACTCGTCACTGGTCATCATCGGCCGCTACCGGCACGATGCTTCTTAAGCAACACTATCTTTTATTCCTCATACTTTTATCGATAGTAGTGCTTTATAAATAATAAAAGCATTGTTTGGCCGAGCTTGATGTTTTTTACGCTCGTCCCTATATAAATGCACAATATGTATCATATATTTGTGATTTAAAATTATATACTGACCGTGATTTTTATCATTATAAGATTGCTATATATAGATAAGAGTCAATCTTTAATACGGTTTACTAAGTACGATAGATAAGTGAATAGGAAAATACAAAGAGATTATGAAGCTTTCGACTAAAGTTGCAGAACTGACTAATATTATTGCCCCTGCCGTGGCCGCTTGTGATGTGTCACTATGGGGTATCGAGTTTGCGCCACAAGGTCGTCGCTCTTTACTACGTATCTATATTGAAGCATTGCCAGAAGAGCAAGCCCAAGATAAACAAGTAACGATTGAAGACTGCGCGGCAGTAAACCATCAAGTAAGCGGTATCTTAGAAGTTCATGATCCTATCGCTGGTGAGTACATCTTAGAAGTATCTTCACCTGGTTTTGATCGTGCATTTTTCTCAGATGAGCAAATGCATGCGTATGTTGGTCAAACTGTGAGCTTGCGTCTGATTCAAGCTATCGGTACAGGCGATCAGAAACGTCGTAAAGCCACAGGTACTTTAGATGGTATTGATGAAAACTCTTTAAAACTGACGTCAAGTGATGGCGAGCAGTTTGAGATTGCACTAAGTAATATTGATAAAGCCAATTTGATTTATGAAGATGCCTAGATTCGTACTAGGGTAACTGTTTATAGGTAGACAGTTTTATCTTCCAATAGCTTATGTGGCTTATAGCAACTATATAATAGCAGCACCCAAATTATAAAATTTAAGTCAATTAAAAAATGATAGGACAGGTATAGCATGAGTCGTGAAATCTTAACGGTAGTAGAAACTGTCAGTAATGAAAAGGGCTTAAATCCTGAAGATATCTTTGAAGCAATTGAAGACGCTTTGGTGGTATCGACTAAGAAAAAAGTATATACCGAGCAGCCAGAAGTGGCTGTACGGGTAGCGATCGACCGTGCAACTGGCGATTACGATACTTATCGTTACTGGACAGTGGTTGCAGATGAAGACCATGAAATGCCAGCTTGTCAGCTTGCTATCACCGATCTTGATCAGGAAGAATGGTCAATTGGTGATATTAAAGAAGAGCAAATTGAATCAATCGAATTTGGTCGTATTGCTGCTACTCAAGCCAAACAAGTCATCATCCAAAAGATTCGTGAAGCTGAGCGTGCATTAGTTGCAGATGCTTTCGAGCCACGTGTTGGTGAGATGATGTATGGCGAAGTTAAAAAACAGACTCGTGATGGCTATATCATCGATTTGGGTGACAATGCTGAAGGTTATTTGTCACGTGATCAAATGTTGCCACGTGAACAACTCCGTGCAAAGTCGCGTATCAACGCTATCTTGTACCATGTGAACCGTGAAAACCGCGGTGCACAGTTATTGTTATCTCGCACACATCCTGAAATGCTATCAGCATTGATGCAAAAAGAAGTGCCTGAGATTGCAGAACAAATTATCGAAATTCGTAACGTCGCTCGTCTGCCAGGTACTCGTGCTAAAATAGCCGTGAAGACTAACGATCATCGTATCGATCCAGTTGGCGCTTGTATTGGTATGCGTGGTACACGTATCCAAGCAGTACAGCAAGAGTTAGACGGTGAGCGTATTGATGTAGTGGTATGGTCAGATGATCCTGCCCAGTTTATCATCAGCTCTCTAGAGCCTGCTGACGTAAGCAGTATCATTTTAGATGAAGATACGCAAACGGCAGATATTATCTTTAGCACAAATGATCAGTTGGCACGTGCTATTGGCTCACAAGGTCAAAACGTACGTCTAGCGTCTGAGTTGACGGGTTATAAGCTTAATATGATGCTTGAAGAAGAGTATCAGCAACGTCAACAAAACGAATCAAAAGCGTTTATTGAATTATTCTATGAGCGCCTAGAGGTAGATAAAGACTTAGCACAGGCATTGGTTGATATTGGTTTTACCAGTATTGAAGAAGTGGCCTATGTACCAGTTGAGACTTTCTATGATATCGAAGGTCTAGACGATGAAGCGATTGATATGATTCAAGAGCGTGCTAAAGAAGTTGTCATCGCTGATGAACTGGTCAAACAACAGAACATGAAAGAGCCAAGTCAAGAGCTTCAAGAGCTTGAAGGTATGACAGTCAGTTGGGCTTATAAAATGGCTCAAAAAGACATCATTACTGTTGATGACTTGGCAGAACAAGCCGTCTTCGATCTAGAAGATATCGAAGGATTAGACTCTGAAACTGCAGGAAAACTCATCATGAAAGCTCGGGAATCTTGGTTCGATGAATAAGCGGTAACTGCATATCGCTGTCTTTTGGTGATATGCTATTGAGAATAAAGTGCTGATATCTATTTATAAGTATCAGCCTTAACCCAATCATTTGTAGCCAACAACTGAATTGAACATATAGCAAATAATAGACAGTAGGTGATAATAAATGGCAGATAAGACCGTCAAAGAACTGGCAGAAATGGTAGGCAAAACTACAGATGCTGTAAAGCAGCAATTAGTAGATGCTGGCCTGCCTGCTCGCGCAGAGGATGACCTAGTCACCGAGCTTGAGCAAGAAAAGCTGGTGACGTATTTAAAGCAAAGTCATGGTCAACAAGAAAAGCGTCGTATTAGTCTTAAATCTAAGACGACCAGTACTGCACGTGTGACTGGCTCTTCTGGTAAATCTAAGAGCGTCAACGTAGAAGTGCGTAAAAAGAAAGTATTCGAAAAGCCTGATCCAGAAAAAATGGCTGAAGAGCTAGCCGCTCGTGAGCAGGCTCTAATTGAGTCTCAAGAACGTGCAGCAAAAGAAGCTGAAGAACGTGCCGCTACTAAGAAAAAAGCGGAAGAGCGTCAAGCAGCAACGCTAGCAGCAATGCGCGCAAGCTTAGGCTCTAGCAAAAAATCAGACGACAAAAACGATGATATTTCTACATCAGTTGTCGTCAAAAAAGGCGGTAAAGCGACGGCTGAAGTTAAGCCTAAAGAGCAGCCGAAGAAGAAAGTTGCTGCAACCAAGCCTAAAGTTGAAACCGCTGCTGAACGTAAAGCTCGCGAGACTCGTGAGAAAGAAGAAGCGCGTCTGCGTGAAATCGAATTAGAAACCCGCCGCACACAAGCTGAAGAAGCGCAAAAGCGTACACTTGAGCAAATGCGTAAAATGGCTGGTAAATATACAGATCGTGAGCCTGTTACTGAAGTACGTAAAGATGAACCGTTAGCTGAAGGTTTGGTCGGTGATGCACTAGAAGAGTCTTTCGAAAAAGAGCGTCGCGAAATCAAACGTGGTTCGAACAGTACTGGTACTCGTGGTCGTCGTCGTAAGAACCAAGATGAGCGCGAAATCAAAAACCGCAAAAACGGTTTGCGTTCAACTCAGGCGTCACAGCATAAATTTGAAAAACCTGTTGAAAAAATCGTCTATGATGTCGAGATTAGTGAGCAAATTTCAGTTGCCGATCTTGCTCAGCGTATGGCGGTTAAAGCTCGCGAAGTAACCAAATTACTTATGAAAATGGGTGAAATGGCTCGTGAGTCAGATACGATTGATCAAGCAACCGCAAGCTTGCTTGTTGAAGAAATGGGCCACAACCCAGTACCAGTTAGCGATACTAAAGTCGAAGACGACTTACAGTACGCAGTTGATGAGCGTAGTAGTAACATCCAGACTCGTCCACCAGTAGTGACTATTATGGGTCACGTCGATCATGGTAAGACCTCACTATTAGATAAAATTCGTGAAACGAAAGTTGCGAACGGTGAAGCGGGCGGTATCACACAGCATATTGGTGCTTACCATGTAAAAACTGATCGCGGTGTTATTACTTTCCTTGATACTCCAGGTCACGCAGCGTTTAGCGCAATGCGTTCACGTGGTGCTCAAGCGACTGATATCGTTGTATTGGTTGTTGCAGCTGACGATGGCATGATGCCACAAACAGCAGAAGCAATTGATCATGCACGTGCAGCTGGTACGCCAATCATTGTTGCTATCAACAAAATGGATAAGCCAGGTGCTGATCCTGACCGTGTTCTTAATGAATTAACGACGAAAGAAGTTGTTTCAGAAGAATGGGGCGGCGATACACCAATGGCTCGTATCTCAGCCAAAACAGGCGAAGGTATCGAAGACTTACTAGAATTTATTAGCTTGCAAGCTGAGCTAATGGAACTAGAAGCGCCATTAGACGGTGCTGCTCAGGGTGTGGTTATTGAGTCTAGACTGGAGAAAGGTCGTGGCCCTGTTGTTAGTGTCCTAGTGAAAAAAGGTACATTGAAACAAGGCGACTTGGTTCTAGCTGGTGAGCATTATGGTAAAGTTCGTGCATTAACAGACGAGCATGGCCAACGTATCAAATCAGCTGGTCCTTCTATTCCTGTAGAGATTTTAGGTCTACCTGAAACACCTGCTGCTGGTAGTGAGTTCCTAGTTGTAACGGATGAGAAAAAAGCTCGTGAAGTTGCGGACTTTAGAACCAACCGTGAGCGTGAGCGTCAACTTGAGCGTCAAAATGCCATGCGTTTAGAAAGCATGTTTGATCAGATGGGCCAAGGCGATGTGTCATTCTTGAATATCGTACTGAAAACAGATGTACGTGGTTCACTAGAAGCACTACTAGCTGCTCTAAATGAATTGTCTACTGATGAAGTAAAAGTCAGAGTGATCAGTTCAGGCGTTGGTCCTATCTCTGAGTCTGACGTAACCCTTGCAGAATCTAGTGAAGCGGTACTGTTAGGATTCAACGTTCGTGCAGACGCTACTGCACGCCGTAAAGCAGACACTGCTAATATGGATATTCGCTACTACAGCGTAATCTATGGTTTGATCGATGATGTGAAATCAGCAATGAGCGGTATGCTTGCTCCTGAACATCGTGAGAAAATCCTTGGTGTTGCAGACGTTCGTGAAGTATTCCGTTCTAGTAAGTTCGGTGCTGCTGCTGGTTGTATGGTGGTCGAAGGTACAATCTATCGCAACAAACCTATCCGCGTATTGCGTGATGACCAAGTTATCTTTACTGGTCAATTGCAATCATTACGTCGCTATAAAGAAGACGTTAATGAAGTACGTACTGGTATGGAATGTGGTCTGGCCGTTCGCGGTTATGATGTTGAAGCTGGCGATAAAATCGAAGTCTTTGAAATACAAGAGTTCGCACGTACTATCTAAAGCTGCTGTTCGATAGCAGAGTATGTATCAATGCAATATGCGTAATCCGCTGAGCTTTTTAGATACTTTGCTAATATTCAGCTGTACTTAGGCCTAACAGGTACATCCTGCTAGGCCTTTTTTAGCACATATCAGTGCAACATCTATTAATCAGCAGACTCATACACTAATAAAATAAGTCCATTAAAGTAAGGTAATAACATGAACCAACGTTTACAAAGATTATCGGATCAGATTCAGCGTGAGCTTGCTGTTCTTATTCGCGATGAAGTTAATGACCCTCGTCTAACGGGTTTTGTCACGATCTCTAGTGTCAAGGTTAGCCCAGATTTAGGCTATGCGGACGTCTATGTCACTATCATGGAGCCTGAGCTCAATGATGCTATGAATAAGACTAATCATGAAGAAAGCATCAAAGTATTGAATAAAGCGGCAGGATTCTTGCGTACAGAATTAAGCCATAGCTTAAAGACACGTACTACGCCGCGCTTACGTTTTCATTACGATGAAGTAACGGCTCGTGGTAACTACATGATGGACTTGATTAGCAAGGCCGTGACTAAAACCGAGCAAAACGAGAATGACGAGTAAATTATTATTATGTCTATAGCGTCTAAGCAAATTGATAAAAAAGCCAATATGACACCTGAAAAAGTAAAAGTTTCAGGTGTCATATTGGTGGATAAACCCAAAGGTATGACCTCGCAGCAAGTCGTGTCAAAAGTGAAGTATTTATTTAAATCACCGATACACGATAGTAAAAAGGCAGGGCATACAGGAACGCTTGATCCGATGGCAACTGGCTTACTGCCTATTTGCTTGGGTGAAGCCACCAAGTTTAGCCATTATCAACTGGATGCTGATAAATCTTACCAAGCGACTATCTTGCTAGGTAGTCAAACCGATACTGGTGATGCTGATGGCCAAATCGTAACGCAGGCTTCTATCCCATTATTTGACGAAGCCTCATTAGCGACTATTGCCCAGCAGTTTTTGGGTGCTCAGCAGCAGATACCACCGATGTATTCAGCCCTAAAAAAAGATGGCAAAAAATTGTATGAATATGCCCGCGCTGGTATTGAGGTTGATAGACCACCTAGAGATATTACGATTAAAGCAATCAATCTACAGATGATAGATGATACCCAGATTAATCTAACGGTTACTTGTACGAAAGGTACTTATGTACGTGTATTAGCGGAAGATATTGCAAAGCAGCTAGGTACGCTAGGACATTTGACAGCATTGCGTCGTACACAGGTAGGTAACTTCAGCATTGATGATGCGATCGCTTTACCTTCATTAGAAGAGCATGGTTTAGAGGAGCGTCAGTCTTGGCTGCTGCCTATCGATGCTTGTATTGATATCGATGCTGAACTGACGCTGACAGAGGAACAATGCGCCCGCGTACATATGGGGCAGCGCCTAAACGTATTTGATGAGCTAACAGGTAAGCTCAAAGATTATGTTGCTAATATAGTTTCTGACCAACTATCTAATAATAGTTCTGTCGGTACCAATGATGACGCTAGTACCAATGGTAAAGCTGATACTGAACTTGATGCGTCTCAGCTACTAGAGCACGAAATACCTGTTGATATACGTTTACTCAATGAGCAGGGAGAGTTTCTTGGTTTGGGGTCTGTGAGCTTAAACGGACGTCTACAACCTAAGAAATTGATTCAGCGCTAATAGTAACGTTTTCACTAATGTTACTTAAATAGAGAAACTACCACCTAACATTGGCCTGATTTACTAATAGTTTACACTAATCACATACCTTCACATTTTATTGCAGGTTTCACCTATGGTGAAACCTGTTTTTTTTGTACTCTAGATTCATCAGATAGGGAATACTGAGTTAAAAAATAAAACGGATAAATATTATAAAAATAAAAAATTGCTATAAAGCAAATAATTAAAAATAGACAATCAAAAGAAAGAAGTAATGCAGAAAGGACGCATTTGGATAAAAATAAAATAGTTCAAAGGAAAACGTACTACTGAATAATAATAAAATTAGCTTATAAAAATATACTGGCTCACAAAACTAATAGATAAGGAAAAGGAAAGTTATGAAAACGATCGCTTTTTTACTACATAACCACTTCGAACAAGCAGAGTATGAAGACGTCAATAATCAGTTAAAAGACAAAGGCTACAAGACACTTCTTATAACAACAAATGATAAAAAAGAAGTGCAAGCCATGCAGCAAGACGTAGATAAAAGTGATACTTTTACTGCTGATATCTTTGCAGAAGATGCTAACGTCTCTGACTATGATGCGTTAGTTTTACCAGGTGGTACTGTGAACGCTGATACTATTCGTGGTAACGAAAAGGCTCATCAAATTATCAATGCTATCAATGAAGCAGGCAAGCCATTAGCTGTTATTTGCCATGCTCCTTGGGTTCTCATCAATACAGGTATTGCTAAAGGTAAAACCCTTACCGCTTACCCTACTTTGCAATTAGATCTAGAAAATGCTGGAGCAAACTACGTAGACAAGACAGTACAAGTAGATGGTAATCTTATTACTTCGCGTAACCCAGATGATATTCCTAATTTTGTTGATGCCATAGATAGAGCATTATCTTAGACTTTCGACTTCTAATTAAACAAGCCTAATTAACTAAGTACTATTAAATTTCAATTCTGTACAACTAACATTTATAACCATAACTAAGGAAGATACTATGTCAAACTCTAACCCAAACGATACTAAGCTTGAGCAACAACGTTCTGATTCAGCAGAAGCAGCGCTTAAAAGTCAAACTGAAGATAATCATAGTGAAAACAGCGAAGCAGCAGCAGAACGTATCGCAGCTAAATTAGAAAATGCGAAAGAAGACAAATAGGTTTTTAATGTGCCACCTGTAATAGGTGGCATTGATATGTTTATAGTTTGCACGTCTTATGATCGATGAGTGCAACGACAGTTAGTCCACAAAATAATAATTCAGGAGCTAATATGAGTAATTCACCGAACAATATGGACGAGCAAGAAAAAGAGATTGAAAAGCTTGCAGAAGAAATCAATCCGAGTGAGCATACTGCCCCAGACAGTCTAGCGGAAGTGACTACTGCAGCGCCTCTTGAAGATGATGAACTAGGCGGCAATGCGACAGAATCTGACGTTAATAAGTAGCCTAGGTAGGATTTTAATAGATAGTTATCTATCAAATACTAGTTACTAGAAATTAAATGTCGCTTTACAAGTATTATGAAAAACTGCTGCTAGTTCAGCAGTTTTTTGTTATAATTACCCCCACATTTAAATTAGGTTTTGAATGATGTACTGTAGTTAGCCCATTACTTTGATTAAGTAGTGCTATAGCTAAATACAATGTACGATTCAAAATATATTAAATGGTTGTCAACCGAGCTTGTCGTACACTAGGTCAACTCTAGTAATGCAGGGTTGTCCTGAATGGCGTACAGGTTATTTTATTTATTATTCTATTGCTTTAATACTGACTCAAATTGCAGCCTGTATTTAAAGTTTTTAGCATTGCCGGAGATATTTATGCTAACTAATACCGATCGTGAACAAATCATCGCTCAATACCAACGTGGCGAAAATGACACTGGTTCTCCAGAAGTTCAAGTAGCTTTGTTGAGTGCTCGTATCAATGATTTGCAGAACCACTTTAAAGCACACAAAGCTGATCATCATAGCCGTCGCGGTCTTATCCGTATGGTTAACACGCGTCGTAAACTGCTTGATTACTTAAAAGGTAAAGACCTTGGTCGTTACACTACTCTAATCAGCCAGTTGGGTCTACGTCGTTAATCTAACGACAATAGTACGAGCGGATGCTGAATTTTTTGCCAAACCGCTTGGAACTTGTTTGTTATTATCGATAAAATAGATTTTTCTAAAAACGGTGTGGAATAGTTTCACGCCGTTTTTTTATGCTTATTCGTTTTAGATACCGTGCTCAAATAGTAAGAGCTGTAACTCCTTTTATGGAATAGCTAAGAGGAATATTGGTATAAACTGTACTAGCCAAGCCCCAAATACGGTATTTTCTGACGATAATTGCGCTACTGTGCAATTAATTGGTCAATGGCTATAAATCACTGTAAAATAATGCCTTGTGAGTTTGATAGCGCATCTGCTACAGATATGGCGATTATTAATAAGATATTCATCATTTGGCTTGGTAATCAGCGCAGATAGCTGATATTTGAAAGTTTAGAAAATAGCCTGTAGGGTTTTTAGCATCGAAGTCTTTTGACTTAATGTCTTTTTGATAGTATTTATAGTAAAGCCAAAATTGCACGACCGAATATACATAATAGTACGATGTCTAACTCAGACAAATATATGAGATAACCAAGTAACGTTATTGGCATTGGTTGCGATGATTTCTAATAGAAAACATGTCAACTGATAGCCATATACACAGAATTTTAATGACAGATATCAGCTTGTTTTGACGCTGATATCAGTTTTGTCAGTCAACATTAGGAAGATTATATGACAATGTTCAACACCATTAAGCGTGAATTTCAATATGGCAACCAGCAGGTTGTTATCGAGACAGGCCGTATTGCCCGTCAAGCAAACTCTATTTTAGTACACATGGGCGGCGTAACAGTATTAGTTGCAGCAGTCGTAAAATCAGAAGCTAAAGAAGGTCAAAACTTCTTTCCGCTAACGGTTAATTATCAAGAAAAAATGTATGCAGCCGGTAAAATCCCAGGTGCTTACGGCAAACGTGAAGGCCGTGCGAGCGAATTTGAAACCTTAACTTCACGCTTGATTGACCGTCCGATTCGTCCGCTATTCCCAGAAGGCTACGTAAACGAAATCCAAATCACCGCTACAGTTGTATCATCAGATAAAACTCAGTCTGCAGATATCGCTGCACTAATCGGTGCTTCAGCAGCATTGGCTATTTCTGATGCACCATTTAATGGTCCTGTTGCTGCCGCTCGTGTTGGTTTCATTAACGGTGAATACGTTCTAAACCCAACGTCTGAGCAGCTTGAAACCAGTGACCTAGATTTAGTTGTGGCTGGTACTAAGTCTGCGGTATTGATGGTTGAATCTGAAGCGGCAGAGCTATCAGAAGACCAGATGTTAGGTGCAGTATTGTACGGCCATCAGCAACAACAAATCGTTATTGATAACATTGCTTCAATGGCTGAAGAAATCGGTACTGCTAAGCAGCAATACTCTGCTCCTGAGCGTGATCAAGCACTTACTAGCAGCATGAAAGAGCAGTTCGGCGAGCAAGTTGCTGACGCTTATACCATTACTGATAAGCAAGCACGTTACACGAAGCTTGATGAAATTAAGCAATCAATTATTGATGCACTTGCTGGTGATGCTGAGTCAGAAACTTATGCTGATACCGTATCTGAGCTTAAAGAAATCTATAACGACCTTAAATATCGTACCGTTCGTGACAACATTTTGTCAGGTAAGCCGCGTATCGATGGTCGTGACCCTGAGACAGTTCGTGCGCTTGACGTACAAGTTGGTGTATTGCCATATACACATGGTTCAGCACTGTTCACACGTGGTGAGACGCAGGCATTGGTTACTACCACACTTGGTAACAGCCGTGACGTCAATATGATTGACTCACTAGGTGGTACGATTCGTGACCATTTCATGCTGCATTACAACTTCCCGCATTTCTCAGTTGGTGAAACGGGCCGTGAAGGTATTCCAAAACGTCGTGAAATCGGTCATGGTCGTCTAGCACGCCGCGGTGTACAAGCGATGTTGCCAGATAGTGAGCGTTTCCCATATGTGATTCGTGTGGTATCAGAAATCACTGAATCTAACGGTTCATCTTCTATGGCTTCTGTTTGTGGCGCAAGCTTGGCATTGATGGACGCAGGCGTACCATTAAAAGCACCAGTTGCTGGTATCGCGATGGGTCTGGTTAAAGAAGGCGATCGTTTCGCTGTATTGTCAGACATCTTGGGTGATGAAGATCATCTAGGTGATATGGACTTTAAAGTAGCCGGTTCTAAGAACGGTATCACTGCACTTCAGATGGATATCAAAATTGAAGGTATTACCCCTGACATCATGGAGCAAGCGCTTAAACAAGCTCATGCAGGTCGTATCCATATCCTAGAAGCAATGAACCAAGTATTGCCTGAGAGCCGTACTGAAATCAATGCTCATGCACCAAACTATGCGGTTATCGAAATCAACCCAGACAAGATTCGTGACGTTATCGGTAAAGGCGGCGCAACTATCCGTCAGCTAACGGAAGAAACTGGCGCGGTTATCGATATCGATGATGCTGGTACTATCCGTATCTTTGGTGAAAACAAAGCAGCGACCAAAGCAGCTATCGGTAAAATCGAAGCACTAACTGCTGAAGTTGAAGTTGGTAAAACTTATGAAGGTACCGTTGCTCGTATCGTTGACTTCGGTGCGTTTGTAAATGTCTTGCCAAACACTGATGGTCTAGTACATATTTCACAAATCGCGGAAGAGCGCGTAGAGAATGTATCAGACTACCTAAAAGAAGGTCAGGTCGTTAAAGTACTTGTACAAGACGTTGACAACCGTGGTCGTATCAAACTGACTATGAAAGGTGTTGAGCAGAACTAATACTCAATACCTGATGTGGTTTAAGTAATAAAAAACCGCTTTGAAATACTCGTCATGAGTATTCAAGGCGGTTTTTTTATGTGTTCAAAAAGATGATGACTGGCTAGCTAAAAGGCCATTTATAAATCAATACTTTTAGGCAGGTGTATATCGATACGAAGTTTTGGTAGATCTTGTAAGTACTCAGTCAGTAATGGCAAAGTATCAGTATGCCAGTCTAAGGGCAGGGTATCTGCTGTAGTGCTTTCATTGGATACGTTATCACGTAGTTTGCCTGAGATAAGCGGCCGCGCAAGCAATGCAACTCTGCGTATGCCTTGGTAACGTATAAGCGGCATTATTTGCTGTTGCAAATCAATCAAGGCAGCAGTCAGCCAACGTGTGCGTGCTGGATGATAAGGATGGTTTGATATCACGAGGTTGGCAATATAGTTTGGCTGGTTACCGTTACTACTGATACCAAGTCCGACTTGCTCACGTGTACGCTTATTGATTAAGCAGCTACCAACATTCAGACTACCATCGCGGCACGCACGATGATAGCGACTATAATTATCAGGAAATAGAGTTTTAGCTCGTGTGAGTACAGGATCTAAAACGACACCAGCATTGTTGACAGGTAAAACAAGCAACTGTGCATTGCTATTTAAAATAGAGGCATGTGTGAGTTGTAAAATCGCCATCGTAAGCCTCTCTATAACCAAATCAAGTATACAGTTATTGAACCGTCGCTTTATTAGAGTCGTTTGCTTCTAACTGAGCAATTTGCTGTTCGAGTAGCGCAATTTGTTCTGCCTTCATATCAGTCAATTGCTTATTCATAGCCACTTGTTCAGCTGCTAACTTTTCTTGTTCGGCTAGTCGCTGACGCTCATCTTCTAAACGATCAATCTCTTCTTTCGCCAAGCTATCATTTTCTGGTAGAGGCGCATCTAATATAGCAGTAGGATTTGGTATCGCGGTCCTGTCATTATTGGCTGCTCCGGAGTTTTCATCCATGAGCACACCATCGTTAATCACAGAGTCATCTGTTATATCAGATATATTGTCTGTTGTTGACTCTGTCGGCGTTTGCTCAGTTACTGGTGCTGAAGTAGCAGTGTTAGGAGGTAAAGTAGATTCTGTGTCAGACTTACCTAAAATTAAATAGCCGATGGCAATAATCAGCAGTACTAAAATAAATACTGTCCAAATTTTCCGGCGTGTTTTAGTCGCTTTTTTCTTGGAAGCGTGAGTGGGTAAAGGACGAATGTTTTCTCGTTTCATATTATGATCGATTCAAGTCAAGAATATAAGTAGCCATACTATAGCAAACTCAAAATAAAAAGCCTATCTATTGATAGATAGGCTTAATAGACCATTAAATAATAAAGTATTTAATCTGTTTTTAAGTATAAAAACTAAATCGCTAAGACTTGAATTTTACAGTGCCGCTGGTGCCAGTTGCCATCGCATCACGAGCTATCTTATCTTCTAAATGGTTCTTGGCGCTAATGGCATCAGGATCGGGGCGGTGCTCTGTATGTCCGCACTGAGTACATTCAATATACTCATCTGGGGCAGGAGTGACGATATTGACTTGCACCACAGCGTCCATCTCCTGACATTTTGGACAACGTACCCCTGCTAAAAATCGGCGCTTAGGACTAGAGGACTGATAACGCATTTAAATGACCTCGCGCGTCGTTTGAGTATTTGCGGCATCAATATCTTCAGCATCAGTGAAACCATTATGACGTAGCAAGGCATCGATACTGGCGCTACGACCGCGGAAGTTTTCGAAATTGGTCTTGGCCGGGAAACTGCCGCCAACAGATAAGATGGACTCACGGAACGCTTTGCCTGTCGCTGGGTTGAAAATACCGTCTTCTTCAAACTTGCTAAACGCATCAGCTGATAGCAGTTCCGCCCATTTGTATGAATAATAACCTGCAGCATAACCACCCGCGAAAACGTGACTAAAACCGTTTGCAAAGCGGTTATAGTCAGGTGTCTGCATAATAGCAATGTCATTTCGGACGGTATTGAGCGTCTCTAAAATATCGTCATAGCTAAGCGCTGGGGTGTGAGCATGAATCAGTAAGTCAAACAATGCAAACTCGATTTGGCGCAGCGTTTGCAGTCCACTCTGGAAGTTTTTGACTGCTAATAGGGCATCAAGTTTGTCTTTAGGTAACGGTTCGCCAGTCTCAACGTGACTGCTGATAAGCGCGATGCCTTCAGCGTCCCAAGCCCAGTTTTCCATAAACTGACTTGGAAGCTCTACCGCATCCCACTCAACACCATTGACACCAGCGACATCACCGACCGTCACTTGGGTCAACAAATGATGTAATCCATGACCAAACTCGTGGAACAAGGTCAGTACTTCGTCATGAGTCAATAAGCTTGGCTTACCATCAAGTGCTGGCGTAAAATTACCAACCATAAAGCAAACGGGCAGCTGCTGATGGTTCTGTTCTTCATAGCTATAGCGAGATTGAAAACCACTCATCCATGCACCGCCACGCTTACCGCTACGCGCAAACAAGTCAAAGTAAAAGCCACCGAGCAAGCGATCATCAGCATCGAATAACTGATAAAAACTTACATCGTCATGCCAGCGCGAGACTGAGTCACTTTCTGCATCTTTATAACTTTGCTCTTGTACTTTGATACCGTATAGACGCTCAACGATAGTGAACAAGCCATTAATCACTTTAGGTAATGGGAAATATGGACGAATTTCCTCTTGCGATAAGCTGAACTCACTTTGTTTTACCTTTTCAGCGATATAGGCGCTATCCCACGGTTGCAACTCGTCAATGCCATAATCGCTAGCGTATTTTTGTAGCTGTGCCAAATCTGCTTTGGCAGCAGGGGTTGCTTGCGTTGCTAAGTCACGTAAGAATGTCTCTACTTCTAAGACACTGTCTGCCATCTTGGTCGATAGGGATACTTCGGCATAATTTGCAAAACCAAGTAGCTTGGCTTTTTGCTCACGTAATGAGAGGATTTGACTCATATTGTCAGCGTTATTTAATGAGTTTCCTTTTGCATTGGTATGCGTATCAAACTCAGAGGCGCGTGTGACATAAGCGTGATACAGCGTTTCCCGTAAGCTGCGATCGTCCGCATGAGTCATAATCGCTAGATATACAGGGATATTCAAACTGGCCACATAGTAAGGAGTAGGAAGTGCATCTATATCGGCTTGGCTAAGAGCACCGCTAGCAAGCTCACGCGCTTTGTATTGCTCGCCTGCATCTGCCAGTAGGGCCAAACCACTCTCTGTTAACCCCTTTAACTGAGAATCTTCTAAAGGCAGGGCAAATGCTTGCGTCGCATCCAAGACATTGTCCGAAAAGGTTGCAGACAAGGTAGATAACTCGCTTTGGATAGCGGCAAACTTTTCTTGCTCAGCTTGAGGTAACGCAACGCCTGATAACTCAAAGCTACGTAATGCCAGTTCGATTGCACGTGCACGAGCAGGCTCTAACGTAGCAAAGAAATTTATGTCATTGACGATAGCTTGATAGCGATTAAACAAAGGCTGATGTTGGCCCACTCGCGTACCGTAAGCAGATAATTTTGGTAGCAGTTCATGGTGAACATGGCGAATCTCATCGTTGCTCATCACGCTATTGAGATGCGACAAAATACCCCAGCTACGATCTAATGCCAAATTAATATGATCAAAGCTCATCACATCTGCCAAAGCTTGTTCAGCGCTTATCTTTTCAGCACTTGTTTTTTCAGCACTTGTTTTTTCAGCACTTGTTTTTTCAGCACTGTCGCTTTCTATCGAGGTTAAGGTATCTAAAAAAGCATTGGCAGCATCAATGGCGTCAATCACTTGATTTTGTAAGGTATGTGGCGCAGTGTCGGCAAAATCGACAAGGCGTAAATCTAAAGGAGAAGGTGTCATATAGGTATCCGATATCAATGAATTATTATTAATCAAAATGAGAATGAGATAAATCTGGCTACTATGGAGATATACAGTGTGTTCTTGTTTTATATATAGATTATATAAAAGATGGGTTCGTTTGGTAAAAATACAACCTAAGCACTTTTATACGATTCAACTAATTAGGACAGTGCTAGCAATCTGAAAGTAGATGTCGAGATTCTGGTATTTAGATTCAACTTCTTAAGATAATTATCTGAATATGTAGCTATGTTCGTTAAGGCAGTTCTTTAACAATATAGAGTGCTCTACTTACAAAGCGCTATCATTTGCTTGCAAATTAACCCTACAGGGAGTGGGGTATAGCTGTTAGCATCAAGATAATGGAATTTAAATATTATGCATCGATAAGATGTAAGAAAAACACGGATAGAAATTTCTACGCTTATAACAGTATATGAGTGAAGAGATATATAAATTTAAAAATGAATGATAATAAAACAAGGAGCAATATATGAAAGCGACTCTTAAAAGTTTACGTGAAACTAAAGCGAACCCTGCAGTAAGTATCTTTGTTAAAACGCATCGTGAACATCCAGCTAATGAGCAAGATCCTATCGCTCTAAAAAATCAATTGAAAGTTGCCGAAGATCGTCTGACGAAAGAGTACGATAAACGCACAGCGACTACCATTCTAGATAATATTCAAAATAAAATAAATGAGCTCAATCACAATTATAACCTCGATACGTTGGCTATATTTGCTAGTACAGATGATGTGCAAGTCATCCGTATGCCAATTGATACGACAGAGCGCGTTGTGATTTCAGATAGATTTGCTACGCGTGACTTGGTCCGTGATATGGCAAGTGCGGTTCATTACTATACTGTGGTCTTAACTCGTGATAATGCTCGTTTGATTGAAGCATCTAATGACCGCGTTGTGAGAGAATTCGATAAAGATGACGATGCACAAAACAATATGGAGAACATTCAGTTCCCTGTTGAAAATAACGGACTATATACAACAGGTGACGGTGGCTCAGATCGCTCATCAAACAACGAAAGCAGTCACTTAAAAGAATTCTTTAACCAAGTTGATAAAAGTGTCCAAGAATTGTGGGGCGAGCATAAAATGCCTCTTGTCATAGTTGGTGATGCAAAAAATATTGGCTACTATAAAGAAGTCTGCGATCGTCCAGATAATATCATTGCTACAGTATCGAATGCGACCAATCTAGAAGATGGTAGTGCACAGCATATCGTTGACAGTGTGCAAGAAGCTGTAGAAGAGTATCGCACCTCACTGCACAAAGCTGCACTGGGTGAAATCGACAAAGCTCGTGGTGCGAATATGTTGCAGACGGATTTGCAGGAAGTATATCGCAGTGCTTTCCAAGGAGCTGGTGAGACACTTTATGTACGCCGTGGTTATATACAGTCCGCTAAGATTGATGAGAAAGCACAAACGTTAAGCCCTGCCAATGATGCGACTACGGAAGGCATCACAGATGATGCAATCGGTGAAATCATCGAACACGTCATTCATAATGGCGGCGAAGCTGTATTTATGCCACAAGACATCATGGGTGAAGATCAACCAATAGCGTTAGTAACTCGCTACTAATCTGACGATGACACTTATACGCGATGTTCATTTATGAATCAGCCATTTATGAATTAGCCATTGATAATACATAGGTGTAATATGAGAGCATTGGTTCAATACGATCCAGTGCTCTTTTTATGTCTATCATTACCATCACTATGGGTGCTATCGTAGCTGAGCCATTGATCTTTACTCCATAAATAATGAGCGTACAACTAACCAAACTATGACTACCACCTCTTTTGTTTTAACCAGCTACAACATCCACAAAGGCATGTCACCGCTGAATCGCCAAGTGAAGATGCAAGGTATTGCTCAGGCGCTAGAGTCTGTGGGTTCAGACGTCTTGTGTTTACAAGAAGTGCAAGGCCAAAACCTCAAGCGTAATATGCAATATAACGAGTACCCAGATCAATCACAGCATGAATGGTTCGGCGAATTTTTAGATCTGCAAAACAGTTACGGCAAAAACTCAGAGTACGAAAACGGTCACCACGGCAATGCAGTATTGAGCCGCTTCCCGCTAGATCCAAAACACAATGTAAATATTACGGTCAACAAGCTTGAGCAACGTGGGGTCTTGCACTGTGAGGTACAGCCTATCGGTTGGGGGATGCCAGTTGTCGTATTGTGTGCACACTTGAACTTGTTTGAGCGTGATCGTATCAAGCAGTATCAAGCGATTAGTGACTATGTTCGAAATGAGATTGCGCCGGATCAACCGCTTATTTTGGCAGGCGATTTTAACGATTGGAAAAAGATGTCTTGTGACAAACTGGCGTCAGATCTCGGTATGATAGAAGTGTTCAAGTATTGTCATGGCAAGCTGTTGCCAACCTTTCCCGCAAAACTGCCAGTACTCAGCTTAGATCGTATCTACGTGCGCAATTTGCTTGTGAAGGATGCTTGGGTACACACTGGAAAACCTTGGTCATCGCTATCAGATCATCTGCCCATTAGTGCAGAACTGATGCTGCCCTAATACCTAACTATAATAATTCGTCTAAATGTATTATATTGGCAATCTATCGATATATGAACAATTGTCTTTATTGATCATCTTATTGATTAACCATGTTCTCGATTGAAAGTGCTATTAACAGTACAACGTTTCAATAAAATGAATAACAAGTACAGCCTGATAAACAAAATATAAGGATATTCTACGATGGCAACAGCGTCTACTACTGATAACAATCAACAAGCTAACCATAACATACCTAAGACTCAGCACGCCGTACTCATACGCGAGTTCGGTGAGCCTGAAGTAATGAAATACCAAGATGGTGCTGATGTTCCTGAGCTACAGGACGATCAAGTACTGGTAAAAATTGCTTATGCTGGGATTAACCCTGTCGATTATAAGACTCGCCAAGGTAAAGGCTGGGGCGCGGAAAATATTCGTAAAGACAAGTTTGAGAATGATCAGCCAGCTATTTTAGGATTTGATGTATCAGGCGAAGTAGTCAGCAGCAATAGTGATGAGTTTGCGGTGGGCGATAGAGTAGCGGCCTTGACTTTTAGCGGTGGTGGCTATGCGCAATATGTGGCAGTAGATGCTAAGCTGCTTGCAAAAGTACCAAACAATGTCACTTTAGAGCAGGCAGGTGCTTTGCCTTGTATCGGACAAACGGCGCTACAATTTGTGGATTTTGCTGATATAAAAACAGGCGAGCATGTGGTGATTAATGCACCAGCAGGCGGTGTCGGTCATTTACTAATCCAATTGCTCATGAATAAAGTGGCTCAAGATAACATCAAGGTGACGGTAATTTGCTCGCCAGAAAAGTACGCCAAGCTTAATGAGTTGATAGACGTATCTAAGCTAGCAGGTTGGATAGATTATACCAAAGATGAAGCGTTCTCTGATCTACAAGCCGACGTGCTACTTGATTTAGTCGGTGATGAAGCAGGTGTCCGTGCGCTTAGCGTACTCAGATCAGGCGCCCGCGTGAATGTGTTGCCAACTATTTGGGTTGATAAGCTCAAAGAAGCCGGTCAGCAAAAAGACTTAGCAGTAGCAGGCTATAAAGCGCAGCGTAGTGGTCAAGATATGGCGCGTGTTTTACAGGAAGTAGCCGATGGTAAGCTGACTTTAAAGATTCAAAAAAACTATCCACTCTCAGAAGTCGTTGCAGCGCACCAGGAGCTACAAAAAGGCGACGCTTTCGGCAAGATTGTCTTAGCGGCAGCTGAGTGAATGTCAAGATTGCCTAATTATTAGGTAGTGTTTGATAGGATTTATTAGTAAGGGGATGTCTGTTGAAACCCAGTGAACTTAACTGATGACTTAACAAATCATACAAAAGTTTTATTTTGAACAACAGAACGTCCCTGTAGTCTTTGCTTATTTATCATAGGATAGAAAACGAACGATACTAATAAAGGGAATAATATGACTATCAACAATAAGACCACCAATGAAAAAATAACTGACCAAGTTGCATATGAATCCAAAGTCCGTGAAGAAATAGAAGCATGGAAGAACCCTGATAAAGGAATTTTGGATAAAACGCTAACAGTGCTTAATACCCCTGTGGTAGCAGCTGGTGATGCGTTAATGGAGGCTCCACAATTTGGTGATTCTTTAAAAAAAGCAACTGAGGAAACGATTAGTGCTTTAAGTGATGTAGCCAATTGGATACTAGACACTCAAAACGTTATCGATAGCTATCAAGAGATAGCAGATGTTGATAGCTCCTCGATTGAAACGCTGGCTGATATTAAACGTCTACCCATTGCAGTTGTAGATAAACAAGTTAGGCTTTTCAAAAGCAAATATGTAGCGCTAACCAGTGCGCAAGGGGTGACTACAGGGGTTGTAGGCTGGGCAGGTATCCCTGCTGATGTCGTTGGGCTTATTACAGCCAATCTACGTGCGATTGGGGAATATGCAACTTATTATGGCTTTGATATCAATGATAAAGGCGAACAGCTATTTGCTATGTCATTGTTGGCTGTGGCAACTTCTGCCTCTGTTGAGGAGCGTAAAGCGGCGCTAGATGACACTCATGCGATGATTAAAGATCCAGAAACTCAGGCATTTAATCAGATTAATGAAGAAGTCGTGTCTCGTGTACTGCGTCAGACAGCGACTAAAGTAGCCACTAACATCGTTAAGACAAAAGCGGCGCAAATTATTCCAGCGGTAGGCGCAGTGGTCGCAGGTGGTGTTAATGCTAGCTACACTGCCAATGTTTGTGAAGCTGCTTACCAGTGTTATCGTGAGCGTTTTTTGGATCGTCTAGCATAAGAGTTAGATGATTCGTTAAGTCAGCGATAGTATCAAGATGTAAGCATATGCCGAAACGTTAGACTGATTCGCCCAGCATCGACCGTCTTTGTCTTAGTAATCGTATGCTTCCAAAAGGTCTGTGTATCACCATGCATCACAACGAGCTGACCAGACTCAAGATAAAGTTCAACTTTGTCTTGAGTTTTTTTATGCTTAAAAACAAATTTACGTGTGGCACCAAGCGACAAGGAGGCGATGACTGGTTGATGACCGAGCTCTTTTTCGTCATCAGCATGGTAGCCCATACCATCAGTGCCAGAAGGGTAGTAATTAAGCAGGCAGGTATTGAAACTAGCGATGACACCGATTTCTGCTAAAGCTTGCTCGATATCTTGTTTCACGTGAAACACCATATCTGACCATGGAACAGTTTGCCGCACATGTCCCGAGTATTGATAATTGGCATCTTTGTCTCCCGTCCAGACAATTTTCCTAGTAGTTAGATGGGTCTTACCAAATAACGTCACGATGTCTGGCTGCCAAGGTAGCTCATGTAGTAGAGTATTATAAAGGGCAGTGGCATCGTCGATAACCACGCCTAGATCGTTCACTTTACCATCATAGGGTAGTAAGTTATCCGTGGGTGCAGGGGCAAAGAGGTCAGTCATAATTTAGTCGTTGTAAATCCTTATTTACTGCTTTGATAGTGCTCGTTGATAATTTGAGCGCATAGTTCAGGCGCTTCCATTGGCAATAGATGCCCATAATCTGACAGCGAAATAAGACTGCTAACTGGGACAAATTTTTTCCATTGCTTTCGTACTTTGTCATTGATGAACAGGGTAGGCTTCCCTGTAATCAAGGTGTAGGGACAGCGTAGTTTTTTGAGCGCAGCATCGATATGAGGGGCGCCAAAATAATTGGCCAGCTCTTGTTCTGGTGCAAACATAAGCGTATAGCTACCATCTGTATTTTTGCTCAAGCTTTGTTCAGCAAATACTTGCAAGTGCTCATCGCTGATACGCTTATAAGCACGCTGCGCACGTAGGCTCTCGTAATAACTATAGATACTTGGCCAAGTAGATTGCTTAGTTAACGTACTTTTGAAAGGCTCGCGACTCAGTAGGACAGAGCGTGGCAACAGGTTATAAAAGGTGGCTTGGTGTTTGGTAAATGTGACAGGCTCGATCAGGTACAACTGCGAAAACAACTCTGGACGTTTGGCAGCTGCCATCGCTGTAGCCGTAGCCCCTTGCGAATGACCAATACCTATGACAGGCTTATCTTGGGTCTTTTCTAAAAACTTAATCAGCATATCGGCATCTTGCTCGCGCGTCAGACGGCGGCTGTGCGGCTTATCATACCAGTAGCCACGTAGGGCAAGTGAGCTGATATCAAATTCAGTGGCTAGCTTGCTCAATAGTGGTGTATAAGTGCCAACGGTAAAACTATTACCACTATAAAAATGTGCTGGCGCGCGGGGAGTAGAGCTTGAATCTAGCGGCTGATTAAAATGGCTAAGGTCATAATAGCGTGCCTGTTTTCCGCCAAGATTAATACGGTTTGTGAATGCTTCCATAAAATAAACACTTCCTTGTGACTTATTTTGAGTGATTTTTTTGTAGTTTGTCTTCTTATGATTGAGCTGACTTAATGAATCCTAATTGTCTTCACCTAAGAAGCCACCGCTTTGACGCTGCCACAGTCGAGCGTAGACACCATTCAATGCCAATAGTTCATCATGACTACCTTGCTCAATGATACGGCCTTGATGCATAACGACCAGTCTATCTAGTGCTGCAATAGTAGACAGGCGATGGGCGATAGCAATAACGGTCTTGCCGGTCATGATGTCATTTAAGCTTTCGGTAATGGCATATTCGATCTCAGAATCTAGCGCACTGGTCGCTTCATCTAAAAGTAAAATCGGCGCATTTTTTAGCATAACACGTGAGATAGCAATACGTTGACGTTGACCGCCAGATAGTTTGACTCCGCGTTCACCTACTTGGGTATCAAGTCCTGTATTGCCTTTGTCATCGTACAAATCTTTGATGAAATCCCATGCCTGAGCTTGTTTGGCAGCGATCATAATCTCTTCATCAGTAGCATCAGGACGACCATAAGCGATGTTCTCACGTACAGTACGATGTAGCAATGACGTATCTTGAGTCACCATACCAATCTGTTGGCGCAACGATTCTTGTGTGACCTCATCGATAGCTTGACCATCAATCAGAATCTTACCACTATCGACATCAAAAAAGCGTAGTAGCAAATTAACTAAGGTCGATTTACCAGCACCTGAACGCCCAACCAAACCAATCTTTTCACCTGGCTTAATATCTAAGTGGAAGTTGTCTAATAGTTTGATGTATGAGTTAGGAGCGCGCTTAGCGATGTTGGTACTATCAACCGTTTCGCCAGTTTGGCCATTGCCTTCTTCGTCATTTTCATAACTGAAGTCAACATGGTCGAACACAATGCGACCGTCCGTGACGGCTAGCGCTGGTGCGTCAGGTTTATCAATGATCGTCTGCGGTGCTGATAACGTACGCATACCGTCTTGAACTGTACCGATACTCTCAAACAAACTGGCCGTCTGCCACATAATCCAACGCGTCAAACCATTTAGACGCAACGCCATCGCAGTCGCAGCAGCAATGGCACCAACACCAACTGCGCCTTGTTGCCACAAGTACAATCCAATACCTGCCGTACTACTGACCAAGATCACGCTGATAAGATGGGTCGATACTTCTAAATAGCTGACCCAGCGCATCTGCGCATGTACCGTACCTAGAAACTGTCCCATGGCATTTTTGGCATAGCCCAGCTCACGACGCGAATGGCTAAATAGCTTTACGGTCATAATATTGGCATAAGCGTCCGTAATTCGTCCTGTCATTAAGGCACGGGCATCCGCTTGCACAATCGCTGTCTCTTTGAGCTTAGGGATAAAGTACCAAATGGTGATAGCAACTAAGACCAGCCAAATGACAAAAGGAATGAGTAGTAAGCTGTCTAAATTAAACAGAATCACCCCTGAGGTGATAAAGTAAACAGAGACATACATAAACATATCAGTGACAGTCATCACGGTATCGCGTACTGCTAGCGCTGTCTGCATTACCTTAGCTGAGACGCGACCCGAAAACTCGTCCTGATAAAACTGCATGGATTGCCCAAGCATGCGCTGATGAAACCGCCAGCGCATCTGCATAGGAAACACGCCCTGCAAGGTCTGAAAGTGGATAAACGATGACAAGGCAATCCACAATGGACTTACTATCATGACAGCGAGCATGATGAGTAGCATATCGCCTTTTTCTACCCATAAGTTTTGCGGTGTATAAACGCCTAACCAATCGACGATATTACCTATCCAAGCAAACAGCATGGCCTCGTAGATACCGATACCAGCGGACAAAATCATAAAGATTAGTAGCCAGCCGCGTAGGCCATTGGTACATGCCCATAAAAACTTCAGCATACCATCGCGAGGTGATGGCAATGGCATAGGGGTGTCTGGAAAGGCGGGTAGGCGGTTTTCGAAAAAGCGAAATAAAGCATTCATAGGCAGTAATAAAACATCAATAGCAGTACGTCAAGATGAACGAGAGGACTCGTTATCTAGAATCTTTACTTTTGTGATTGGGATTAGGTGCTATTTTAGCAAAATTACTAATCATACCTGCATGCTAATTGTAATTTGCTTAAGAATAGCCATGTCTTGAGAGCTTCAGTTATAACCATAATAAATAGATTGCTGTAGAAAACATATTTTGTTACATTCTACATCCGAACTTATTCATGGTTTAAATATTGCTTTTATAAGCATGATTTCATTGCGAAAATCAGCTGATTAGCAAGTATTTTATTTAATGGTTTTTATAAATATATGAACAGTAATAACTCAACATTGAAGTTCAAAAGGTAGCAGTGAATGATGTATTTAATAATAGCGGTGCTATGTAGCGTCGCCGTCTCAGTACTTTTGAAAATATTGCGCCAGAAAAATATAGATATTCGTCAGACCATCGTAGCAGGCTATCCCGTGGCTTTTTTACTGACTTGGGTGTTACTAAAACCTGATATAGGGGCCATACATGCGCTTGATAGCGCTTGGAGCATCATCATTGCGCTTGGAGTGCTATTACCTGCCGTATTTATCATTTTGGGACGAGCTATTGAAGCGGTGGGGATGGTAGCAACCGACGCCTCTCAGCGCTTATCACTTATCATTCCTATCGTAGCGGCTTTTTTGCTATTCGGTGAGGTGCTGACTGGTACACGTATACTTGGACTGGCGTTAGGTTTTCTGGCATTAGGTGCGCTTGTCTATCGACCACAGCATAACGATATTACTCGGCAAGCAAAGCAGACGCCACTGTGGTTATTCGGGGTATGGGCAGGCTACGGCATTATTGATATTTTGTTCAAACAAGTGGCCAAACAAGGGGCGGCCTTTCCGTTGACTCTATTGGTTAGCTTCGGGGTAGCAGGTGTATTGCTTTTAGTCTATTTACTGGTCACACGGGTACGTTGGCAAAAACAAGCGCTTATGACAGGTCTACTGCTCGGCGCATTAAACATGGGCAATATTTATGCCTATGTGCGGGCACACCAAGTGCTGCATGATTCTCCCAGTATTGTTTTCACTGGTATGAATGTCGGTGTTATTGCCGTAGCGACATTGATTGGCGTAGGTGTTTTTAAAGAGCAGCTGAACCGTATCAATATAATAGGATTGTTATTGGCAGTCTGCTGTGTAGGGGTGCTATTTTTGGCGTAATGCACTCTGTCCAAAAGTATTGGTTTCATGATTTTTTGGCTATATTGTCACCTATCCTATATAGGCATACAAATCATCCTATGATAAGGTTATCTACAAATAACACGGCTTGTATGGAATAAAAAAGCTTAGTTTATGATATTTAACTTAACCAATAAAAATAGGATGCAGGCTCAATGGAATACGATAAGCAATTACAGCGTATAAAAAATGGTTCAGGTTTTATTGCTGCGCTTGATCAAAGTGGCGGCAGTACACCGAAAGCGTTAGAGACTTATGGTGTCAGCAGCGACGACTATGATAATGATGAGGCCATGTTTGATTTGGTTCATGAAATGCGTGCTCGTATCATGACGTGTGACTGTTTTGATAGTGAGCGTGTACTTGGTGCAATCTTGTTTGAAGACACCATGGAGCGCGAAGTCAATGGTAAGTCGACGGCCAATTACCTATGGGAAGATAAAAGTATCGTACCATTTTTGAAGGTAGATAAAGGTCTGGCTGAGCAAATGAGCGGCGTACAAGTTATGAAGCCAATCCCGAATTTAGATCTATTATTGGATAAAGCAAAAAACTATCCCGTATTCGGTACTAAAATGCGCTCAGTCATTTATGAGCCAAACGTCGATGGTATCGAGCTTGTGGTACAGCAGCAGTTTGATGTGGCGAAGCAGATTATTTCAAAAGGCCTGATGCCAATCGTTGAGCCAGAGGTCAATATTGATAGCACTCAAAAGCATGAGTGCGAGCTACTGCTAAAGGCAGATATACTGCGTAATCTAGAACGCTTAAGTGACAAACATCAAGTGATGCTCAAGCTGACGTTACCAGAAGAAGCAGGGTTTTATCAGGAGCTGATTGACCATCCTAAAGTGCTAAAAGTTGTGGCGTTATCTGGTGGCTATAGTCGTAGCGATGCTTGCGCCAAGCTCAAACAAAACCCAGGTATGATTGCGAGCTTCTCGCGTGCCTTTACCGAAGGCTTGAGTAAGCAACAAAACGATAGCGAGTTTGCTGAAACCATCAATGCCTCAATTGAAGAGATTTATGAAGCGTCAAAAGTGTAAACGTAGTAAATAAAAATTCGCACATAAATCATGAGTAAATAAGCAAAAAAGCCCTACTAGATAAGTATAAAAATACTTGAATAGTAGGGCTTTTATTATTTTAAAAGTATCGGTTATTAACTCTACACCTCTTTATATAACTGACGTCCTTCGTTGTTATATTTCTTAGTCATCTCGGCCATGCCTTGGCGAATTTCCTCAGCAGTGGCCTCCCCAACTTGTCCGACAAGCTCTGTATCTACCTCTTTGATTAAGTGACTAGCATCGGTTAGGTCGCCCGTTTGCGGCGTTACTTTTTGGTTGGCAGCATCTTTATCTAGTCCTGCTGCATATTCACGCACGTTTTGAGTGATTTTCATTGAACAAAACTTAGGGCCACACATGGAGCAAAAGTGTGCCGATTTGTGTGCGTCTTTTGGCAACGTCTCATCATGATATTCGCGTGCAGTATCAGGATCGAGCGCTAGATTGAACTGATCATCCCAGCGGAATTCAAAACGTGCTTTAGATAGTGCGTTGTCACGTGCCTGTGCTCCTGGATGACCTTTAGCAAGGTCGGCAGCGTGTGCGGCAATTTTATAAGTAATAATGCCATCTTTTACATCTTTTTTGTTTGGTAGACCCAAGTGCTCTTTTGGCGTGACATAGCATAGCATCGCTGTACCAAACCAACCAATCATCGCAGCTCCGATGGCGCTAGTAATATGGTCATAACCTGGAGCGATGTCTGTCGTTAATGGCCCTAAAGTGTAGAAAGGCGCGTCAGCACATAGCTCAAGCTGCAAGTCCATGTTTTCTTTAATGCGGTTCATCGCGACGTGTCCAGGGCCTTCAATCATCACCTGTACATCGTGCTCCCATGCCACTTTGGTCAATTCACCAAGCGTACGTAGCTCACCGAACTGCGCTTCATCATTGGCATCTTGCAAGCAGCCAGGGCGTAGACCATCACCTAAACTAAACGCCACATCGTACTGTTTCATAATCTCGCAGATATCTTCGAAATGCGTGTATAAAAAGCTTTCTTTGTGATGGGCTAGACACCACTGCGCCATGATAGAACCACCGCGTGAGACGATACCTGTCAGACGTTTTGCGGTGAGCGGCACATAGCGTAATAGCACGCCAGCGTGAATAGTAAAGTAATCTACGCCTTGCTCTGCTTGCTCAATCAACGTATCACGGAATATTTCCCATGTAAGGTCTTCAGCGACGCCATCGACTTTTTCTAATGCTTGATAAATCGGTACCGTACCAATCGGCACAGGAGAGTTACGGATTAGCCATTCACGGGTTTCATGAATATGATTACCCGTTGATAAATCCATAATGGTATCCGCACCCCAACGTGTTGCCCACGTCATTTTAGATACTTCTTCATCGATAGACGAACCTAGCGCTGAGTTACCGATATTGGCATTGATTTTCACCAAGAAATTGCGCCCGATGATCATTGGCTCAGATTCAGGGTGATTAATATTGTTTGGGATAATAGCGCGTCCAGCCGCTACTTCATCACGAACAAATTCAGGGGTAATGATTTGAGGCGTATTGGCACCGAAGCTCTCGCCATCGTGTTGACGCATATCGGTCAGTTCATGCTGTTTTTGCGTTTCGCGTATGGCGATATATTCCATCTCAGGAGTGATGATGCCACGACGTGCGTAGTACATTTGCGTGACGTTCTGTCCTGCTTTGGCGCGACGCGGTTTATCAATATGAGCAAATCTAAGATTGGCAGTACTGATATCACGAGCACGTGCTTGTCCGTATGAGCTAGATAGGCCGCTTAACTGCTCTGTATCATTGCGTTCTGCAATCCAGTTCTCACGCAGTTTTGGCAATCCACGTGTGAGGTCGATATCGACATTAGGGTCAGTATATACACCTGAGGTGTCATACACATAAAACGGTGGATTATGCTCACCGTCTTTATCTCCGGTGCCACCAACAGGCGTATCAGCCAAGCTGATTTCACGCATCGGTACTTGGATGTCAGGTCTTGAGCCTTCGATATAGACTTTTCGTGAGGCAGGTAAAATACGGTGCAAGTCGCGCGCATCTTCTTCGAAACGGGCATCACTTGCGGCACGGTGAGCAGGGGTTTTTAGCGCATCTGCTTTTTTATCTGCTTTGACGTTGGTCGTGTCAGCAGCATTTGAAGCAAGCGTTGAGTTGTCGGCTGGGTTATGCGTTTGGGCTTTCGGTGCAATTGAGGTAGTGTCTGCAGTAGTCATATGCTGTCCTAGCGTGTTGGTTTTTGAATAAAATCAACACCGCCAGTATCTGCGGGGGTAGCCATCCATCATCTAGACAAATTTATATCATGAACCCACAACTTCGACCAAAAAATATCGTCGCGCATGGTGCTCATCAAATATTGGACGCAAATTTATATCTTCTCTTCTTATCCGGTTATGCATCACGCATATCAAGACAGTAGTGACGATAAAAATGTATTTCTACGCGCCCTTTGTCATAAATAACAAAGTGCTTAAGACTTCCCTGCGTCGGTACTAACCGCATCAGGTTCGGCGGGTGATCTCTCAGCGAATGTATCAAGGCGACTACTTTAATAAAACAAGTTTAATAAAATGAGCCAAAAATACACCGCACCCCGAGTCTGTCAGTGTTGTAAATCAGCCTTCATACTAACAAAATTCTGTACCAACGGCTAATGGTATTTGGATACAAATATTCTGTGTCATACATACAGTTCCATATTTGCGTGAATAATTTTTTTGAGTGTTGATAGATGAGGATGCTTAGTACTGCTAGGCTGTAGATAAATTATTCAAATATTATGTAAAGCGAATGAAGGATTCTAGAAGTTGTCATTAAACTGTCATAAAGATTTGGCAAGATAGCACGCATATCACAAGCAATGCTTTTTTATACCGTTGTTAAACTTCAGGAGTCCTACATGCGTTATTCGTTATTAGCAGTGGCCGTCAGTTGTACATTAATGCTTACGGCGTGTAATAAGTCAACAGATACGGCGGAGCCAACTGCTGATACTAGCAGTAGCGCTGTGACAACAGCTGAAACAACCTCTCAAACAGCATCTTCTGCTACGTCAGATTTTAAATCTGCTGAAAATATCGCTATGAATATTACAGGTGCAGGTGCGTCGTTCCCGCAGCCTATCTATGCGAAATGGTCATATGACTACAATGCTGCGACCGGCGGCCAAGTCAACTATCAGTCGATTGGTTCATCTGGTGGTATCAAACAAATTCAGTCAAAGACAGTAGACTTTGGTGCTTCTGATGCACCGATGACACCTGAAGAGTTAGACGAAGCAGGTTTGATTCAGTTCCCAACAGTCATCGGTGGTGTTGTACCAATCGTCAACATTGATGGTGTTGAGCCTGGTGCATTGAAACTAGACGGCACAACGTTGGCTGATATCTATTTGGGTAAAATCAGTAACTGGAATGACCCTGCGATTAAGGCGATGAACCCAGATTTGACCTTGCCAGATGCCCCAATCACAACAGTATTCCGCTCAGATGGTTCAGGTACGACGTTTAACTTTACTGACTATCTTGCCAAGGTTTCACCAGACTGGAAAGACACCGTTGGTGTTGATAAAACCGTCAAATGGCCGACTTCTGCTACTGGTGCAGGCGGTAAAGGTAACGAAGGCGTTTCAAGCTACGTGAACCGCATGAAAAACTCTATCGGCTATGTTGAGTATGCTTACGCTAAGCAAAATAAGATGTCACATACTGCGCTGAAAAACGCAGCTGGTAACATTGTACAGCCATCTGCTGAGACGTTTGCTGCGGCAGGTGATATCGACTGGTCACAACAAGAAGGCTTTTATAAAGTCATCACCAACTCTGAAACTGACCAAGCATGGCCTATCGCTGCTGCGACCTTTATTTTGGTACATAAGCAACCAGAAAATCCTCAGCAAGTCGCTGGCGTGTTGAACTTCTTTGACTGGGCTTATACCCAAGGTGATGACAGCGCTATGGAACTAGACTACGTACCATTCTCTGACACAGCAGTGGCATTGTTCAAAGAGAAGTGGAACGAAGTGAAAGGTAGCGATGGACAGCCTGTCTACAAGCCAGCTCAGTAATTTGTTTCTGCTAAATACTATTTAGCAACCGACAAGTTATCCTCTCGAATAACTATTCTCCGGTAGTTATTTGAGAGGTTTTAACACAGCAAATTTGATGAATACATCTCGATAAATATGCTTACTCATACCGTTTAAGTTTGTTGTGTTAAAACCTGAGATACATCTTTTTAATATTTCGACTCATTCCATTCAATGCTGAGACACTTATGACAGACTTAAGGTCCCAACTGGCTAAACAAAAACGTTACGACGCTTTATTTGTGAATTCTACTAAAGCGTTTGCCATACTCGTCCTCCTATCTTTAGGGGGCATTTTGGTGTCTCTAATTGTTGGAGCATGGCCGAGTATTCAAGAGTTTGGTTTGGGGTTTTATACCAGCAATAACTGGGATACAGTTGCCAATGAATACGGGGCACTAGCGCCTATTTACGGCACCTTAGTCACCTCATTTATCGCTATTATTATCGCGGTTCCAGTCAGTTTCGGTATTGCGATATTTTTAACCGAGATGTGCCCTAAGTTCCTCAAAAAACCACTTGGTATCGCCATTGAGTTGTTGGCTGGTATCCCATCTATCATTTATGGTATGTGGGGATTGTTCGTATTTGCGCCATTCTTTGGTGATCACATTCAGCCATGGTTCATTGAGCACGTCGGGCCTTTGCCTATTATCGGTAAACTGTTTGCAGGTGCGCCTATGGGACTGGGTATGTTTACCGCCTCCCTAGTACTTGCCATTATGATCATACCGTTCATCGCTGCCACCATGCGCGATGTTTTCTCTGTCGTACCAGATTTACTGAAAGAGTCAGCATATGGCATGGGCGCGACGACTTGGGAAGTCATGTTCAAGATTATCCTGCCTTATACCAAAGCTGGTGTCGTTGGTGGTGTAATTTTGGGTCTTGGTCGAGCATTGGGTGAGACGATGGCCGTTACTTTCTTGATTGGTAATGCGTTTAATATCAGTCCAAGCCTATTCACTTCTGGTGTGACAATTACCTCAGCCTTGGCCAATGAGTTTGCTGAAGCGTCTAGTGAGCTACATCTTGCGTCTCTACTACATTTAGGCTTAATCTTATTTGTCATCACCTTCATTGTGCTGTCTTTAGCAAAACTGATGCTCATGCGCATGGATCACAAAGCAGGTAACCGATAAGTCTGTTACCGATTTATTGAACCTTGATAGATATTGATAAAAGATATGGGAAATAAATATTATGCCTGCTAACAATGCGATCAATGCACCACTACCTACTAAGCTAAACGGCGCTACCCGCTACAATCAAAGCCTTTATAACAAGCGTCGTTTGACCAACAAGTTAGGTCTGGGTTTTGCTATGTCAGCGATGGTTTTTGGCCTGTTTTGGTTGTCATGGATTTTGGTGACTTTGTTTGTTGAAGGCTTCCAAGGTATGGTGCAGCTACCAATCTTTACCGCTGATACGCCGCCACCAATGAGTGCAGGCGGTTTGCGCAATGCTATTGTTGGTTCGGTCATGTTGGCGTTTTCAGGCTTGTTTATCGGTGCACCTATTGGCCTTATGACAGGTATTTACTTATCTGAGTTTTCTAAAGGTAGTATGCTTGGCAAGGTCACTCGCTTTTTAAATGATATTCTATTGTCAGCACCATCGATTGTCATCGGTCTATTTATCTATGCACTGATGGTAAAAGGTCAAAGTTTCTCTGGTTGGGCAGGCGCGTTAGCATTGGCATTGATTGTTATTCCGGTAGTCGTGCGTACGACAGAAAACATGCTGAATCTGGTACCGAATAGTCTACGTGAAGCGGCCTATGCGCTAGGTACTCCTAAATGGAAGCTGGTCACTCAGGTAACTGTAAAAGCTGCGCGAGCTGGACTGACCACAGGTGTGCTATTGGCTTTTGCTCGAATCACCGGTGAGACAGCACCGTTACTATTTACCGCACTTAACAATCAGTACTTCAGTACAGATATGGGTCAGCCTATTGCTAACTTACCCAATACCATTTACCAGTTTGCGATGAGTCCTTATGACAACTGGCATACATTGGCTTGGGCGGCAGCATTACTTATCACCGCATCTGTCCTAGTATTGAATATTTTGGCAAGATTTATCGGTGGTAGAGGTCAGCCCAAATAAGGGCTGAGAGCAGACCAGACCGTAGCACGCTACACGCTAAGCATTTACTTAAACTTATATGAAATTAATTGAGCTAGGTTGAAATATTATGAATGATGTCCTAAGCAACGTCCGTACGAACACGACTGCTGACAACTTTAATACGGCAACAGGCAGCCTATTAAATAGACCCATGTCTACTAGCGCCCAAGCTCAGCAACCAAACACTGCTGATTTCAGTAAGCAAACGATTCAAGATATTCCTAAGAACATGCCTGCTGCAAAAATGGAAGTTCGAGATCTAAACTTCTATTACGATGATTTTCAGGCATTAAAAAACATCAATATCGATATCGCCGATAAAAAAGTGACTGCTTTTATTGGTCCTTCAGGTTGTGGCAAGTCTACGCTACTACGTACCTTTAACCGCATGTACGATCTATATCCAGGTATGCGTGCAGAAGGAAGCATTAATTTAGATGGCAAAAACATCTTGGGTAAAGACATCGATGTGAACTTATTGCGTGCTCAAGTTGGTATGGTTTTTCAGAAGCCAACGCCGTTCCCGATGTCAATCTATGACAATGTCGCCTTTGGCGTACGACTGTACGAAAAATTAAGTAAGGCTGAGCTGGATCATCGCGTAGAGTGGGCACTGAAAAAATCAGCGCTATGGCCAGAAGTGAAAGACAAGCTAAAAGCATCAGGACTGTCGCTATCAGGTGGCCAGCAGCAGCGTCTATGTATCGCACGTAGCGTCGCGACCAAACCTGAAGTACTGTTGCTTGACGAGCCGACATCAGCACTGGATCCTATCTCGACGGGTGCTATCGAAGATTTGATCGAAGATCTGAAAAACGACTATACCATCGCTATCGTCACTCATAATATGCAGCAGGCGGCACGCGTATCTGACTATACGGTCTATATGTATTTAGGCGATATGATTGAGATGGGTGAGACCGATCAGATATTTACCAAACCTACCCAAACCGCGACGGAAGACTATATTACAGGTCGTTATGGCTAACATTGATTGAGATTGAAATCGGTACAAGCAGACAAAGCTAGTTAACATGTCATAAGCCGACTTTCTAACTTCGCAAGCACACCGCGCTATTAAAATATAGATTCTAGGGAATACCTCTCATGCAAAGTGATAAGCATATCTCCAAAAGTTTTGACCAAGATCTTGATGAAGCCATCCGTTTATTTCTATACATGGGTGATAGCGCGGCTAACCAAGTGGCCAAAGCCATACACGCTCTTATCGATAAAGATGAAACACTGGCGCAAGAAGTCATCGATATGGACTTCGATATCAATCGAATGGAAGTCGAACTCGACGAGCACATTTTATTATTGGTCGCCAAACGCCAGCCAGCAGCCAGTGATTTGCGCTTAGTCATGTCAATCAGTAAAGGTGTGGTCGATTTGGAACGTATCGGCGATGAAGCGGTAAAAATTGCGCGAATGGCCAGTAAAATAGCGGCAGAAGGCAAATCAGCATACGGCTATGCTGAGGTTCAGCATTTGAGCAATCAAGTTCGTCTGATGCTAAACAACTCGTTAGAAGCTTTTAGTCAATCAAATGCGGAGCAAGCGTTTGAAGTGATGCGTAATGATAGCGTGGTCAATACCGAATATCAGTCAGCCATACGCGCCTTGATGACCTATATTATGGAAGACTCGCGCCATGTATCAAAAGTCATTAATATTATGTGGATATTACGATCGCTAGAGCGTATTGGTGACCATGCACAAAATGTCGCAGAGCTAGTCATTAACTATATCAGTGGGCAGGACGTGCGTCATTCAGACTATGCGATGGTCGAAAAAGCGGTGCAAGAAGCCAATGACCGATTGGCTGCTCGTCAAGTTAGTACATTGTCAGCCAATGATCTTGAAACGTCAGATAGTGATGAAGGCTGCTAGGAATGACTGTGATCTTCACCTTATAATAAAAAAACGCGCTAAAGTAAGCGCGTTTTTTTATAACTACTAAATGTAGCTAGTAGAAAGCCAGTAAATACTAGCTTTCTGGTGTCCAGCCTTGTGCACGCTCATAGTCTTCGTTGTCTAAGAACTTATCACGCTGCTCTGTCAAAAACTTTTTGGCAGCAGGATCCATCATGCTTAGATGGTTTTCATTAATAAGCATCGTTTGATGCTCAAGCCATTCTTTCCACGCCTTTTCAGATACGGTCTCTTGCAGCTCTTGACCTTTTTTATTAGGGAAGGGTGGATGCGGCATCTTTGGTAAATCTTGCTTATATTTACGGCAAAACACAGTATTTGCTTGAGGGTTGAAAGTCTCAGTCATAAGGCATTCCTTATTCATTATATTAAGTGGTTAAATCAAATATCATATGAGTCTATGATAACGGTCTTGGTAGATTTAGCAAAGGGTACTAATGTATATCGTCAAGCCTCTATTCATTTGTTATAAAGTCTCTGGTAGTTGGTGTATGACAAACACTAACTACGTTTGACCTTTTTATTGAAATTTCCAAAGCTAGTGATATTTTGAAAATGACATTGGCCAAACCAGTAGAGGTCATAGGACAAATAAAAACACCCGCATAAGTAGCGGGTGTTAAGTTTAAATTAGCAAGTTGGCTGTTATTTGCAAATTAATGATTAAGCAAAGGCTTTTAAGCGAGCACGGCCATTGATCACCGCTTGCTTGACTTGGTTTGGTGCAGTGCCACCTAAATGGTCACGAGCTGCTAATGAGCCTTCTAGCGTTAGATAGTCGAAGACATCTTCACCGATAGCATCGCTAAATTGCTGTAGCTGTGCCAATGACAAATCACTTAGATCAACACCCTCTTTGATGCCTAAAGCAACAGCGTTACCAACGACTTCATGAGCGTCACGGAATGCCACACCTTGACGTACTAAGTAATCTGCCAAGTCAGTTGCAGTCGCATAGCCTTTCATCGTCGCAGCACGCATGGCATCGACGTTTGGCGTGATGTTTGGTAGCATATCAGCAAAGGCAAGCAGCGAACCTGTCAACGTATCAACGCAATCAAACAAAGGCTCTTTGTCTTCTTGGTTGTCTTTGTTGTAGGCAAGTGGCTGGCTCTTCATTAGGCTAAGCAAAGTCATCAACTGACCAAAGACACGTGCCGCTTTACCACGTACCAACTCCGGTACGTCAGGGTTCTTCTTTTGCGGCATAATCGATGAGCCAGTACAGAAGCGGTCTGGTATCTGCACAAAATTAAACTGCGCTGACATCCAAAGAATAATCTCTTCGCTCATGCGTGACATATGCATCATCAGGATAGAAGCCGCTGAAGTAAACTCAATCGCAAAGTCACGGTCCGAAACAGCATCGAGTGAGTTTTGACAGATACCTTCAAAACCTAGTAGTTCGGCAGTGATGGTACGATCGATTGGGAAAGTCGTACCAGCAAGCGCTGCGCTACCAAGTGGCATCTGATTGATACGGCGGCGTGCATCGACGAGACGTTCAGTATCGCGATACAACATCTCAAACCATGCCATCACGTGATGCCCAAAGCTAACAGGCTGTGCTGTTTGCAAATGAGTGAAGCCTGGCATGATAGTATCAGTATGTTGCTCAGCCAAATCAAGTAAACCACTTTGCAAACGTACTAATAACTCAATGATATTATCAGTCTCTTCGCGCAACCATAGGCGAATGTCTGTGGCTACCTGATCGTTACGGCTACGACCAGTATGTAGCTTTTTACCAACGGCACCTATAATGTCAGTCAAACGTGACTCGACGTTCATATGCACGTCTTCAAGGGCGATCGACCAGTTAAACTCACCTGCTTCAATCTCGCGCAATACTTGCTGAAGGCCATCAATAATAGTGGCGACTTCATCAGCAGTTAAAATATCACATTCTTTCAGCATCGTTGCATGCGCAATCGAGCCTTGAATATCGTGACGAGCAAAGCGTTGGTCAAAGCCTACAGAAGCAGTAAAGGCGGCAACGAAGCTATCTGTCGCTTCACTAAAGCGCCCGCCCCACATTTGTTGGCCTTGGCTACTAGCAGGCGCAGTCTGCGTTGTGGTACTTGTTATAGAAGCATCTGTGCTAAAATCAGAGTCAGATGAACTTTTACTTGATTCAGGATTACTAGGTTTTGAAGAATTGGCGTTCATATCGGTACAAGACAAGTCAAGAGAATAAGAACTCGAGTATAGCAAATGATGAGGTTGCCTTACTAGCTACACGCTTAGAGTTTTTTATTCCTAAACTCATGGAAATCATGAGGCCTTGGCAGTGGCTGACATATATCTTTTTTTGGTCACTGTTTTTGACGGTGATTGAGCGCCATGGTCTATCAGGCTGGTCTGATTTTATTATCAAGTTTTTTTCTCGCGTGATACAAAATGCACTGACAGTTATTCCCGCACTATATTTGGTCGATTATTTGCGTCCTGTCTTCAAAAACGCGAGCATTCCTAGTGTGAGTTTGCGTATTGTCATGCTCATGATGTTTTCTGCCACGGTCTCTATGGTGTTGGTGGTTTTGGTTATGATCAATCTAGGGTGGATGGAGTATAACCGTCAAGCTTTTGTCATTAATTTGCTTTTCAACACAGTGCTTACCGGTGGTTTTACTGCTGTGTTCTTATTGTATTTTTTGCGTAGCTATCGTGAGCTTAATGCGCTTAAGTTGTCCTTTGAATATAAATTGACCGCTCAAAATGATCTAATAAAAGCCCGTACGGCTCCGCACTTTTTCTTTAATACTATCAATACACTTGTATCACTGATTGAATCAAACCCGCCAAAAGCCGCTATCTTATTACAGCACGTCTCTGCATTGTTCCGTGCTAGTTTTAGTGGTACACGCGAGATTAGCTTTGAAGAAGAGGTTGATCTTTGTGAGCATTATTTGGCAATCGAATCTAGTCGTTTAGCAGATAAGCTCGAAGTCAATTGGAAGTTACCTGAAGAAGATATCATGTACGACATGGTTATCACTGCGCTAACGCTACAAAGCGTGCTAGAGAAAATACTCCTCAATGTGGTAGAGATGACCACAGAAACTATCTGCATTAATATCGAAGTCACGTGGGAACAACACCGAGTTAAAATCATGATTGATGTTGCGCTTCCCAAAAAGACATTAATCATTAATCATGACTTGCGCCAACATATTGATTTCTATATTCAAGCTGATCGTTTGCGCGCCCATTTTGGACAAAGTGCTGATATACAAAGCTCGGTAGCCAGCACTCAAATTATCACCATTATCGACTATCCTCTACAAGACGTCGGTTTATAACTTACTATTCTTTATTAGCTTTCTTCATTTTTTCAACTCTTAAAATCTTATATGGCATACTTATTGCATTACCATGCATAGGTATCACAATTTGTATTTGATAAATAATGATTACGAATCAGTAATATCATAACTACCGTGAAACACAATTACACCATATAAAATCTACCTATAGCAGGAGTATATTGTCCGCTATAAAAACTGGTGGTTTTCGTCAGAATTTTATTAAATAATTTAGATTTTATATTCTAAGTGATTGATAATGAGTGCTAATATAGCCGTAATACTATTGAAAAAAATATTAAGTATGTCCTTGGATGGGAGTTTGCATGCGTATCGTAGTTTGTGATGATGAGCCCCTAGCGCGTGAGCGCTTGGTGAGAATTGTACAGGAGTCAGGCCATGAGGTAGTTGCTCAGGCCACAACAGGTGCAGAAGCCATCGTCGCTGTAAAAACCCAGCAGCCAGATATCATATTATTAGATATCCGAATGCCTGAAATGGACGGAGTGCGCTGTGCTCAAGAGCTTGCCAAACTTGAGCATCCACCAGCGATTATATTTGTGACGGCATACGACCATTATGCGATCGCAGCATTAAAAGCCAATGCAATTGGCTATTTGTTGAAACCTGCAAACAAAGATGAGCTACTAGAGGCATTAAACAAAGCAAAGAACCTAAATGCCGCTCAACTAAACGAAATTCGCAAGCTTGAAGACCCGACAGCACGTCCGATACGTGAACATATCGCTGCTCGTACGCATCGCGGTGTTGAACTGATTAAGCTAAAAGATATCTACTATTTTGCAGCAGATCAAAAATACGTCAAAGTGCGTCACAAAGACGGCATGGTATTGATTGATGAAACGCTAAAAGAGTTAGAGCAAGAGTTTGATGATCGTCTGTTCCGAGTACATCGCAATGCCATCATCAACCTTAGTTATTTGGACTTTTTAGAAACTCTAGACGCAGGCCAGTATCAGATACGTTTTAAAGGTATTGATGAGACACTAGCGGTCAGTCGTCGTCATTTACCTGCCTTACGTGATAAAATCCAAAGCATGTAATAGGCTGTCCTGATAGCGACCAATCATTCCATATCATCAAACCCTTATTTATGCTTAAATAGGGGTATTTTTTTGCGTCAGCATCTACTATTAATCATTTGAGTCGCCTATGCTTTGGCAAACTTGCCCTATCGAGTAATATCGATACTATTCAGTATAAATATGAATGGTACTGACATAGGGACTATAGCCACTATAGTATTAGTATCGAACTTATTGAGGCCCTTTATGAGCAATCCGCAGCAACCTGTTTTGACTACTCTAAATATCGCTACACGTCAAAGTCCTTTAGCCTTATGGCAGGCCGAGCATATTCGTGATCGTTTATTGGCGTTGTATCCTAATCTGACGATTAATTTACTAAAAATTGTTACTAAGGGTGACAAGATTTTGGACACACCTTTGGCCAAAATCGGTGGCAAAGGATTGTTTGTAAAAGAGCTTGAACAAGCGCTGTATGAAAAACAAGCCGATATTGCAGTGCACTCGCTAAAAGATGTTCCGATGCAGCTTCCTGAAGGCCTAACATTAGGTGTCTATTGCAAACGCGCCTCACCAACAGATGCCTTTGTCTCAAACACTTATAATAGTATCGACGAGTTACCACAGGGTGCGGTCGTTGGGACGTCAAGTTTACGTCGTCAATGCCAGATCAAAGCCTATCGACCTGACCTGCAAATCAAAACCTTGCGCGGCAACGTCGGCACTCGTCTAGGTAAGTTAGATGCTGGCGAGTATGATGCCATTATTTTAGCGACCAGCGGATTGCAGCGTATTAAACTGGACGAGAGAATACGCGGTGAGCTTGATATCGCGGCTTGTTTACCTGCCGTTGGACAAGGCGCTTTGGCGATCGAATGCCGTGAAGGCGATGAAGAAGTCCTCAAATTACTTGCACCACTCAATGATGATAAAGCCCGTATTCGACTTATCGCTGAGCGTGCTCTGAACCGTCATCTAGAGGGCGGTTGCCAAGTACCGATCGCCGCTTATGCAGTTTTGCAGACAGCTGAAGAAACCAGTGTTAATAATGATAACAATGGTGATAATGGCAATAACGATAGTGGGAATGTGCTGTGGCTACGCGGTCGAGTAGGTCAAGCCGATGGTAGCGAATTGTTGAAGGCAGACAAACGAGCTACGTTGGTTGGGACACAAGCCGAGCAAGAAGCCCAAGCCAACCAACTAGGTATCGATGTCGCAGAAATGCTACTTGCCGATGGCGCAGGCGCTATTTTGTCAGCGATCTATCAGCCTGAGTAGTGCAAGTACAGTCGCTATAGGTTTGATTAACCGTAAGATAGGCTGATCTAAGCATCAGCCATTTTTGTATACTTAAGCCTTTTTCACTCGTTTTTTGTCATGGTATACCTATGTCATCAATGCCAACTCAATCTACATACACAACTTCTCATAAAAATTATTCTAATGAGAAGTCAAAAGTAATGCCGCAAATTGTCATTAATACTCGGCCAGTAGAGCGAGCAGCACCGTTGACGCAGCATTTGCAAGCGGCAGGATTGGTAGTGATTGAGATGCCAATGTTGACGCTACAACCACGTCTAACAACTGATCTAGATATTGCATTAATGCATCAGTGGATGGCGGGGGAGTACAAAGCGCTTGTTATCGTCAGTCCAACTGCAGCGGCTTCGGGGCTAGCCGCTTGGCAGTCACTTGACCATAAAAAGTGTGAATACAAAACGAAAGATAGTAATGGCAACTATGCGCAGAGATTGTCAGAAGGTTTGTCACTACCTAGTCCTCTGGTTGCGGTTGGTGAAGCAACGGCAGCAGAGTTCAGTCAGGTGCGTATAGATACAACAAACTATCAAATACTTCAGCCTGAGACGGCCAATAATGAAGGCATGCTAGCAATGCCTGAAATCGATAGCTTACAAGCAGGCGATAAATTGCTGATATGGCGCGGGCTTGGTGGACGTCGATTATTGGTTGATACATTACAGGCGCGCGGTGTACATATCGATAGTATTGCTTGGTACGAGCGTACAATGCCTATCGATGCAATGGCTCAGTACCAGCAGTGGCAACAAGCGTTTCTTACTCGTAGTACTGCGTCATCACAGCAGTCAAAGCCAATTGTCGTGATCAGCAGTGCGGCAGCTTTTGAGCATTGGTCAAATATCGTCAATGACGAGCAACTGAAGACGTTAGACAAAGAGCAAAATTCTGATGCAGTGGCTAATACAACACAACGTCTATCGTTTACGTTAAAAGATTTTTCCTACGTTGTGTTGGGTGAGCGTCTTGCCAATATGGTTGCAGCACAGCAGTTGAGCTACTGGCGAGTAGAGGATTTATCGCCAGATACGATTCTCTCAGCCATTCATTCTAAAATATAATACCTTAAATTTCTCATTTGCTTTAAACATGTTTATCTATACCAATAACGGTACTGCCTTATGTCAATGAATTCTGAGTCCTTATCTAAGGATCCTTCTACTGTTCAGCAGCGCCGGCAAGCAAATATTTTGCTGCTACGGATGCAATGGCTGGTTATCTTATTACTGATCGCTGCATTATTGTGGCTATATATTAGTCAGCAGCGCTTTCAGCATAGTGTCAACGATCGTTTGCAGAGCAATGAGCAAGTAATCAGTCGATTAAACGAAATGGATGATCGTCTATTTGCCATGAGTCAGCAGACGCTACCGGAGCCTAGGGTAAAGGCCAGTAGCCAAGCTCAGAATCAGTTGGACCTGTTGCGTATCCAAATCAAAGCTGCTGATAGACTGTTGGCGGATAGTAATGACAGTGCGGCGATTGAGTTATTGCGAGGTCTACATTGGCAGTTGTCGCAGAGCAGTAATGAGATTGCGCCTGCGCTCACTATCGTTATCAAGCAAAGTTTGCTCAAAGATATTGAGCGTCTGCAGGCACAAAGCTCACAGCCAAGCCCATGGCAAATACAAAATCTTGCGATTCAAAATATTCAGGAATTTTTGCACAGTCATGAGCGTCTTGGTAGCTACGAAGGTACGGATCTACAGCGTCGAGAGCTGGTAGATGCAGCTATTGAAAATAAACAGCAGCCTAAAGCAATCAATGCTGCTGATAATTCAGCGGCTAGTGATACAAATTTAACGCGTCGTCAGCTCACTATCCATGAAGTCATCATGACGTTGAATCTAGCAAGCCAAGCAAGCAATATGCGTAAGCAAGATCAACTTGTCAGCTATTTGACTCAAGCACGTAAACAGTTAAAAACGTTGGTGCCTAAGGCTTCAACTAGCGATAATAAAAATTCAGCACAAGCTGGCGCGATTGGCATTGTACAAGCTGATAAAAAACCAATCGATGGTCAAAGTAATCTTGAGACAATGAAAGCACCGAGTGACATACCAGAAGTAACTGTATGGCTAAATCAGTTGATTGCTCATGCACCCAAACCAACGCCATTATTGACGACAGAAATCTTAGACAAGCCGCAACGCTAACGGAAGCTAGTCACAATAGTTAATACAGAAAATACAAAACGTAAGGTAAGCAATGACCCATTTTAATGAAAGCTCAACATATATATCTGATGCAGCAAACGAACACCGCCCTGAGTTATTAGCTCATTATCCTGTTATTCATCATCAGCCTATACAGTGGGGTGAGATGGATGCCTTCAATCATTTGAACAATGTGGTTTACTATCGTTACGCTGAGTCAGCACGCATTAGTTATTTGCATGCGCTAGGTATGTTTGATGGCAGTATGGTCACGGTCTTGGCACAATCGAGCTGCCAGTATTTACGCCCAGTCACCTATCCAGACACTTTATTATTAGGCGTCCGCTGCAAGCGTTTAGGCAATACCAGCATGGCGATGGAGTATAGTTACTATAGTACCGCGCAAGAAACAATCGTTGCTACGGCAGAGGCAGTCGTCGTACGTCTTGATAGTGATGGGAAAGGTAAATTGCCATGGACAACAGAGGAGCGTCAGCGACTACTAGCACTGGAAGCAAAATTTGGTCATACGCCTGAGTATTAAGCTGATTTCTATATGAAGTGATTATCAGGTTTTTTAGAGAAACCCTTGTGTGTTGAAAGTCGATAGTTAAAAACAAAAAAGGCACGCTAATATTACGCTAGCGTGCCTTTTTTATCATTGATTTTTCACTCAATGGTGCAAACAGATATTAGTCTTGCTGCGGTGCATGAACAAAATCAACCACGTTTAGATCAAAACCTGACAATGCAAAAAACTTCATTGGCGATGACAATAAGCGCATATCACGGACACCTAAATGACGTAATATCTGTGCACCAACACCGATGCTACGATAAGGTTGCTGCGTGATGGTTGATTGAGACTCGTTGTCTGCGGCTTTGTCCAGCGCATCTCCCAAATCAACTGGCTGATTGCTACCAATCCATACCAGCACACCACGATCTGAAGCACTGATTTCTTCTAGTGCTGACTGTACGCTCCAGCCACTACGGCCAGTCATATCGTTTTTAGCTGCAAACAAATCGCGTAATGGGTGGAAACCGTGTACACGTACAGTGCTGACGCCTTCGCTGACATCACCTTTTACCAAGGCTAAATGTGTTTCTTCAGCGCCAAACTCACGGAAGCGATGTAGCGTAAAAGTACCGTGTTCAGTTTCAAATGGATGTGACTCAATTTCTTCTACCGTTTGCTCATTAGCGATACGATAATTGATAAGGTCAGCAATCGTGCCTATCTTGATGTCATGCTCTTTTGCAAATATTTCAAGGTCGTCACGGCGCGCCATCGTACCATCTGCATTGATAATCTCTACAATCACCGCTGCAGGCTCTAGACCTGCTAAACGTGCTAGATCACAACCCGCTTCTGTATGGCCTGCACGGTGAAGAACACCACCGTTTTGTGCCATAATTGGAAAAATATGTCCAGGCTGAACGATGTCTTCAGGCTTTGCTGACGAAGATACCGCTGCTTGAATAGTCCGTGCACGATCACCAGCAGAAATACCCGTGGTGACGCCTTCAGCCGCTTCAATCGAGACAGTAAAGTTGGTGCTAAACTTCGCCTCGTTACGATCTGACATCAGTGGCAGTGCCAATTGCTGGCAACGCGCTTGTGATAAGGTCAAACAAACCAAGCCGCGTGCGTGAGTAATCATAAAGTTAATATCTTCAGGGCGCACATGCGTCGCTGCCATGATGATATCACCTTCGTTTTCGCGGTCTTCATCATCCATCAAGATGACCATTTTTCCAGCACGAATGTCTTCGATAATCTCAGGGATTGCATTTAAATTCATAGTAAATCTCAATATTTTATTATTTATAAATAGGTGTCATTTAGAATATAAGGCTCTATCTGCTTATTGTAGCAGTAGATAATACAAAGCGCTGTTACGGTCAAGCAAAGCGCTACTACGGTCAAGTAAATCGCGCTATAAGCAATATAATTTGATATAAAAGTGACTCGCTTAATTGCTTGTATATATCATTATGAGGTTATTTTAACGCTTTTCAGCGTCACGTGCTGCGCCATCTTCCCACTATATCGTTCAGTATGTCAAAAATAGTCATAAATATTATCAATGAACATTAAAACTGACTCGTAAATCTGTGCGTTATATTTTATTGATCTATATCACAGTTAGTCATTGCTCGCTGCTTGGCTTTTTAGCCAGTCCATAAATTGCTTACTGTGCTGCTCACGCTGATTATCTGCAAACTCGTAAAAACTGGTACCAACCAAATTATCTGGTAAGTAGCTTTGAGGATAGTAATGGTTAGGATAATCGTGCGGATAAGCATAACCTTGACCGTAGCCTTGACTACGCATCAGTTTGGTGACGCCATTGCGCAAATGTAGCGGTACAGGTGAGACATCTTTTTCAGCCAACGCCATCGCAGCATTGATTGCTTTATAAGTGCTATTACTTTTGGCACTGGTCGCTAGATACACCACAACTTGACCTAAAATAATACGCGCTTCTGGCATACCAATAGATTGCACACTACGCAATGCCGCATCAGCTAGGAGTAAAGCATTAGGATTGGCATTACCAATATCTTCACTGGCCAAAATCACTAAGCGCCGCGCAATAAAATCAGCAGGCTCGCCGCCTACGAGCATACGTGCCATCCAATACAATGCCGCATCCGGATCTGAGCCACGGACTGACTTTATCAACGCTGAGATAATATCGTAATGCTGCTCACCATCTTTGTCATATCTTACCAAAGCAGTCTGTGCCACTCGGCTGACCAACTCATCATCAACAATCACTGGCGACTGCTTAGCATCAGCGGTCTGAATGGCTAACTCTAATAAGTTTAGCGCTTTTCTAGCATCACCGTGGGCCAATTGACTAATAGTATCTTTTGCTTGTAAATCGACGGTTAGTTTTTTGAGTATATTATCTTCTGAAAGGGCTCGTTGCAGCACGGCACTTATCTGCTCAGGTGTTAACGGCTCTAAACGATAAACTTGGCAACGTGATAGTAGAGCATTGTTGACGCTAAATGATGGGTTCTCCGTAGTGGCACCAATCAAAGTAATATCACCGGACTCTACTGCGCCCAATAGCGCATCTTGTTGTGCTTTATTAAAGCGATGAATCTCATCAATGAAGACTACAGGTGATTCAAATACCAGTGAGTCTTTATTATCTAAGACTTCGCGTAACTGTTTGACCCCAGTATTTAACGCAGAGAGCGCATGAAAAGGTCGATTAACGGCATCGGCTAACAACATCGCAATGGTTGTTTTGCCAATACCTGCTTCCCCATGCAAAATAATCGAGGGTAGATGCCCTTGATCTACCAAGCGTCGTAACGGTGCGCCAGCTGCCAGCAAATGCTCTTGACCAATAATATCGGTAAGAGAAGTAGGGCGCATACGCTGAGCAAGTGGAGTATCGGCATGGAAGTTAGGTGGCATAAGACTCTCTATCGGAAAATAAAAAAACTATCTACTAGCTGCAATGGTAGTAACAGCAAAGCCTCTATAGTTAAATCCAAACAACAGCATACTAGGCTACCTTTATCATTTTTATTGAGTTTCGCCACTCATATACGTTTGGCATGATTTTCGCAGCAATTTTATAATAGCAATGAGTATTAGACATCAGCAGTAGAAGTAGGCTAGTTTATAAGGATAATACTTGTTACAAGTCATACGCGCTAGGTTAACGCAAAAATATGTTAATGAAAGCTATCTAAGCGTATAGCTTGTGTCCTGAGCACTTTAGTTTTCATCATTCATCTATATTAACGGCTCTACTATTAACAGTTCTACCGTATTGATGACAAAGGTTGGCCAATCGCGACTATTAACTATTAAAAATGGCTTATCAAATATAAGGTATTGCATTAACGATGTCTGAACCGACTCTTAAACGCTTATTCAATAGCTACTGGCGTAGTGATACAGGTAAGCAGCAGTCACGTTATCTGACAGCTGGCGAGATAGCGTTGGCGTATTCAGTATTTGGTGACAGCATCAAACTTGATGAAGTGCAGTTAAAGACAGCGTGGTGGGTACTAAAACATTATGCCGTCAGCCCCAATGGCAATATCTATTTTAATTCAGTCGATTGGATTACGGATTTTAGCGAAGCTCCACTGAGCAAACAAAGCTGGCTTATACATGAGCTAACGCACGTATGGCAGTTACAGCAAGGCTTAAAAGTGGTACGTGGAGCGATCATCAACCGAAAATACGACTACGTGTTAGAAACAGGCAAATCGTTTTTTAAGTATGGTATTGAGCAGCAGGCTCGTATGGTTCAAGACTATTTTGTACGTCGTCAGCGTGGTCAGAACTGCCAAGAGTGGGAAGCTTGTATTCCATTTTTGACAGAGCAGCCTATTGTTAAGGCAACAGGTACTGATGATCCATCAGTCATCTAGTTTTCAAGAATAAGATTAAGCTTGGCTATGATAAGTCATAACCGAATTATAGAACGATTGAGTTATATAGTAATTGAGTTACAGGTCAGTTGGATAAATACTGGATAACTATATTGGACGATTTAACAGTCAGTTGTATTGCTAAAAATCAAAGAATGATGAACCGTAATTGTAATTTACCCTTTAATAATTTTGCTTTACCAAAGGATATGTACTCTCATGTTTAAATTTTTGTCAGTAAAGCCTAATGTTGATACTCGATATCCACCGACCTTGCTTGTAGCCGCACTGTCAGGAGTGTTGTTTTTGACAGGCTGTCAGCAGTCTGACACATCACCTGTAGCTGATGACAGTCAAACCAGTGAAAAAACAAGCGTAGAAGACAGTCAGCCTATGCCAAAAAGTGACTCAGCTGCGGCGCGCATAAAACAATTTCAGCCTATATATGTCGCACAAGCACAGAGTTTACAGAGACGATTGCAAGCAGAGTATGAGTCATTGCAAGCGGCAGATGCGTCAGACAGTGAGGAGCTTTTATTACTGAATACTAATAATAGTGAAAATACAGATAGTAATAACGAAGTAGCGACCGATAATACCGCTCCTAACGCAAATACTACCGCTACCAGTCCTGAAGAAGTGGTGCCATCGAATATCGATATCGCCCCGATAGACAGCAATCCAAATGTAGATGCAGAGGTTGACGTCAATACTAGCACTGAAGTTGGTGAGCGTGATTTAACGGTTTTAAAACGTATCAGTCTTGAGCCGCGTAAACCTGTTATGTTGACCGAGGACCAAATTATAGAACGTTATCAGCAGACCATGGACGCTTTATATCAACCGGTGACAACACCGCTGAGCGCAGAGGATTCTGATACATTAATCAATGTGGCGACCTTGGTTCCGCAGTTATTTGAGCATGCAGAGATTGCTGGTAGAGTAAGTGCAAAAAGTCCGGCACTTGCTCGTTTAATTATTCAGCATCAAGTATGGGAACAAATAGAAGCTCAGCAAGTGGTTGATATGCAGCAAATGAAGCAGAAGCAGCAACAAGAGTTTGAAGCGCTAATGGCTAAGTTTAATGAAACTATCGAAGGATACGATGAGCAGATTGCCAAATATGAGCAAACGTTAAAAGAGTTTCAGTAACTGACTATATTTTTATGAACTGATTGAATTAATCATTTCTCATAAAACAATCAATATCAAATAACGAGAGTTAAGACAATAAAAAATCCCGCACGATGGCGGGATTTTTTATTGGGTAACGATTATTTTTGCTTACTTGCGATCTTCAACTTTTACAAAATCACGGCGCGTTTCACCAGTGTATAACTGGCGTGGGCGACCGATTTTGAACGGAGCGCTGTGCATTTCTAACCAATGGCTGATCCAACCTGAAGTACGAGCCAATGCAAAGATTACGGTAAACATTGACGTTGGGATACCAATGGCTTTCAAGATGATACCAGAGTAGAAATCAACGTTTGGATATAGGTTACGCTCGATGAAGAACGGGTCTTCTAGCGCAATTTTCTCTAGTGCCATCGCCAATTCAAGCTTAGGATCGTTGATACCTAGTGCTTCTAGTACTTCATCACAAGTCTCTTTCATTACTTGAGCGCGTGGATCGAAGTTTTTGTAAACACGGTGACCAAAGCCCATTAGCTTCACTTCACGGCTCTTCACTTTTTCCATGAATTCAGGCACGTTCTCAACAGTACCGATTTCGTCTAACATCTCAAGAACAGCTTCGTTCGCGCCGCCATGTGATGGTCCCCAAAGGGCTGCGATACCAGCAGCGATACATGCATAAGGGTTTGCACCAGTAGAACCAGCTAAACGTACCGTTGACGTAGAAGCGTTTTGCTCATGGTCAGCATGCAAAGTAAAGATTTTGTCCATTGCGCGAGTGATAACGTCGTTTTTCTCGTAGTCTACGTCAGCAGGCGTTGCAAACATCATGTATAAGAAGTTTTCTGCGTAGTTAAAGTCGTTACGCGGATACATGAACGGTTCGCCTTGTGAGTATTTATAACTCATCGCAGCAAGCGTAGGCATTTTAGCAATCAGACGAATAGCTGTGATTTCGCGATGTTCTTCATTGCTCACGTCTAGGTCTTCATGATAGAACGCTGATAAGGCACCAACAACACCAACCATAATAGCCATTGGATGCGCGTCACGGCGGAAGCCTTCAAAGAACTTACGCAATTGATCATGAACAGGAGTATGCTCGCGGATTTTTTCAAAAAATTCTGCTTTTTGTTCAGCAGTAGGTAGATCACCATGTAGAAGTGCATAAGCAACTTCTAGGTATTCAGCATTGTTCGCTAGCTCGTCGATAGGGTAGCCGCGGTGTAATAACTCGCCTTTGCCACCATCGATATAAGTAATCTTTGATTCAACAGGAGCAGTTACTTTAAAACCAGGGTCATAAGACCAAAATCCTGATTCTTGTAAAGCAGCAATATCGATAACTGGGCGCCCTAAAGTACCTTTAATAATAGGAAGTTCGTATTCTTCACCATTCACGGTTAGTTTGGCATTAGTATCAGCCATAAATTGCTCTCCATTGGTTTGACTTGTTAGAATAAATTACTACAGACGCATACCCTCGCGTCATTGTCGGTTGAACGGTAAAAGTGCATTCAACTCATTTAGTACGCAGGGTATATTAGCAGCAATTCTTGATGATTTGAAAAAACTTTTATGGACCATGTGTCCAATTGGCGCGGTGTGGCGGTAGTTATTCGCTGTAATTTTTGTATCAAAATATGTCTGTCAGGTTATTTTGCTTAAAATTCATCTGTTTTTGAGCAAGTTTATAGCAGCATTATCAAGTCAATATTTTGGGTTTCTTAACATATCTAAGAGACAAAACTCATAAATAATGACACCAAAAACTGGCGGACTATGCCTAGTAAGCGGATTAAAGTTTGTCATAATAAGCACTGTTAAAATCAGTAATATGCTTATTCATTCATTTATTAAATATGTATATATTCTTACTGAATGGATAAATTTGTAATTATTGCTCAGGCATTTTATAATTGTAGGAATTAACTGGCACTAGCTTTGCGCGAATTAATAAATGACCATGTTATAGTGTCGTTCAGAGCGTCTTCTATTCATGCTTATTTACGATTGTCTGGTGTTACGATAGACCAAACCGCATTCTATGGTTTGAATTTTCTTCTTAACCAATATTTTTTATTTGTTTGGCACAAGATTTCAAGTGCCTAATATAAGGTCTGCTCTGATATAGAAGACATAGTAACGTTGTCTTACTATTCATACGACCTCTAAAATAGACTGGTTAGTCGATGTTACTCATGTTTATTTTCTTTGTTGTATAATAGATAGGTTGTTTGATAGGCCTGTCAATTCGACAAGCGACATTGAACAGTCTATCAATACCTTTATATACATGATCCTTTCTTCATATTTAGCGCAAACTAAACGAAGTCAGCTAGCTCTTCCTTAATTTATTCGTCTCGTGTGTTGCTCAATGCTTAATTGACACCATTGATATTAAGCGTTGATAGCAGATACAGGAGTATAACCGCAAAAAGGATGCCCGCTGTGAAAAGCAACCGACCTATTGATCTGCCTTTAAGCCAAGTGATTAGCGTTAATCGCTCACCGATCGCGATCGCCTCTATCTTGCATCGTATCTCTGGCATTATTTTATTTTTATTGATTCCTGTCATGTTATGGATACTACAGAACTCATTGGCATCGCCTGAGAGTTTTGCGACCGTATTTGACAATGTACTTGTGCGCTTTTTAGCATGGATATTTGTTGCCGCCATTGCATATCATTTTGTAATGGGTATCAAACATTTATTTGCTGATATGGGCATGAACGAAGAGCTAAAATCTGGCCGCACTGCCTCTATGGTCAGTTTTGTGATTGCAGCGATTTTAGTTGTCGCGTCATTTGTATGGGTGATGTTCTAATGATAAAAAATGATTCAGGAATCAAAAGTGCTACTGGTCTGACAGGTTCAGGCTCACGTGATTGGATTATTCAGCGCATTAGTGCTGTTGTTTTAGCCGTTTATAGTGTGGTGTTGCTGGGCTTCTTTTTGACCCATGGCGATGTCACTTTTGTTGAATGGTCATCATTTATGACCAGCCTACCGATGCGTCTATTCAGCTTGGTTGCAGTACTTGCACTAGCTGGTCATGCTTGGGTCGGGATGTGGACAGTATTTACTGACTATATTACAACAGGCAAACTGGGCTCAAGCGCAGCAGGTTTACGTTTAGTACTACAGTCATTGATGATTATCGCTATTTTAGTATTTCTATTTTGGGGCATCATGATTTTTTGGGGTAACGGTTTCGGTATCGTTGCCGTTTAACCATCTCATAAAAAGCTCTGATATCTATATATAACGACGGATGCATCCAACTGATATATTAGTTGGCAAAGTATTTTAGAGTCATCCGTTGATAGCCAAGAATAGTCATAGCATTGGACTGGCATTACTGATCAGCTAATCTGATTATAGTTGAGTAGGCTTAGTCCAGTATAACGATAGATATGCAAATTAAGTGGTTAATGATTATTGAGACTCTTTATTTTATAAGCGTATGAAATGGCCAAATAGTAAGCCTTTATAGCTGTAATAGAGATGTCTTAAAAAGTCTTTGATTTACTTTTACGCATTAACAGGCATTAGGAAAACCGTAATGGCAACTAGACAAGACAATACCATTAGTAATATCAAGACCCTAAACTACGATGCAGTTATCGTTGGTGGCGGCGGCTCAGGTATGCGTGCTTCATTGCATTTAGCGGAAGCGGGCATGAAGGTTGCAGTCCTAACCAAAGTATTCCCAACGCGTTCGCACACAGTTGCCGCTCAGGGTGGTATCGGTGCAAGTTTGGGTAACATGAGCAATGACAACTGGCACTTTCACTTTTATGATACCGTTAAAGGATCAGATTGGTTAGGTGACCAAGACGCTATCGAATATATGTGCCGTGAAGCGCCAAAAGTAGTCTATGAGCTTGAGCACATGGGCATGCCGTTTGACCGTAACGAAGACGGTACGATTTATCAGCGTCCGTTCGGTGGTCACACGTCTAACTATGGCGAAAAAGCTGTACAACGTGCTTGTGCCGCTGCTGACCGTACAGGTCATGCACTACTACATACGCTATATCAGAAAAACCTAGAGCAGGGCACTGAGTTCTTTATCGAGTGGATCGCCCTTGATTTGATCAAAGACGAAGCTGGTAACATCAACGGTGTCGTCGCACTTGAGCAAGAGACGGGTACGATTGCAGTATTCCAGTCACCAATTACTGTCCTAGCGACAGGTGGTGCTGGTCGTATCTTTGCTGCGTCTACCAATGCTTATATCAATACTGGTGACGGTATTGGCATGGCAGTACGTGCTGGCATTCCATTGCAAGATATGGAGTTCTGGCAGTTCCACCCAACTGGCGTTCATGGTGCAGGTGTACTATTGACTGAAGGTTGCCGCGGTGAAGGCGCTATCTTGCGTAACAAAGATGGCGAAGCATTCATGGAGCGTTATGCACCAACCGTAAAAGACTTGGCACCGCGTGATCTTGTATCGCGTTCAATGGACCAAGAAATCAAAGAAGGCCGTGGTTGTGGTCCTAATGCTGATCATATCGTAATGGATATGACGCATCTAGGTGTTGAAACCATCATGAAGCGTCTACCATCAGTATTTGAGATTGGTAAAAACTTCGCCAATGTTGACATCACTAAAGAGCCAATTCCAGTAATCCCAACCATTCACTACATGATGGGTGGTATTCCAACCACTATTCATGGTCAAGTAATTGTACCGGATTTAGAAGCAGGTACTGATGAAGACGGTCTATACGCTAAAGGCAATGTGGTTAAAGGTCTTTATGCAATCGGTGAATGTGCTTGTGTAAGTGTACATGGTGCTAACCGTCTAGGTACGAACTCTCTACTAGATCTATTGGTATTTGGCCGTGCAGCTGGTAAGCATATCGTTGATGAGTTCCATCATGCAGATCATAACTATAAGCCACTTGATCCACGCGTACTTGACTTTACAGTGAAGCGTTTAGACAAGTTGCAACAGTCTACTGAAGGCTACAACGCGCAAGACGTGGCTGATGAGATTCGTGCTACGATGCAAAAGCACGCTAGTGTATTCCGTACGCAAGCGATGATGGACGAAGGCGTTGAGAAAATTTTAGCGCTAGGTGAAAAGATCGACAAGATCCATCTTGGCGATAAATCACAAGTGTTCAACACAGCACGTATTGAAGCATTCGAAGTTGCTAACTTGTATGAAGTAGCAAAAGCGACAATGATATCTGCAGCGAAGCGTCATGAAAGCCGCGGCGCGCACAGTGTATCCGATTATGATCGTCCAGAAGATGATGATTACGCACCTAACGGCCGTAATGACCACGATTGGATGAAGCATACTTTATGGTACTCTGAAGGCAATCGCATCATTTATAAGCCAGTACGTAAAGTGCCATTAACCGTTGATTATATCGAACCAAAAGTCCGCGTCTACTAATTCTAGACTGCATACTTTATATATAGTTGATAGATAACAGCAGTGTTAACGTTTTATCCCTTATTAATTTATTAAAAAGGTGACCGCCAGCTACATGCTCATGCCAGCGCTACTACGCTATTAATTGGTATCCGATACTGGTTATCAGTACTGATTAATAGCTAGCGCAAATATGTTGCAATCTTTGTATGCCCGCCATCACCTACGTGTGGAGTTTAGCATTATGAGCCGAGGTACTCGCACCATCGAAATCTATCGCTACGATCCTGATCTGGACGCAGCGCCACGCATGCAAACTTATACGATTGAGCTACTTGATTCAGATCGTATGTTGCTTGACGTACTATTACGCCTAAAGAAAGAAGATGAAACGCTTACTTTCCGTCGCTCTTGCCGTGAAGGTATTTGTGGCTCTGACGGCATGAACATTAATGGTAAAAACGGTTTGGCATGTCTAATCAACATGAACACGCTACCAGAAAAAGTAACGGTTCGTCCGCTACCTGGTTTGCCAGTGGTTCGTGACTTGGTTGTTGATATGAACCAGTTCTATGAGCAGTATGAAAAAGTGCATCCGTACTTAATCAATGATCAGCCAGCACCGCCAACTGAGCGTTTACAGTCACCTGAACAGCGTGAAAAACTGAACGGTTTATACGAATGTATCCTATGTGCTTGCTGTTCAACCAGTTGCCCATCTTTCTGGTGGAACCCTGATAAGTTCCTAGGACCATCAGCGTTATTACATGCCTATCGCTTCGTTGCTGATAGCCGTGACGGTGATACTCAAGCACGTTTAGCTCGCTTAGACGATCCGTTTAGCTTGTTCCGTTGCCGCGGTATCATGAACTGTGTATCAGTTTGTCCAAAAGGATTGAATCCAACCAAAGCGATCGGTCATCTACGTAATATGTTGATTGACCAAGCTGGTTAAGCACAGGTAACTGATATTTATAGTTACTATACGAAAAACACCACCTATTCATTAGGTGGTGTTTTTGTTAGTTAAAAAGCTGATATATAGGTTTACTAATTTTTATAGCTAACTTGTTATTTAAAAATATGGTGAATTTAGCCTATTTAAAAATAGGTATTAAATGATTTTAGAGTAAAACTGTATGGTCAATACGTTGGTTGTATGTAATAAGAAATAATATATAGACAATCACCCTATATAATCGAATATAGACATAGTCGAATTTTGTTATAATTGTATTTGGTATTTAATGAGATGGTTAAAGCGTCTTTTTCAGCGCTAAATATGTGCTGTTTGAACACATTGTGACATTATCGGGCTAAAATACTATGCGCACAATGATTATGCGTTTATAATTGATGATAGATATTCATTACATAAATACCTAGTATTGAACAAACAAACTATGTCGCAAAAAATGGGCATGATAATCTATACAGCAATGTATGTCTGTCTGAAAAGGCAGGATTTATCAGCAAATTTAGGGTAATCCAGCATCAATAACCAGTTTATAGGTTAGCTGAAAATATAATTATCTATTAATAGCTTATCATTAATGGATTGGTTATGACTCAAAGAAGTATATATAAATTAATGTTGTGAAACGAGCTAGATAAGAAAACTGAGCGTTCACAAATAGTTTTTATTTTAGACGGGTATTGCAATAAGACTTGTTACCACTATTTAGCATCACTTGCTCTTGTAGACAATGACAGCAATATTCTATGGTGATGGCAATACTTAGGGATAAAAGTGTTTTATCGAATAGTATTTGACAGGATATGACACATTGTCTAACTACCTGAGCATACAACGACTGACACAATAATAAGCACGATTCCATTCATTTATCTATCAAATAGACGATTATTATGAATAGTATAACCAAAGAAAAATCTGGCCAAGTACATACCGAACTGGCTGCCGATAACGCCAACTATATAGAAGCTCTCTACGAGCAATACCTAACAGACCCTGATAGTGTTGATACTGACTGGCAAACGTACTTTGAACAGTATAAGTCGCAGAACGATGCTCAGCACAACGCTATCAAAGATCAGTTCTTACTACTTGCTCGTAATCAAACGGCAAATAAGAGTAGCAGTACTGATACCGACCCTAGCAGCTCTGCCAACTGTGATCCTAAGCAGATGGGCGTACAGCAACTAATCTCAGCATATCGTCGTCGCGGTCATCGCCATGCTAAACTCGATCCTTTAGATTTGCATCCACGTGCAGAAGTAGAAGATTTGACGCTTGCTTATCATAATTTGTCAGAAGCTGATCTTGATACCGTATTTCCAACCAATGATTTAGTCATCGGTAAAGATGAAGCGACATTGCGCGAAATCATCGAAATCATGGAACGTGTTTACTGTGGCCATATTGGTGTCGAGTACATGCATGTTACTACCAGTACAGAAAAACGCTGGATGGAAGAATACCTAGAGACTAATCTAGGCTATATTAAATTTGACAAAGAAAAACGTTTATCTATCCTTGAGCGCTTAACCGCTGCTGAAGGTCTAGAAAAATACCTTGCTCGTAAATACACGGGTGTTAAGCGTTTTGGTTTGGAAGGGGGCGAGAGCTTCATTCCTGCGATCAATGAAATCATTCAACGTGCTGGTGGATATGGCACAAAAGAAATGGTCATTGGTATGGCTCACCGTGGCCGCCTAAACCTATTAGTCAACATCTTAGGTAAAAATCCTGCAGACTTGTTTGATGAGTTTGATGGTAAAGTACAGCCAGAAAAAGGCTCAGGTGACGTTAAATACCACAATGGTTTTTCATCTAATGTGATGACACCAGGTGGCGAAGCGCATTTGGCTTTAGCATTTAATCCATCGCATCTTGAAATTGTCGCGCCAGTACTACAAGGCTCAGTACGTGCCCGTCAAGTACGCCGTAACGATCAGCCACTACTAGATAATACTGGTGGTAATTCAGTATTACCTATCGTGATTCATGGTGACGCCGCTTTTGCTGGTCAAGGTGTAGTTCAAGAAACTTTCCAAATGTCACAGACCCGTGCTTATACCACTGGCGGTACTGTACATATCGTGATCAATAACCAAGTTGGCTTTACTACTAGCCGTCAAGAAGATGTTCGTTCAACTGAATATTGTACTGATGTTGCCAAAATGGTTCATGCTCCTATCCTACATGTAAACGGTGATGATCCTGAAGCAGTCGTATTTGCCGCTCAGTTAGCATTAGATTATCGTCATAAGTTTGACAAAGACATCATCATTGATTTGTTCTGCTATCGCCGTAATGGCCATAACGAGGCAGATGAGCCATCTGCGACTCAGCCATTAATGTATGCTGTTATTAAGAAGCTTCCGACTACTCGTACTCTTTATGCGCAAAAACTTATCGCAGAAGGTATCTTGAATGCCGAAGAAGAGAAACAGTACGAAGATGACTATCGTGAGTCTTTAGACCGTGGTGATTATGTTGTTAGCTCATTGGTTCAAGAGCCTAACGAGCAGTTGTTCGTAGATTGGAAACCTTATCTAGGTCATGACTTGGTTGATGACTGGGATACTAGCGTTGATATCGAAAAGCTCAAAGGTTATGGACGCCGTATGGCCGAAATGCCAGAAGGCTACAAGTTACAACGTCAGGTTCAAAAAGTCGTTGAACAGCGTCTAGCGATGCAAACTGGCGAAGAGCCTCTTAACTGGGGTGCAGCTGAGACATTGGCTTATGCATCATTGGTTGATAATGACGGCGTACTAGTACGTATTACTGGTGAAGATGTTGGCCGTGGTACTTTCTCACATCGCCATAGTGAAATATACAATGTCAATGATGGCAGTATGTATGTACCATTATCTCATTTAAGTGAGAACCAAGCACGCTTTGCTACTTACAACTCATTGTTGTCAGAAGAAGCGGTACTAGCCTTTGAATATGGTTACGCGACCACCGTACCGAACGCATTGATCGTTTGGGAAGCACAGTTTGGTGATTTCGTTAACGGTGCTCAGGTTGTGATTGACCAGTTCATCTCAAGCGGCGAAACCAAGTGGCAGCGTGTTTGTGGTTTAACCATGTTGTTACCACATGGCTTTGAAGGTCAAGGCCCTGAGCATTCATCTGCACGTCTAGAGCGTTTCTTACAGCTATGTGCTGAAGACAATATGCAGGTCATTACGCCAACGACTCCTGCGCAAATTTATCATGCATTACGTCGTCAGGCAGTACGTCCTATCCGTAAGCCATTGATCGTTATGTCACCAAAGAGCTTATTACGTCATAAGCTAGCGACTTCTAATCTAGAAGAGCTTGCTAACGGTAAGTTTGAGACGGTATTGCCAGAAATGGACGATCACAACGCAGATAAAGTGACTCGTATGGTTCTGTGTGGTGGTAAGGTTTATTATGATTTGTTAGAGCAGCGCCGCGCATTAGGTCTTGATCATGTGGCTATCGTTCGTATTGAGCAATTGTATCCATTGCCAGAGACTCGCTTAATCGCTGAAATCGAAAAGTATAGCAACCTAACTGAAATTGTATGGACGCAAGAAGAGCCATTAAACCAAGGCGCTTGGTACTATTTGGCACCGCATATGTTCCGTATTGTCGTACCGCATCCAACCAAAGCAAAAGTCATGGAGCCAGTAGCGCGTCCTCCTAGTGCAGCCCCTGCAACAGGATCACCGAAACTGCATGCTCAACAACAGCAAGCACTCATTGCTGGTGGCCTTGGCATAAGTGTTGATGAATTAGCTCAGTAACACCTTGTTTAATCAAAAGATTATAGAAGATAAATGAATCAGGCGATGACAGTCAGTGTTTTTTAATAAAATATAAGCAAAGTTATTAAAAGATTACCGGCTGCCTATCACGACTTAATAATAAGTATGAATATCCAAATCTAAGGAGTATATCGATGGCTGACATCAAAGCCCCCGTTTTTCCAGAATCGGTTGCCGATGGCACAATCGTTGAGTGGCACGTCACTGAAGGTCAACAAGTTAATCGTGATGACCTACTAGCTGAAATTGAAACTGATAAAGTTGTATTAGAAGTTGTGGCACCTGATGATGGTGTATTGACCAAAATCGTAAAGCAAGTTGACGATACTGTATTGTCTGATGAGCTTATTGCTCAGTTTGAAGCCGGTGCAAGTGCTGGTGCTAGTGCAAAAGAAGCGCCAGCAGTAGATCCAGACCAACCAGCAGCGCCAGTTCAAGCAAAGCAAGCTGCTGATGGTGGCGAGCCTGTTCAAGCAACAGATAACAAAGGTGAAGCTGATCATAAAGATCAAAGCCCAGCAGTTCGTAAAGCAGCAAAAGAGTCAGGCGTAGATCCTAAAGAAGTTGAAGGTAGTGGCCGCGGTGGTCGTGTAACCAAAACTGATATGGCTAACCCGACCTTGAAATCAGACAGCAGTATCAAGTCTGATAGCGGCCGTCCAGTTGCTGAATCGATGGGTGAGCGTACTGAAAAACGTGTTCCAATGACTCGTCTTCGTAAGCGTGTTGCTGAGCGTCTATTATCAGCATCACAAGATACTGCGATGTTGACGACGTTTAACGAAGTGAACATGAAGCCATTGATGGACATGCGCGCTAAGTACAAAGAGAAGTTCGAAAAACGTCATGGCGTGCGTTTAGGCTTTATGTCGTTATTCGTAAAAGCAGCGACAGAAGCACTGAAACGCTTCCCAGCAGTAAACGCTTCACTAGATGGCGATGACATTGTTTATCATGGTTTTTATGATATCGGTGTAGCAGTATCTTCAGATCGTGGTTTGGTTGTTCCAGTACTACGTGATACTGATCGCATGAGCATGGCTGATGTTGAAAGCACAATCCGTGAATTTGGCGGTAAAGCACAGCAAGGTAAGCTTGGTCTAGAAGACATGACTGGCGGTACGTTCACTATCTCTAACGGTGGTGTATTTGGTTCATTAATGTCAACACCTATCTTGAACCCACCACAAACTGCTATCCTAGGTATGCACGCTATCAATGACCGTCCAATGGCTGTCGATGGTAAAGTTGAAATCTTACCAATGATGTACCTAGCGCTATCTTATGACCATCGTATGATCGATGGTAAAGAAGCAGTACAGTTCTTGGTAACTATCAAAGAGTTGGTCGAAGACCCTGCAATGCTACTACTAGACCTGTAAGCTTTTAAGCTTGTATTGGCAACCGCTGATACAAGCTTTTTAACTTTGGTATAGATAATGATTTTTATTAGTCAGCGATTACTTGATGCGCTGATAACTGTATTTAAATAAATTTAATAATGGTGACTTGCTATCGATTATCGATGTGTGAGTCTATCTCATTGACATAGTGTATTAACTGTTCAGTGTAGATAACGCTGATCTATCAGCAAGATAACAACCAGTTTAAATGACACATACAATTAAAAATAGGAACGTACTATGAAAGACAATTATGATTTAGTCGTCATCGGCGGCGGTCCTGGTGGTTACGAAGCAGCTATTCGTGCAGGCCAGCTCGGTATGAGTGTTGCTTGTATCGAAAAGCGCGTTTACAAAGGCGAGCCAGCACTTGGCGGTACTTGCTTAAACGTTGGTTGTATCCCATCAAAAGCCCTACTTGATAGCTCACATCGTTACGAAGCTACTAAGCATGACCTTGACGAGCACGGTATCAGTACTGGTGACGTTGCTATCAATATCGAAAAAATGATAGAGCGTAAAGAAGGTATTGTTAAGCAGTTGACTGGTGGTGTTGCAGCGTTGCTAAAAGGCAATGGTGTTGACTGGCTACAAGGCTGGGGTACATTGGTCGACGGTAAAGGCGCTGACAAAAAAGTCAAATTTACTGCTCTAGAAGACGAAAGCGAAACGACGATCACTGCTAAGAATGTCATTCTTGCGGCAGGTTCTGTGCCTATCGAGATTCCTGTTGCCAAAACTGACGGTGACCGTATTGTTGATTCAACTGGTGCACTTGATTTCACCTCAGTCCCTAAGCGTCTAGGCGTTATCGGTGCTGGTGTTATCGGTCTTGAGCTTGGTTCAGTATGGCGTCGTCTAGGTGCAGAAGTAGTGGTATATGAAGCACTTCCTAGCTTCTTAGCTGCTGCTGACAAAGACATCTCAAAAGAAGCCGGAAAAATGCTGAAGAAGCAAGGTCTTGATATCCGTGTCGATACCAAAGTAACCAATGCTGAAGTACAAGGTGACCAAGTTGTCGTCACTAGCGAAAGCAAAGGCGAGTCTTCTGAAGAGAGCTTCGACAAGCTGATCGTTTGTGTTGGTCGTCGCGCTTATTCTGAAAAACTGCTTGGCGAAGACAGCGGTATCACGTTGACTGAACGTGGCCTTATCGATGTTAATGACCAGTGCAAAACCAATCTTGATGGCGTTTATGCTATCGGTGATTTGGTCCGTGGTCCTATGCTTGCGCATAAAGCTATGGAAGAGGGCATGATGGCTGTTGAGCGTATTCATGGCGAAAAACCTCAAGTTAACTATGACACTATCATTAATGTCATTTATACTCATCCAGAAATCGCATGGGTAGGTTTGACTGAGCAAGAAGCTGAAGAAGCTGGCTATGAAGTTAAAACAGGTTCTTTCAACTTAGCTGCCAACGGTCGTGCATTAGCGCAAAGTGAAGCGCAAGGTTCTGTGAAGGTAGTTGCTGATGCAAAAACAGATCGTCTATTAGGTATGCATGCTATCGCTGCTGGTGCTGGTGATATCGTCCATCAAGGTATGATCGCGATGGAATTTGTCTCTAGTATTGAAGATTTGCAGTTGATGACATTTGCTCATCCAACTATTTCAGAAGCAGTGCATGAAGCTGCTCTATCTGCAGATGGCCGTGCTATTCACGCTATCCAGCGCAAAAAGCGTAAGAAATAAGTAGTTGCTCGTTTAGTTATTATCGATTTACAACCTGATTGGGGTATCGCTATTTTGGTGATGCCACAATCATGAGTGCGTCAGACGTATGATTAATATGTACATGTGCGCACTTGATTTCACTTTTTATTAATTGTAAAAAATAAAGGATACAATCAATGAATTTACATGAGTATCAAGCAAAAGAGCTATTAAAAAGCTACGGTTTGCCAATTCAAGAAGGCATCATCGCTCATAACGGCGAAGAAGCTGCTGCAGCTTTTGACAAAACCCCAACTGACATTGCAGTAATTAAAGCGCAAGTACATGCTGGTGGTCGCGGTAAAGCTGGTGGTGTAAAACTGGTTAAAACTCGTGAAGAAGCTAAGCAAGTTGCTGAAGAGTTGATCGGTACTAACCTAGTAACGTTCCAAACTGATGCTGATGGTCAGCCAGTAAACTTTGTATTGGTTGCAGAAGATATGTATCCAGTACAAACTGAGCTATATCTTGGCGCAGTCGTTGATCGTGCAACTCGTCGTGTAACTTTCATGGCATCTACCGAAGGTGGTGTAGATATCGAAGAAGTAGCACACAGCACTCCAGAAAAAATCTTTAAAGTAAATGTTGATCCTTTAGTTGGTTTAATGCCTTTCCAAGCGCGCGACGTTGCGTTCAAACTTGGTCTAGAAGGTAAGCAAATCAATCAATTCGTTAAATTGATGACTGGCGCTTATAAAGCATTCGTTGAAAACGACTTTGCTCTAATGGAAATCAACCCATTAGCTGTTCGTGAAAATGGCGAAATCGTTTGTGTTGATGGCAAAATCGGTATCGACTCAAACGCACTATATCGTTTGCCAAAAATCGCAGCGCTACAAGACAAAACTCAAGAAAATGAGCGTGAGCTTAAAGCAGCTGAATTTGACCTAAACTATGTTGCTCTAGAAGGTAACATCGGTTGTATGGTTAACGGTGCTGGTCTTGCAATGGCGACCATGGACATCATCAAATTGTATGGCGGCAAGCCTGCTAACTTCTTGGACGTTGGCGGCGGCGCAACTAAAGATCGCGTTGTTGAAGCGTTCAAAATTATCCTAGAAGACAGCAGTGTTGAAGGCGTTCTAATCAACATCTTCGGCGGTATCGTACGTTGTGACATGATTGCAGAAGCTATTATCGCTGCTATTAAAGAAGTTGACGTACAAGTACCAGTTGTTGTTCGTTTAGAAGGTAACAACGCTGAGCTAGGCGCACAAATCCTAGAAGAGTCTGGTCTGAAATTGATTTCAGCTCAAGGTTTATCTGACGCGGCTCAAAAAATTGTCGATGCTGTTAAAGCGTAAGTCTTTAAATATAAGTGTTTAGAGATAGACGCTTAAGCATAGTAGTCAAATCGTAATAGTGGTTTTTATAATAAAAGTTGGTTATCAAAATTTGATAATGATAGTTATAAAGACCACTGTTACAAGACAACCGAATACAAGGAAAATATAATGAGTGTATTAATCGATAAAGATACCAAAGTATTGGTACAAGGTTTTACTGGTAAAAATGGTACGTTCCATTCTGAACAAGCCATCGAATATGGTACAAAAGTAGTTGGTGGTGTGACGCCAGGTAAAGGCGGTCAAACGCACCTAGGCCTACCAGTATTCAACACTATGGCGGAAGCCATGGAAGCGACTCAAGCTGACGCTTCTGTTATCTACGTACCAGCACCATTCGTACTAGATTCTATCGTTGAAGCAATAGATGCTGGCGTTAAGTTGATCGTTGTGATCACTGAAGGCGTGCCGACTATCGATATGCTAAAAGCAAAACGCTATCTTGAAGAAGCTGGCGACGTACGTTTGGTTGGTCCTAACTGCCCAGGCGTTATTACTCCAGGTCAGTGCAAAATCGGTATCATGCCAGGCCATATCCATCAGCCAGGTAAAGTAGGTATCATCTCACGCTCTGGTACGTTGACTTATGAAGCCGTAGCTCAGACTACTAAGCTTGGTTTTGGTCAGTCAACTTGTATCGGTATCGGTGGTGATCCTATCCCTGGTATGAACCAGATTGATGCATTGAAGCTATTTGAAGCTGATCCACAGACTGAAGCTATCATCCTAATCGGTGAGATCGGTGGTACTGCTGAAGAAGAAGCTGCTGCTTATATCAAAGACCATGTGACTAAGCCAGTTGTTGGTTATATCGCTGGTGTTACTGCTCCAGAAGGTAAGCGTATGGGCCATGCTGGCGCTATCATCTCTGGTGGTCAAGGTACTGCTGAAGAGAAATTCAAAGCGTTTGAAGATGCTGGTATCGCGTATACACGTGACCCATCTAAACTTGGTGATAAGCTAAAAGAAGTTACTGGTTGGTAAAAGGCTCAAAAACCTATTAACTACTAAAACTCTATTGAAATATCGAGAAGGCACCCCTACAATGGGGTGTTTTTTATTGGTTTAATAATGGTAATTCAAGGATAAAAATAAATGTTAAGTAATTCAACGATTTTAGTGACAGGTGGTACAGGTTCATTCGGACATAAGTTTATCCCGATGACTCTTGAAAAATATAACCCTAAAAAGATTATTATTTTCTCAAGAGATGAAATGAAGCAGTGGGAAATGGCTAAACTGTTTCAGGATGATCCACGCGTACGCTTTTTTATTGGCGATGTAAGAGATAAAGAAAGGCTATACCGTGCTTTAGATGGAGTTGATTATGTCGTGCATGCTGCTGCTACTAAAATTGTTCCAACAGCAGAATACAATCCTTTTGAATGTGTAAAAACGAATGTACATGGGGCAATGAACCTAATTGATGCATGCATAGATAAAGGTGTTAAGGGTGTAGTGGCGCTATCAACTGATAAAGCAAGTAGTCCTATAAATCTATATGGTGCTACTAAACTTACTTCTGATAAATTATTTGTAGCAGGAAATGCTTATAGCGGTCAGCACGTGTCTAAATTTTCTGTCGTAAGATATGGCAATGTGATGGGATCACGTGGATCAGTGATCCCTTTCTTTTTGTCAATCAAAGAAAGAGGTGAGCTACCTATTACTGATGATCGTATGACACGTTTTATGATTACTTTGGAAGAAGGTGTTGAGCTTGTATGGCATGCTTTTGAAGATATGGAAGGTGGTGAGATTTACGTTAAAAAAATTCCATCAATGAATATTATGGATGTAGCAAAAGCTGTAGCGCCAGAAGCTGCCACTAAGGTGGTTGGTATTAGACCTGGTGAGAAACTACATGAGCAAATGATTGGCGCTGAAGATTCTTATTATACTTATGAATACCCTGAACACTTTAAAATCTTACCTACTATTAACAATTGGGGTCATTCACCTGAGAGAGTAAAAGATGGTAAATTAGTTCCAGAAGGTTTTGTTTATTCAAGTGATAATAATACTGAATGGATGCCAAGAGAAGAGCTCGAATCTTGGGTACAAGAGAACAAAGATAATATTGGTAAAATCTAATGAATTTTATTCCCTACGGTCGCCAAAATATTACAGAGGAGGACATTGACGCGGTCGTCAATGTCCTCAAGTCTGATTATTTAACGCAAGGTCCTAAAGTACCAGAATTCGAGAATGCAATTAAAGAATATTGTAATGTTGAATATGCTCTGGCAATGAACAGTGCTACTTCAGCCCTCCACGTTGCGTGTTTGGCTTTGAACGTGGGCCAAGGTGACATTGTTTGGACGACACCTATTACGTTTGTAGCATCTGCAAACTGTGCTTTGTATTGCGGTGCTACAGTTGATTTCGTGGATATTGATCCAAGAACCTATAATTTATCTATTCAGTCTCTAGAACATAAGCTCGAAGCTGCTAAAGAGCAAGATAAATTACCAAAGGTAGTGATTCCTGTGCATTTATGTGGTCAGCCTTGCGATATGGAGAGGATATATCAACTTTCTAAAAAGTATGGTTTTTCTATTATCGAGGATGCTTCACATGCTATAGGTGGTAAGTATAAAAACCAGCCAATAGGTAACTGCCAATATTCGGATATCACGATTTTTAGCTTTCATCCAGTCAAAATAATTACGACTGCTGAAGGCGGCGTAGCAACCACGAAAAACGAAGAGCTAGCGCAAAAGATGGATTTGTTACGTAGTCATGGTATTACTCGTGATTCTGATCTCATGACTCACGAACCCGACGGGCCTTGGTATTATCAACAAGTTGACTTGGGTTATAACTATCGTATGACAGAAATGCAGGCAGCGCTTGGGGTCTCACAAATAAAAAGACTATCGAGTATTACAAAAAGTCGTCATGAGATTGCAAATAGATATAATGAGAAACTAGCTAGTCTTGCCGTGATTGTGCCTTTTCAAATACAAGAAGCTTATTCTGGTCTTCATCTTTATGTAATTAGATTAAAGCTAGATGAAATCAAACCTACGCATTTAGAAGTTTTTAAAGCTTTGCGTGCTGCTAATATTGGTGTCAATCTTCATTATATACCTGTACATCTTCAGCCTTATTACAAAGAGCATTTTGGCTTTAAACTAGGTGATTTTCCACAAGCAGAACAATACTATGAAGAAGCTATTAGTCTACCTTTATATCCTGATTTAAGTATTGAAAGCCAAGATAGGGTGGTTTGTACACTTAAAAGTATACTGAACTCTTAACGAATCAGACATAGTGTTAACTATAGGCTATCAATTGAGCATGACAATCAAGACCTTAGTCTTTCAAAGAGGTAGTGCTGTATAGCTAACATTTAACGCAAGTCTGTATTATTCTTGGGTTTCTATGCTTTGATTGATCTTACTACTCTATATTTTATTGTATGGGTTGTTATTTTTTTTAAAAATTGGATGAATAGGTATTGAGAATAATATGGAACAAACTAGTGTTATAGTTATCCAGGCCAGAACCAGCTCTAGTCGGCTTCCTTGTAAAGTTATACTACCAATAAAAGGAATTCCACTTGCGGTATTAGCAGCGCAAAGAGCTGCTAATACCAATCGAAAGGTCATAGTAGCTACATCAAAAGAAAAAGATGATGATCTTTTAATTAAGGAGCTTGAGAAATGGAATATATCCTATTTCAGAGGAAGTTTAAATGATGTACTTGGAAGAATAGTGGAGGGTCTATCTTCGTTTGACGATGATACAGTAGTATTTAGACTAACAGCAGATAACGTCTTTCCAGATGGAAATCTAATTGATGAATTAGAACAAAGCTTCTATGCAAATGGTTCTACATACTTATCTTGTAATGGTCAAATTTCAGGATTGCCTTATGGGGTTAGTGTTGAGGTATTAAAACTATCTGATCTCAGAGAAGCAAATAGAGAGACTAATGATGATTATGATCGTGAACATGTAACGCCTTATATTATTAGAAAATATGGTTCTAATACTTTTACTAAGTACCAGAATCATCAGCTCGGTTTGTATAGATGTACTATTGATGACTTCGATGATTATCAGAGAGTAAGTAATGTATTTGAGAACTTTGATGAGCCAGTGAATACTTCGTTGTTTACTCTTATCAACCAGTTGAAAGTTGAAAGTCCACAAGTAATAACACAGAATCCTCTACATAAGTTGGTACTTGGCACTGCTCAACTAGGTATGGCTTATGGAATAAACAACTATAAAGGCCAACCAGATAGTACAGAAAGTGAAAGTATAATTAAGCTCGCGATTTCCAATGGTATCGAATATTTGGATACAGCTAGAGAATATGGTGATAGCGAAAAAGTAATTGGTAAAGCTGTGAAAGGTAGTTGGGCTAGTAGAGTTCAGATTATAACAAAATTATCAGCGTTGTCTGCTTGTTCTAATATAGCTGATAAAAATGCTATAAACGCATTTATTGATAAAAGTATTTATGAATCCCTTTTTTATCTAGATAAAAAAAACATTGATGTTTTGCTTTTACATAGATTTGAGCATTTAAAATATTGGGATCATGCTGTCTGGGAGCGACTAAACTATCATAAAGAGCAAGCTAGAATTAATTCATTAGGCGTTTCTGTACAGTCGCCTGATGAATTATTAGAAGCTTTAAAGGTCAAAAGTATTGAGTACATACAGTTGCCATTTAATATCTTAGACAATAGATGGGGTGATGTTGTACATGAAGTCTTAAAACAGAAGAAAGAGCGTAACTTAACTATTCATGTGCGCAGTATCTACTTACAGGGTCTGCTGCTATCTAATAATAATAGGAGCTGGCAAAAAGCAGGTGTCGAGGATTATATAACTATCAATACATGGTTAAATCATCTTATATGTACCTTAGGTCGGAGTAGTATATCTGACCTATGTATCGCATACGTAAACTCAGCAGAATGGATAGATGGTTTAGTTATAGGTATGGAGACTGTAGAACAGTTTAAAGAAAATATGAAGCTGCTCATGAATCCTAAATTAAATACCTTGCAAATAGCCCAAATAGAGTCATCACGTCCAGAAATCCCAAGTTCTCTATTAAATCCTGCAAAATGGAAAACATAGCATGAAAGATACGAATGATTTGTTCTCACTAGTAGGGAAAACTATACTTGTTACTGGTGCAACAGGATATCTTGGCAAAGAAATGGTTTTAGCTTTAGCAAAGGCAAGAGCACACGTTCTAATAAATTCTAGAAGTGATAAACGATGTATAGAAATGGTAGATGAATTGAAAGGTCTTGGTTACAACGTTGAAGCTGCCGTATTTGATGTTACTGATAAATCATCAATTGATGCCTTTAATAGCAGTATAAAACTTAGAGCTTTAGATGGAGTGATTCATAATGCATACAATGGAAGAGGTGGAACAGTTGAGATCGCTAGTGCAGCTGATTACATAGAGAGTTACAATATTAGCGTTGTTGCTGCTCACAATATATTAAATGTTTTCTTACCGAAGTTGAGGGAAGCCGTAAAAATGTCGGGAGGAGCTTCATTTGTTAATATATCTTCAATGTATGGACTAGTAAGCCCTGATCAAAGAATTTATGAAGAAGCTGTGACTACAAACCCTCCTTTTTATGGGGCAGCTAAAGCTGCAATGTTACAATGGACTAGGTATGTAGCATGTGAATTTGGTTTAGAAGGGATTAGATGCAATAGTATTACTCCTGGCCCATTCCCTTCAACAAGTGTTATTAAGGCTAATCCAGAGTTTGTTAGAGTTTTAGCAGACAAAGTGCCACTAGGTAGAGTTGGTCACCCAAAAGAGATTACAGGCGCTATTATATTTCTTCTGTCTAATGCCTCTAGCTACGTGAATGGTAGTAATTTGGTGGTAGATGGTGGATGGACAGCTTGGTAGTTTGGAACAATAAGTGGCAAAGACTTTCTTAGAGTTTTTGTGTTTTTCTAAATGATGTTAGCTCAATAGTGTAACTAGATAAATTGTTAAGATACAAACTAAGGATATAGAGTTGAAAATAGGTTTTAGAGTTGACATAGCTAAACACATAGGAACAGGTCATTTACAGCGTTGTCTTACATTAGCTCGTGAACTGAAAAAGATCTCTATTTCAAGTATTTTCTTCGTTAGAGAATATGATAAAGAATTACTGAGTTTAATCGTTATTAGCGGTTTTACTTATTACATTATTGGGTATGCTGCATCCGAAGATATTTCTGAAGAGCATTTAAATTGGTTAGGGGTTTCTCAAGAGCAAGATGCTCAAGAGTTCATTAATGCTGTTACTAAGCAACATATAGATATGATAGTCATTGATCATTACTCGATAGATAGCACATGGGAAAATATAGTAAAAAATGCGATATCTTTACCTATAGCAGTAATTGATGATTTGGCAAACCGCAAACATACTTGTGACTTATTGATTGATCAAAATTATTGGCCAAATCTTAACTCTAGATATGATGATTTAGTGTCTGGTCATTGTTCAAGGTTATTAGGACCAAAATATTCACTGCTTAGAGACGAATTCGTTTCTTTACGAGAATCTAAAGCACAAAAACCTTCAGATGAGTTGAAGACTATATTAGTAAACTTTGGGGGTGTTGGTAATATGGAAGTCTGGAAAATTTTCCTACCAGCACTAGTTAAATATAACAAATTTAAATTTCATGTTATTACTGGGAAATTACCTTTAGAAGATCTTGCTTATTGTAAGAATATGGTCAAACAGTCCAGACATATATTTTTAGAAGAGCAAACTGATCAAATGTCATCTTTAATGAAAGTTAGTGACTTTGCCTTAGGCGCCTGTGGTTCTACAGTATGGGAAAGGTTCTGTTTAGGATTGAATTCAGCTCTAATCGATGTGGCAGACAATCAAAAAGACTTAGTACATTACTTACATGAAAAAGACCTAGTCGACTATTTAGGTAGTTTAAATACTATTACTGTTGATTCTATATTTAGCTACTTAATTCGATTGTCCATAAGTAACACTAAATATCTAGTACGTAAACATAACATTATGAACTTAGTAGATGGAATAGGCGCAAATAGAGTAGTTAAAGAGCTTGTTCTAACTTATGAAAAAAGGTGTTAATAGATGATTAACGATACGCTTATATTAATTCCAATAAATAAGAATGATTTAGATTACTTATATAGCCTTCAATGTATAGAGGGTATACGGAAGTTCGCATTGGATTCTAATACTCCTAAGTATGATGATCATATCAAATGGTTTAATGACAAGCTAAAAAGCAATACAACAGAAATATTTAAAATCGCAGATAATAACATTACTGTTGGGGTTGTAAGACTTGATTTGATATTAGACAGTGCAAAGTCTACAGCAGAAATCTCCCTAACTATTGATCCTAAATATGCTGGTCAAGGCTACGCTAAACGAACAATTAATAAGGTAATAAAAGTTACTGATTTAGATGTATATCATGCTGTAATACATGAAAATAATATTGCCTCTCAGAAGGTATTTGCTGCCAATAATTTTAGTTACGACAGCATGTATCGTCCAAACTTTAATTTATATATATATCATGAGGTTTAATTGATGAAAGATTTTTTCATAGAAAATAGACAAATCGGTCCTAAGCACGCTCCTTACATCATTGCTGAAATGTCTGCCAATCACAATGGCGATATTGAGAACGCATTTCAAATAATTGAAATGGCTAAGCGTTGTGGGGCTGATGCAGTAAAAATGCAAACCTATACTGCGGATACTATTACCTTGAACTCCAATAAAGAAGAGTTTCAGATAAAAGGTGGCTTGTGGGATGGTCAAACTTTATATGATCTTTATCAATCTGCTTACACTCCTTGGGAATGGCACAAGCCATTGTTCGATAAGGCAAGGGCAACAGGTATTACTATGTTTAGCTCTCCTTTTGATACAACTGCGGTTGATATGTTGGAAGACTTAAATGCACCGGCGTATAAAATTGCTAGTTTTGAAGCAATTGATTTACCACTTATTAGGTATGTGGCTCAAACAGGCAAACCTATGATTATTTCAACAGGAATGGCTAACGATGAGGAGATAGCAGAAGCTATTGATGCTGCTAAATCAGCAGGCTGTAACCAGTTAGCTATCCTACATTGCGTTAGTGGTTACCCAGCCCCTTCTAGTGATTACAACCTAAGAACTATACTAGATATGCAGCAACGATTTAATCTGATTACAGGCTTGTCAGATCATACATTGGATAACACTACTGCAATAGCAAGTGTAGCACTGGGGGCAAATATAATAGAAAAGCACGTAACCCTAGATAGAAGTGGCGGTGGGCCAGATGATAGCTTTTCTCTGGAAGCAGCAGAGTTAAAACATTTATGTGATGCTGGACGTATTTGTTGGGAGGCATTAGGTAGAGTGGATTACGGCCGTAAGTCAAGTGAAGAAGGTAACGCACAGTTTAGAAGGTCTCTGTACTTTGTAAAACCTTTGAAAGTTGGGGATATAATTACATCTGATTCTATCAGAAGTGTAAGGCCAGGTTTTGGTCTACCTCCTAAGATGTTAGAAAGTATTATCGGCAAAACAGTATCAATCAATGTTGATTATGCTACGCCTGTGACATCCGAAGCTATTGCAAAGTAATATATTAGAGTATATCAAGTATGATAGATAAACAGTCTAAAGCCCATCAAAAGTCTGAGTTAGCCGAGTATTTTTCAAAACGTACTCAAAATCACTGGAAAAAAAAAGTACCAGCTGGTAAAGAGTATCAGTTCGTAGTTCATGACCCTTATGAGATATTTGGAGAAGATAGTGGTTTTGAAAAGCTATATTTAGTAGGAAAAAACTGGGTAGAGGGTACAGATAAGCCTATAGCAGTTGCTATAGGTTGTAACGATTGGAAGTTTGGATTTATTGCAGATTATTTAGATGAATTTAGAGTAGCGTTTGCACCACGTAAATTAACGAACTACAAAATGATAGGTGTAATGCAGCGTTTATCTATCAAACCTGAAGTGGTAGTAATATGGGGCTACAATGAAAGCACATTTTTAAACAGGTATATAAGCTATAAAAATATAGATATATGGCGTGTAGAAGATGGTTTTATACGTTCTGCAGACTTGGGAGCTAATGGAGCCACTCCATACTCGCTTGTTTTTGATAAATCAGGATTATATTATAACTCTACACAACCTTCGGATATCGAAAAAATTTTAAATTATTATGACTTTAACATTCATAATAATTTAGCAAAAGAAGCTTCTAAGCTTCTAAGCTCAATCATAGATTTGAAAGTATCTAAGTACAACCCTCCTGCTATGTATCACTCTACTAGTCTTAAACTAAAGAAAAGAGTACTTGTTATTGGACAAGTAGATAACGATGCATCAATTCGATATGGAAATCCAGATGGATGGTCTATGGAGGATATGGTTCGATTAGCTAAATATGAGAATCCAAATGCCGAAATATGTTATCGCCCTCATCCAGAAATCTTCAAAGGATTTCAAGAATCTAATTTTAAGAATACAAATGTAGAGCTTTTCGCTGAAATATTATCGCCTGATGAACATATTATCGATTTAATTGAAAGGGTAGATCATGTTTACACTATTACTTCTTTGACTGGTTTAGAGGCACTACTTAGAGGAAAACAGGTGACTGTGTTAGGTCAACCTTTTTATGCAGGTTGGGGATTAACGGATGATAGAAGTGAATTTGACTTAACCAGACGAAATAGAAAGCTGTCTTTGCTTGAGTTATTTATCGGGGCTTATATTATATATCCGAGATATATAGTAGGGGTCGCAGAAGGTTCTGAAAATAATATCTACCCCTTGATTACTACTATCCATAAGATACGTAGTGAAGTGCTGCAATTAACATATAAAGCTGATTATCAAGGTGAGTTGGATGAGGGTTTGGAGCCTTCCTTGCAGTTAACGGTTCAACATACATTGAGGAACCTTGCAACTTGCGATAGTAGACTGTATAAAGAAATGTTTATCTATTTCAAGCCTTTTGAAATAGATGCAATTTTACTCAATTATACTTGGGGTGAAGTGTCTTTAGAAAAAAGACAAGACTTCCTAATTAGTATTATGAGTGTCTGCGATCAAGATGTTTTTATTGATTTTTTATTTTCTATTAAAAGTCAGTTAGATAACTTGTTTTTAAATAAATTGATATCAGGTTTTTTTCCTAAACAGAAAAGTATAAGTTTGATAGAGGCTCAAGAGTTTTTTGCAGAATCTGAACTCATATCTCATGATTTGTATAATGCGAATGAAAATAATGTAAAAGAGACGAATTCTGAAGTTGATTCTGAAGTTGATTCTGAAGATAGAAAGTTAGAAGAATGGAATAATCAGAAGCGACAGTTACTTGTAAGCAAATTAGAATTTTTTAGTTCACGAAGTGATTTCTCTCAATTATTAAAAACTATTGAAGAACTGTTACGATTACCAGACAGCACGATAAACAAAATAAACTACCTCAATACTGCTTCGAGGACTTTATATAATACTTTTAATTTCAATCAGTCGTTAGGTATTAGTCTAATGTCTATGATGATTGATATAGAAAAAAATAATAGAAAGGCATTGAATCAATATATAGATAATAAATATATTCTAAGTAATTATTCTATACCATGTATTATAGATTATGTACTACTTTCTACCAAATTGAATCCTGAACTAATATCTAAATATAGAGTCATGGTTGGTCGTGGTTCTACCTGGTTTGACTTAATAGGTTCAACTGTATATCTCAGCACAGATAAGTCTATATCTCGTTTAATGGGATTGATCGAACATGGTGATTACATAGCTTCTAAAAAACTGTTTTTGGAGTTGTACAATTCTAAAAATACTAGACCTGATAAGCTACTAAAGGTATATACCGATTTTTTACATTCTGAGGGAAAAGATTTAGAGGCTATAGATATTCTCGAAAGCTATTCAAGGTTCAATACGAGTGAATTTATTACAAAGCAGTTGGTCAGACTAAATATATTTATAGGAAATTTTGATAGGGCAGGAGAGCATATTGCGCATTGTACCAGTATTGGGATGAGCTTAAACACTACCTTTGAATTGCCAATATTACAGCATAAAGGAAAAATTGGTGAGGCATATGAATGTTATATAAACGAAAACTTTACTAATGATATTGGTTTCTTATTACAGAATAATTTTAGAAAAGCTGTAAAAAGTGCTGACATTACTATCGAGAATAATAGTTTGATATTGGCAGTCTATGGTCCCGGTGACGAGATTAGATTTATGTCTATCTATAGCGAACTTGAAAAAGCTTATTCATCTAAGTCGTTTACCATCTCGTGTGATTATAGATTGTATAACTTACTTAGTAGATCGTTCAAAAATATAGATTTTTTGCCTATTCGAAGAACAAGAGGTTTTAGTGAAAGCTATCCTGTAGGTGATTATGATCAACTGCCCTCTACGACGCTCACGACCATTTTAGATAATAATGCTTTTAAAAAACTAGAGAATTACAGTAAAGTATTTTTAGTAACTGATTTCATAGGGAAATTTAGAGACACTTATGCAGACTTTACAGGTAATAAATATCTATATGCGGATATTGATTTAATTGATAAATATAAGCAACGCTTACAATCTTATAAATTATCTGGCAAAAAACTAGTAGGATTAAATTGGAGAAGTAGCCTTACTAACTTTACCCGTATGGAGCATTATTTAGATATTGAGCAATTAGCTCCTATTTTTCATAATGATTCAATACAGTTTATTAACTTACAATATGATGATTGTGCAGAAGAGTTAGAGTGGATCGAACAGCACTTTCCTGGGAAGATGATTAACTTTACTAATATTGATCAATATAATGATCTAGACGATGTAGCAGCTTTAATGATGTGCTTAGACTTAGTTATTGCACCTGCTACGACAGTTGCAGAACTAGCTGGTGCCTTAGGAGTTAATACTTGGTTATTTTCCAACTCTTCAGAAATTACATGGAGAAAAATTAATAATGACTCTACTGATGTATGGCATAGCTCAATGACTATTGTAGATGTCCCAAATAAGGGTGACAAAGAAGCATTAGTTAGCGAGTTGAATACAAGATTACATAGCTTCGGTCACTCTAATGAATAGTATTATCTATCTCAACTATACAGCAATTGACCCTCATATCGGTTGTATTGGAGTATGCTATGCTCACTTAACATCTTTATTTAGTAGAAATATAAAAGTAAAAACTTATAGCAATTCTGAAATCAAACAGTATTGGAAAGGGGATCGTGTATCTTCTCTTGAGTTTATACAAAGTAGTGATATAGCAAACGGCGTTCACTTATGTGATGGAGTTATAATAAATGGTGAAGGTACTTTACATCATAATAGAGGATTGTTTTTACTAGCTATAGCGGAATTTGCAATAAGTATCAATAAACCTGTTTTCTTAATTAATGCTACTATACAAGAGATAGACGGTTTTGATGATGTTTTTAAAAGCTTGACTGATTTAGCTGTCAGAGAGCGGCTGTCTTATGAGTATCTGCGTAGTAAAGGTATCGACTGTAGGCTAACAGTTGATAGTATAGTAAATGCTGACTTCAGTGATGAGATTAGTATAGATTTTTGTTCAAAGGTAATTGTAAATGACTGGCATCCCCATGTAGAGTCAGTTATCTATCCCATCGTAAGCAAAGTCCGAACTGACTATGATGTTTCATACTATCCATTACAGAATAGTGAAGCTTACAATCAGTGGCAGCATACAGTCGCTAATTTTCAAACAGCAGATTTAATTATAGCACCTAGATATCACTCGATTTACCTTAGTGGATTGGGCGGTAAGCCCTTCGTTGCATTGCCTTCCAACTCTCATAAAGTGGAGGGTATTATCAAATCATCTAACCTTCCTCTACCAATATGTACTCACTCTAAAGATCTTGAAAGCTGTATCAATTATGCTATGAAAAATAGAAATTTATACAAAGAGTTTCAGTCATTTTTGAAAGAAAGTAAAAATAAAGATTTTGAGGTTTTCGATACTTATTTTGGTTTATTATTTAATAACTCTGATGTAAAGGAATCTATAACAGTCAATCAGTGGCAGGAAAGTATAAAAGTACACTGTAATACCTCTAAAACTAACTTTTATAAAAATGTACTAAGAGAAAACTTGCTTCTGAGTGAAAAGAACTTGTTAGCTAAAAGTAATCTTATAAAAAATCGCTCTTATACTATATATTATAAAAAATATAGTACTATTTTTATTAAAGATAGCAGCTTAATATTTAATGCAGCAATAGCAGCTTACGGAGTCAGAGATTTTAATACTGCTGAGAAATTACTTAAGCAGTTGATAGAGTTGGATGCCAAGAGAGCTTATAAGTATCTAAGTTATTTATATATGGATTTGGGTCGTTATACCGAAATATTAGACTTAGAAACTAATGACAAGGCTGGCTGGAACCAAGCTAAATATATTTACCTACTTCACTCACACAGATTGCAAGAAGCATGGGAGCTATTGCACTTTAGACCTTTTAGTTGCAATTTGATCGATAATGGAAGTCATTATTCATTACATCTAGATTCTAAAGAAATTACAGTGATAATGGAAGGCGGGATTGGTGACCAAGTTAAACAATCTTTAATTTTTAAGTATCTTACTGAGAATTTCTTAAAAATAACTATAGTTTGTGATGAGAGGTTGATAGCTCTATTTACAAGAATTAATCCTGATTTTGTCTATATGAATCAAGATGACTTTTTGAATGACCATCACGTTATGGTACCGGCTCAAGATTTATTCTCATATTTTAGACATGACCTAGAGAAAATTTATGTATCGTTAGCGGCTGATGAAAACCTAAAAGCTTATTGGTTTGGGTTATTTAATAGTTTTGATAAAGATAAAATTATAGGTGTTTGTACGGGTACAGAAATAAATACTCCTGAGAGAATAGCTAATATATTTTCTGCCAAAAATTATCATAAAATATTCGAAGTTTATGATAATTTTTTATATGTAAATATTGGTATATTGGGGTTCAACAACATTAATGTATATGAGCCAAGAATAGATAGAAAGAATGATATTGAAAATATTGCAGCAATAATAGAATGCTGTGATCTGATAATTACTCCGCCCAATAGTTTATTAGATATTTGTGGGGGATTGGGTAAAAAGGTAATTGCTTTATCAACTGGTAATAAGTTTAATTGGCGTTTTAATCAAAAACACCAAGATATATATCATAAAAATACAACTTGGGTTGTAACATATACTATAGATAAGAAGACTATAACGGTGCATAAATGTTTAAATGAAATTAAAAATATTTTTTCACCTGTGTTTCAATGAATTGGTATTTTGACAATACTAAGTTTAATTAGAAATAGTACTATCTTATTGTATCTTTAACCATTCCTTGGTATAACATAAAGACACTTCTATCATAAAGGTGTCTTTTTTTGTGCCTGAGAAATTTATGAAAAATACAATATTAGTTACAGGCGGTGCTGGATATATCGGTTCGCATACTTGTATAGCACTACACGAAGCAGGCTATGATATTGTTGTATACGATAACTTATCTAATAGTAGCCGTGAAGCGATTAACCGTGTCTCTACTCTTATTGGACAGACAATTGAGTTTATCGAAGGGGATATACGAGATCCTGAGTTACTCAGAGAGGTCTTTGCTTCGCACGAATTCTTTGGCGTGATTCACTTTTCTGGGTTAAAAGCAGTTGGGGAGTCAGTAGCAAAGCCATTGCTGTATTATAATAATAATGTCAGCGGCACCATAACCTTGTTAGAAATTATGGAAGAGTATAATGTGAAAAACTTCGTTTTTTCATCATCTGCCACTGTCTATGGTGACCCTGAAATTCTGCCTATCGATGAGAAATCAAAGCGTTCTTGTACCAACCCTTATGGTCAGAGTAAGCTGACCGTCGAGCATATATTAGAAGACTTAGCTGTGTCTGATGACAGCTGGAACCTGATTGCTCTTAGATATTTTAATCCAGTAGGCGCACATCCATCAGGACAAATTGGCGAAGACCCCAATGACATTCCTAATAACTTGATGCCTTATATTTCTCAAGTGGCCGTCGGCAAACTTGACAAGCTCAGTATCTTTGGTAGTGACTATCCTACTGTCGATGGAACAGGTGTACGTGACTTTATTCATGTTACTGATTTAGCTCAAGGTCATGTGGCTGCACTAAATTATCTAGATAAACAAACCAGACCAAATGAAGATAATACGGCAAAAAAGAACTCAGTAGGCTTTTTACCTATCAACTTAGGCACTGGCAAAGGTACTTCTGTATTAGAATTGGCATCTGCATTTTCTGATGTATCTGGTCAGAGCATTCCTTATCAGTTTGTAGAACGTCGTGCAGGGGATATCGCCAGTTGCTATGCCAGTGCCGATAAAGCGAAAACACTGTTAGGGTGGCAAGCTGAACTATCAATTGCTGATATGTGTCGAGATACATGGCATTGGCAGAGCATGAACCCGAATGGCTATGATGTCTCTTAAGTCGTATGGCGTTACAGCTGCCTAATAATGCGTTATGATTGACTCATTCCTACCCACCTTCTTAAAATAACTAAAAAACTATGAAAAAAATCACTCACGCTGTTATTCCTGTCGCAGGCTTTGGCACCCGTATGCTGCCATTGTCGAAATCTGTGCCAAAAGAGTTGTTGCCGCTTGGCAATCGCCCTGCTATTCACTACGTGGTCGAAGAGGCTATCGCTGCCGGTATTAAGCATATTGTCTTGGTCGGTCATGCGCAAAAAAGCGCTATAGAAAACTATTTCGATATCAATGCGGAATTGGATAACCAATTGCGTCATAAAGGCAAAGATGAGTTGGCTGATAGCTTAAATTGGTTGCCAGAAGATGTGACTGTGTCGATGATACGTCAAGGTAAGGCGTTAGGTTTGGGACATGCAGTACTGGCAGCGCGACCAATCATTGGTGAGCATGACTTTGCCGTATTGTTACCTGATGTCGTGCTTGATCCTTTTACTACTGATATGTCAGCTGACAATTTGGCGTTTATGTTAGATGCCTTTGCTACCGATGGTCATTCACAGATATTGGTTGAACAAGTAGCGGATGAAGACGTACATAAGTATGGTATCGCTCGACTAGATGAAAAGCTCAGCAATACTAATGACATTGATGAAGAAATAAATACTAATGCCAGCTTTAAAGTAGTTGGTTTTGTAGAAAAGCCTAATTTAGCTGATGCTCCTTCCAATCTGGCTGTGGTAGGGCGCTATGTATTTAGTAACCATATCTTTGATTACTTAGCCAATACTAAAGCTTCAGTTGGCGGTGAGATTCAGCTGACGGATGCGATTGACGCGCTCATTAGTGAATATGGTGTCCATGTCACAACTATGCGCGGCAATAGCTACGATGCAGGAGATATGCGCTCGTATATGCAGGCATTCATCTACTTTGCCAAGCAGCAATTAGCAGATGATGAATAGCTGATGGAAGAGATAAAGGGCGATAAGGCATATAGCAGTGCTCGACATTCTAAATACTGGCAGCAACTACAAACGCTTGCAAAGCATCCGTGGTCGCTTGCACAGTCATTTGCGCAAGATGATAAACGCGCTAAGCATTTTAGTGTGCAGACTGGTGCGCTGTATATGGACTTTAGTAAGCAGCGTATTGATCAGACAGTATTGTCTAATTTGCTAAGTTTGGCCGATAGTTGTGAGCTGGATGCCCGTATTGATGCGTTACTACAAGGGGCGATGGTAAATACCAGCGAGCAGCGTGCTGCGTTGCATACGGCGCTACGTTTGCCAGAGACAGCGACATTACAAGTCGATGGACAAAATATCGTCACTGATGTACATCATAGTTTGTCACAAGTGGCACGCTTATCAGAGCGCGTGCGCAATGGTACATGGCGCGGGTTTTCGGGCAAGGCGATTACAGATGTTGTCAATATTGGGGTTGGTGGCTCTGATCTAGGCCCACTCATGGCGACTACAGCGCTCGACGAGTGGGCAGATACCAGTATTGAGGTGCATTTTGTCTCCAATATGGACGGTACGCAGCTTGATAATCTACTCAAGCATTTAAATCCTGAGACCACACTATTTATTATCTCTTCCAAATCCTTTGGGACAGTTGATACTTTATCAAATGCCAAGACAGCATTATCTTGGCTACTTGCGACGGCAAAACTCCGTGCAGGAACAGAAGATAGTGTATTGCGTCGTCACTTTATCGGCATCTCAGCCAATAGTGAAAAAATGAGAGCTTGGGGAATTCATCCTGAGCATCAGTTGCAGCTTTGGGAATGGGTCGGCGGTCGCTTCTCTCTATGGTCGGCGATTGGCCTTGCCATTGCTATTCGTATTGGTATGAATGGCTTTAAGGCACTATTAAGCGGTGCTCATAGTATGGATGAGCATTTTGCACAGGCTGATTTTTCGGAGAACCTACCGGTATTATTAGGGTTGCTTGCCGTTTGGAACAGTACTTTTTTACAAGTAAATGCGCACACTGTATTACCTTATGATGGCAGGCTAGGCTATTTGCCGAGTTATCTTACCCAGCTAGAGATGGAGAGTAATGGTAAGTCCGTTACTCGGAACGGGGATCATATTGACTATGATACTTGCCCAATCCTATGGGGTGAAATCGGCTCAAATGCACAACATGCATTCTATCAGCTGCTACACCAAGGCACGCAGCAGGTTTCCTGTGACTTTATCGCTTGTGTACGTCGCTACGGTGATGAGGCGCGAAACTCCTCATTGCAGCAACAGCACGAATTGTCTTTAGCAAATTGTTTGGCGCAAAGTCGAGTATTGGCATTTGGCAATGCTGCTGTAACAGATCTGGTCGATCCACAGACAGTTTCCGAAGCAGACAAATATAAGTATTACCGTGGTAACCAACCTTCAACCACGTTACTGATTGATGAGCTGACGCCGCATAGCTTAGGCGCATTGATAGCGCTTTACGAGCATAAGGTCTATGTCATGGCCAGCATTTGGGATATCAATCCGTTTGATCAATGGGGCGTCGAGATGGGCAAGCAAATGGCAGACTCCGTACACCATGCTATGCAGCATATTCAGAAAGATGCTCAAGGTCTATTCGATACGTCTACTGACCAATTACTACAGCGTATTAAACAGCTGTCTTAGTAGTATTGATACGTCAATAATATAGGAAAGCACGCTCATGGAGACGGCTTTAGATGGTAGCCATATGAATAAATATAACAATAAATCTGAACCAAACCAATTAACTGATTCCACAGTCTGTGTGCTTATCGGTCATAGCATAGAGGCGATTACCAGTGCAGTGGTGCTGGCAAGTTTCGGTCAGTGTGTACATCTTTATGCAGACAAGACGCTACTGAAACAGCAGATACAGCAATATGGTTTTGAGCATCATCTGCAAGCCCTATGGCAAATGTATGAGCAGCAGCAGGTCATTATCAGTAAGGAATTGCCAGCTAGTGCCGATATGCTAATAAAGGGCTATGAAGCAGCTGGTCATAACGAAACTGATATTCAAAGTACGGTGACGCTTTATTGGTTGTTTTTAGACAGTGTCAAGCTAGCATGGACAGAAGACAGTTGGATTACCGCGTTTAATCAAAGCCATCAGCAGGCGCTACCTGTGATTATGAGCGGCATTGAGCAATTAGGCCATGTAGCCGATTTGGCTCAGCGTTTACGACGTGCTTGGGTCTATTATGTGCCATTTGTATTCTTACAAGACGGCGATGCGTATAGCTCGATGTTGAATCCTTCGTTATGGCTACTGGGTGAAAAGACAGCAAGTAGCAGCCAGCACTTGAATGTATTGAAGCCCTTGATGCAGCACGCACGCGCTACTCATCATGCTGATATCGCAACGATAGAGTTTGCTCGCAGTAGTATCATGGCGATGCTAGCGACTAGAGTGAGCTTTATGAATGAGATGTCACGTTTGGCTGATAGTCAAAACGTCGATATCAGTCAAGTCAGTCGCATTATGGGATTGGATGAGCGGGTAGGCAGCAGTTATTTAAAAGCAGGGTGGGGATTCGGTGGTAATACTTTGCCTACCGAGCTGGCTAAATTGCAACAATCAAGCCGTACACACAGTTTGGATATGCCTCTATTACAATCTATCGTGCATATCAATGAAGATCAAAAAGAGCTGATATTCCGTAAATTTTGGCAATATTTTGATGGGTTCATTGATAATAAAACAGTTATGATTTGGGGCGGTAGTTATAAATCAGGTTCAGGACGTACCGCTGGTTCAGCTATTCATCCGTTGTTAGCATTACTGTGGTCTTATAATATTCGCACACTGGTTTATAGCGATAAGGCACAGCATGAACTTGCCGAGCTCTATCAGCAACAGCCATTGCTTGAGCTTATTATTAGTCCCTATCAACAGCTTTGCGATACCCATGCTATTTTCATCGTTAGTTGGTCACCGCGAGATCAATTAGATATTGCCAAAATCAATCAGCAAGCCATGCCAGTATTTGATGCGCAAAATGCCCTGACATGCTCGCAAATTAATAGCTTAATAGGTGACTATATGGGTATTGGTCGAACTAAATAGTTTGATTTAAGGTTTTCTGTGTATAGAAAAAAGGCTCGCTAATACTCATTAGCGAGCCTTTTTCGACTGACAATCAGAATGATTTTTACTGAGTTAATGACTTTATGCTGGTACGGCACCTTGCGTTGCTAGCCATTGCTGAATTTCTTGAGTTTTAGCAGCCAGTAACGGCTGCTCACCGCGACTTTCGATATTCAATCTGATAAGCGGCTCAGTATTCGATGCTCGCAAATTAAAGCGCCATTCGCCAAAACTCAGACTTAAACCATCGAGTGTTGATTTAATTGGTTGCTCGTTGCTGAATTTATCTTCAATTGCGCTAATAATTGTTGGTGCGTCATAGGTTGTAAGACGAAAGTTTAGTTCACCTGAGCTAGGATAGGCGGCAATATAGCCTGTGACCAATTCGGATAGTGTTTTACCAGTGATAGACAACAGTTCAATGGTCAATAACCATGGAATCATGCCACTGTCGCAATAGAAGAAGTCGCGGAAATAGTGATGTGCGGACATTTCACCGCCATATACAGCACCTGAGTCCCGCATGACTTGCTTGATAAATGAGTGTCCAGATTTACTAATGACAGCCTTACCGTTGTGTTCCTCTATCACTGCTTCGGTGTTATAAATCACTCGTGGATCATAGACGATTGATTCACTCGGGTATTTGTTCAAAAAAGCTTGAGCGAGCATACCGACGATATAGCTACCATCAATAAATTCGCCATGTTCATCGAATAGGAAGCAGCGATCAAAGTCACCATCAAAAGCGATGCCAAGATCTGCGTTATTTTCCAAAACGGCTTGCTGGGTAGCCACTCTATTGGCTTCGATCATTGGGTTGGGGATGCTGTTAGGAAAGCTACCATCTGGTGTATGATGCAGTTTAATGACTTCAATCGGTGCATCTGCTTGTGCTAATTTATCTATTAATAAATCGACCACAGGACCTGCGCTACCATTGCCTGAATTAACGACCAGTTTGAGTGGTTTTAGTTTATCAGTATCGATAAAAGTCATAACATGATCGATGTACGCGCTTTTATCCGTCAATAACTGCAATTTGCCTGATTGATTGTCAGTCGTGAACTGCCCAGATTCTGCCAGTGCTTGAATCTCTGCCAACCCATCATCGGCGCTGATTGGTTTTGAATGTTCTTTAACCAGTTTTAGGCCATTATAATTGATAGGGTTATGACTGGCAGTCACTTCGATACCACCTAACGCCTGATAGTGACTGGTGGCAAAATATACTTCTTCAGTACCACTCATACCCAAGTCAATCACATCAACGCCTGCATCCATCATACCTGTGATAGCTGCTTGCTTTAACTGCTCACTAGAGTGGCGAATATCACTACCGATAACGATAGCAGGTTTTAGAGTTGCCATATCATTGACTTGGGTTTGAGCCGCTGCCTGATAACGCTGATATAAAATCTGCGCAAAGGCACGCCCAATACGGTAAGTAATCTCTTCATCCAGATTAACGCCAAGCTCACCACGTATATCATAAGCTTTGAATGAGCTGATCGTAATAGGGTCGAATGTCGCAGCTGGTTGATAGCTGGTGGTCGCAGAAGTGGGCATAATGATAAAGTTCCTCGCGCATGAGCAGTGGTAAAATGAAGTCGTCAGTAGCACAATTATAAGCCAAGCTGTGTTCAATGATACACTAACTATTAAACGAATCAGCAAACAATACATAAAACGATAAGAGCTATCCTTATGAGTATTTCAGACAATAAAATTACCGTGCCTAAGCCCGTGCAAGGAACGCCAGACGCTACTGGCGAGCTTGATGATTTGTTAGCGTTGATGGCACGACTAAGGACAGACTGTCCGTGGGACAAAAAGCAAACCAACCATAGCCTTATTCCGTATGCCATCGAAGAGGCTTACGAGCTAGGCGAAGCGGTACAAAGCGACGATGATGAAGACATCAAAGGTGAGCTTGGCGATGTGCTGCTGCAAGTGGTGTTTCATTGTCAGATGTATGCGGAGCAAGGGCGCTTTGATATGAGCGATGTTATCAGTACTTTGCAAGAGAAGCTGGTTCGCCGTCATCCACATGTGTTTGAAGCCGAAACGCTCAAAGACGATGCGGCAGTAAAAGTACGCTGGGACGAAATCAAGCTCGAGGAACAGCAGGCACGCGAAGCACGTGGTAAATCGAAACGACGCTTAGACCAAGTCAAAGCGGGTAGCGCATTGATGCAGGCGCAAGATGTACAAAAGCAAGCGTCAAAGTTGGGTTTTGATTGGGAAGGTATTGCAGGTGCTGTAGATAAGCTAGACGAAGAGATTGCTGAGCTAAAACATGAGCTAACAGATAAGTCTACAATCGAGGTCAAAGCAAATATCAGAGAAGTCGAAAAGGAATTAGGCGACTGTATGTTTGCACTCGTGAACGTTGCACGCAAACTAAATTTGGATGCAGAAGCGGCTACCTTAACCTGCGTGCACAAGTTTAAATCTCGCTTTGGTTATATTGAGGAGCAGCTAGAACTCTCTGGCAAGCGTATTGAAGACAGCGATATAACAGAAATGGATGCACTGTGGGAAGCGGCGAAACGACATGAACGCTCATCGTAAATTTTCATTTACCAGCTTACTGACGACCACCGCTTTTAGTCTCCTATTATCTGTAGTCGCACTCAATAACGCCAATGCAGATCCTTGTTTTGACGACCCTCAGCGTGCCTATAAATATTTAATAGAAAAAGAACAAGCTATCACACAAGCGCGTAAGCAAAAAGTCATCAATATCAATCGAGCCAATGAAGGCGATCTGGTTTCGTTGGATGGTATCGGCAGCAGTAAAGCACAGGCGATAATTTTATATCGTGACATGTTTGGCGATTTTGAGACAGTGAATGAGTTGGCAAAGGTGAAAGGTATCGGTGCAAAAACAGTCGAGAAAAACCAAAGACGTTTAAGCGTGCGTGATTAATTATGGTGTTTTGCATTAATTAACCCCAATATTGACAAAATAGCATGTAAGTAAATGTCATAACACCCCCAGTAGGTCCAAAATTTGTTAAACTAGCGGGTACATCCGCCTGATAAACGCTGTGTTATTCAGGGGTAGTTAAAGAATACCGGCGAGGAGTAGATGCATGGCCGAGCGTGCCGCCAAGCAGTTAGAACTGAACAAATCTGAATTACCCAATTCCATTACTGAAGTGATTGCCACATTGACCCGTGCTGGGTTTGATGCGTATATCGTCGGTGGTGGGGTGCGCGATACTTTATTAGGTCTGCGCCCGAAAGACTTTGATGCTGTCACCGATGCCAAGCCGCATGAGATTAAAGATGTCTTTGGTAAGCGCTGCCGCATTATCGGTCGCCGCTTCCAGTTAGCGCATGTGTATTCAGGTCGCGAGTTGATTGAAGTTGCTACTTTCCGTGGTCCACCAACCAGTGATGCTAATACCAATCAAGACGGTATGATTCTGCGCGACAATGTTTGGGGCGATATTCAACAAGATTTCTCCCGTCGCGATTTCTCTATTAATGCGCTTTATTATCAACCGCTCAAAGGCATCGTCCATGATTTCTGCGGCGCGCTTGATGATATTGATAACAGAATCATTCGTCTATTGGGCAATGCGCCAGTACGTATCGAAGAAGATCCTGTGCGCTTGTTACGTGCCTTACGTTTCAAAGCCAAGTTGGGTTTTGAGTTTGATGAAGCGTTGTCTGCTCAATTTAATGATGGGAACTGGGCGCTGCTTGAGCAAATATCACCGCATCGTCTCTATGATGAAACGCAAAAGATGTTTACCGGTGGCTATCTAGTACCCCTATTGCCACTATTATTTGAGTCAGGTGCGATTGATAGTCTCATTATCTATCCCCCATCTGAGCCAAGCGCTTTAGTCAATCAGGTAGCTATCAATACCGATAAGCGTATTGCAGCGGGCAAGAGTATCAACCCTGCGTTCTTCTATGCTGCCTTACTGTGGGAAAATTACCTACATCAATTGGCAAAAGCCAAGAAACGTAATATGCCGTTTGCCGAAGCGCAAATGCATGCTGCTGGTAAAGTCATCGACCGTCAGCGTATCAAAACCGCTATTCCGAAATTTGCTGAGCAATTTATCCGTGATATTTGGATATTGCAGCCAAAACTTGCAGCTCCGCGCAGCAAACAAATCGTCCAGCTATCTGAGCATCCGCGCTTCCGTGCGGGCTTTGACTTTTTGTTGTTGCGTGAGCAATGTGGTGATGCAGAGCATCCGCTATCAGAGTCAACCAACGATATGGGTGACTGGTGGCAGACGTATCAAACCTTGTCTGAACAAGAGCAGCAGCAGGCGATTGATGAATTTGATGAAAATATTCGCCGAGGCGCTTATAAAAAAGGGCAACGTGGTCGCGGACGTAATCGTCAAGAATCAAAAACACAGACTACTGATAACGCAGCACCTAATCAGAACAGTACAAAGCAAAACAAAGCCGATGACCGTGCTGAAAAAGGTAGAAATGATCAAACAATGGTAAATGATTCGTCAAATATTCCAGCCCGTCGTCGCCGTGCTGCAAGCCAAACTAAAGCTGGCCGCACTGACAGCGGAAGACACAACGTGCAGCAAGTAGAGCAAGACAATAACGAGCTTGCTCAGCTACAGCTGTTGTCTCTTGCTAATAATAAACAATCGGCAAGTCAGCAGGTGAAGCCTAAGCCATTATTTGTTATCGAGCACGAAAACGTTGTGCCACCATTGCAGAAGCAGCTGTCAGCTGATGATACGTCGAAGCGCAGCAAAGCACCTGTACGAAAGCAAGCATCAATCAATCAAGATGCATCAAAGCAAGGGGTTAAAGCCGAGCGCGTAAATAGTAGCACTCAGCCGTCTAATACCAGCCAGCCAGAAGCTCAAGCGTCAGCTAGACCAACTCGCTCGATCGCAAGATCACCTGCGTTAGTCAGTATGAATAACGAGCCGATTCCGCATAAGCGTCGCCGTCGTCAACCTACTGTAGATAGTGCGAGCAACATCGAAGTACAAGGCAATAGCGATGCGAAGGGCGGTAATGGTAAAGCACAGCCAGCAGCGAAGTATGCGAAAAAAGCGCCTAAACCTGCAGTTGAAGCGTCTGATAAAAGCGATACTAAAAGTGTAAAGGAAGTAGGTAGCAAGGCAGTAGATAGTAAAGACGCGACAAAAACCGCTGCACCTGCGAGAGCCAAGAAATCGGTGAAAGCAACTACTGCAAAGGCTGCTAAAGCGAAGCAAGATACGAATGATCAGATACCTGCTGTGAAAATAACTGATAACAAAGGCCCTGTACCATCGAAGCGCCGCCGCCGTCAGCCTAGTACTGAAAGCGTATAATATGGATAACAGTATAGATAATAGTAACTGGGTTACCTGTTATGTGGGCTTGGGTAGCAACCTCGCTAATGAGCTGGGTTCGCCTGCCGATCATTTGCAGCAAGCGCTTGCAGTAATGCGAGCATATGAGCAAGTACGCGAAGTAAGTGTATCTTCTTTTTACGCTTCAGCACCGATGGGGCCACAAGACCAGCCAGATTTTGTTAATGCAGTGGCTGGTTTTGAGACGACACTTACCCCTTATGAGCTGCTTGCTTTTTGTCAGCAGTTAGAGAGCATGGCCAAGCGAGCACGTTTACGCCGTTGGGGCGAACGTAGTCTGGACGTTGATATTTTGCTATACGGTGAGATACAGATTACTGATCCAACACTGACAATACCGCATGCTGGTTTAAGTGAGCGCAATTTTGTCTTAATACCACTGCGAGAATTGGCGCCAAACTTAACCATCGCCGGTAAGTCGATAGGTGACTATTCCCAAAGTCGCGATTGGACAGGTTTAACATTACTATCAAGCGATTGATTATAAGTAATTGATGCTAAGTGATAGACGTTAAATGTTTGAAAGATTCGTCTAACGTATTTCAAGCATAGCTCTGATAGTAAAAATATTGATAATCAAAGGCATTGCAGATTAATTGAGGGTCATATGACAACATTATCTACTCTAAATAAATTTAAGAAAGAAGGTACCAAGTTCACTTGCTTGACCTGTTATGACTCGATGTTTGCACGAATGATGGAAAAAGCCGAAATTGATACGATTTTAATTGGGGATAGCTTGGGCATGGTTGTACAAGGTCATGACTCAACACTACCTGTGACAGTTAATGATATGGCTTATCACACTGCTAATATTGCCCGTAGTAACAAACACGCGTTGATATTGGCTGATCTGCCGTTTATGAGTTATGTGACATTGCCGGAAGCCGTCACTAATAGTCGCACGCTAATGCAAGCAGGAGCGCATGTGATAAAAATCGAAGGCGGCAGTGAGCTTTGTGAATTGGTAACGACCTTGGCACAAGCAGGTACACCAACTTGTGTACATCTTGGTTTGACTCCGCAGTCTGTCAACGTGTTTGGTGGTTATAAAATTCAAGGTCGCGGTGATGAGGCGGCTGATAAACTACTTTCAGATGCTAAGGCAGTCGTTGACGCTGGCGCTGCACTGCTAGTATTAGAATGTGTTCCAGCCGCGCTTGCAAAAGCCGTTACTGAAGCTGTTGCCGTGCCAGTTATTGGTATTGGTGCTGGAGCCGATACTGATGGTCAGGTATTGGTTATGCATGACATGCTAGGTATGGCGCATGGCCGAGTTCCACGTTTTATTCATGACTTTTTAACCGATGAGCGTAATAGCGCACACAGTATCGAAGGTGCTTTTGCGCTCTATCAGCAGTCAGTACGCGAAGGTAGCTTCCCGACTGAGCAGCACCAATTTAGCTGATTTTGAAGTTATTAAAGTTATTGAATAACAGAACGTCTGAATAGAAGAAAAGTAATCATGTCTCCAATTATTCATCATGATATCTCGTCACTACGTGAAGCGCTGCAGCCTTATCGTGGTCAACAAAGTGACAAACAAGACTGTCAGCAGCGCATTGCGTTAGTACCAACGATGGGTAATCTGCATAACGGTCATCTTGAGCTGGTAAAAATTGCCAAACAGCATGCAGATATAGTGGTGGTCAGTATCTTCGTTAACCCTACTCAGTTTGGCGTTGGGGAAGATTTTGACAGCTATCCGCGTACATTAGATGCAGACGTAGCTAAGCTTGCGACAGTGGATGCAGATTATGTGTTTGCACCTAGCATTGATGCAATGTACCCAGTATTACCACCACCTACTGCTGTGTTGGCAGGGGCTATTGCCAATCAGTTATGTGGTCAATCACGTCCTGGACACTTTGATGGTGTTGGTATTGTTGTCGCTAAATTATTCAATATCGTACAACCAGATGTGGCAGTATTTGGACAAAAAGACTATCAGCAGCTTGCTATCATTAAGCAGTTGGTACGTGACTTGAGTTATCCTATTAATATCATCGGCGCGCCTATTGTTCGTGCTGATGATGGCTTAGCGCTATCATCGCGCAATCAATACTTAAGTGCAAATGAGCGACAAGTAGCTCCTGTATTACATCAAGCATTGCAAGAATTAGCGCAGCGTTTGAAAAGTACGGCTCTTAGTCAGCAAGCATTTGATAAGCTATTAGTAGATACGCGGACACGTATTAGTGACGCAGGTTTTATTATTGATTATCTGGAAATAAAGACTGAGGAGTTAGGTTCTGTCGTAAGTGACTCTAAAGCCTTTAATATAGAGAACAAAAACATCGTTATTTTAGTTGCAGCGTGGCTAGGAAAAGCGCGTTTGTTGGACAATCAGTTGGTAGTGGTAAATTAGCTTTTATGACATAGCAGTAGACTAGATACAATAGACTTGGATGAGTAGATCATGGGTGTAAGTCAGGATCAAAATAGTAATGCAGCAGCAACGATAGCGGATCAGACGTCTACGAATAAGCTCAGTATATTGGTGGTCTCAGGGCGTTCGGGATCTGGTAAAACCTCAGTATTGAATATCTTAGAAGATCTAGGCTATTACTCTATTGATAATTTGCCGCTGTCTTTATTACCTAATGCTGCTCATAAACTGGTTAATGAAAGCGGCATTCATCGTATTGCGCTTGGTGTCGATATTCGAACGCCACGTGCGGATTTATCTAACTTTGCAGTGACATATGCTTCTCTCAAGGAAACTTATGGGTCGCATGCGGTACAAATTTTATATGTGACTGCACAAGAGAGTACGCTGATAGCCCGTTTTAATGCGACGCGACGCGTACATCCTCTAATGTCACAAGATATTGATAGTGATAACGCTAAACATATTGCCTTTAATTTACCCGCTGCTATCAAAAAAGAAGTTGAGCTATTAGAGCCAATTGCTGGTCATGCTGATATTAGGATTGATACCAGTAGCCTAAATATTCATCAATTAAAAGACAGTTTGCGTGAACATATAGGTATGGACAATCAGATTGTCATCAATCTACTGTCTTTCGGTTTTAAATACGGTAGCCCTATCGATGCTGACTTTGTATTCGATGTTAGAATTTTACCGAATCCACATTGGAACCCTGAGTTACGTGACTCAACAGGACTAGATACTGAGGTAGGCGCATTCTTCTCAGATTATCCAGAAGTAGCAGAAATGATGGGTGATATCGATAAGTTTTTGACCCGTTGGCTACCAGAGTTTTTGCACAATAATCGTCATACGGTCACGGTTGCCATAGGCTGTACAGGCGGCAAACATCGCTCTGTTTTTATCACTGATCATCTACAACGCTGCCTTTCTGACGCCATGCCTAAAGGCGTGAAGGTATTGGCAAAACACCGCGAAAAAAGTCGCTGGTAGTGATATCAGACACTATTTAATTTATTAATTATTATTTTGGAAAGCTTTTATGATCGACTGGAAAGAACAGGATATGCGCGTTTCGCGCACAGAACTCAAAAAAGCCCATGAGCGCTTGCAGCAATTATCTATACCGCTTGCTAGCTTATCGAAAAAACAGCTAAAAGCCTTACCTGCCAGTGATTATTTTATGGCAGAGCTAATGGCATTGGCTGATATTACTAGCGCAAATGCTCGTAATCGTCAGACCAAACGTGTTGGCAAGCTTATGATTGAAGAGAATCGCCATGAGCTGATAAAAGCACTGTTTGATGCCTTTTTTCCTAAAGAGCAAGTCTCAAAAATAGAGAGCTGGTACGAGCGTTTAAATATCAATGATGAAGGTACACTTAAGCAGTTTGTGAAGCAATATAAAGCTTCTGAGCACCACAGTATGTATCAGTTACTATTGTGGATAGAGTATGCCAAACACATGCAAGATGATGAGTTGTTGGCAGAATCTAAAGCAGATTTGGCAAGCTATATACGTGAAGTGGCTATTTTATCGCAGCTGAAGAAATAACATCTATATACCAAGCTTGAAATCTATTAATTAGAATTTTACTAGTTGAAAGACTAGCAATTAAATAATGAGTAATTAAAAGACGTATAGCTAAAAGGTTAAGATGCAAAAAAGCCAATCAATATATGATTGGCTTTTTTGTGCACAACATACAGATATGCTGTACGTCATGTGAGTTATTCAAGTACTTATGGCTTGAATTATTTCTTTTCAGCGCGAGTTTTGTCAACTAAGTAGTCAACAACTTTAGCGACTTTAGCGTTTTCACCAGTTACTACATATTTGCCTTGTACCACGACAGATGGAACACCAGTGATTTGATAACGCTTGGCGCCTTCTTGAGAGCGACCGATTTTCGTACCAACAGCGAACGAGTTATATAGGCTGTTAAATTTCTTTTCATCAACACCTTTTGATGCATACCATTTGCTTAGTGACGCTTGGTCAAACAGTTTTTTACCATCTTTATGGATAGCGTCAAATAATGCGTCATGAGTTTTGCTTTCAAAGCCTAAAAGCTGAGCCGCATAGAAACCGCGAGCATTGGCTTCCCAAACAGGGTTAAGTGCTGCTGGTGTCTTGAAGAATGCAACATCTTTGTCTTTGGTTTTTGCCCATTTTTCCATGTGCGGGTTAAGCGCATTACAATGTGGGCAGCCATACCAAAAGAATTCACGAACAATGATAGCATCACCGCTGATTTTCTCTGGGTTGTCTAGCACACGGTAATCTTTTCCAGCGACATAGTCTGCAGCTTGTGCGCCCATAGAGGCAAGTCCAATGGCCATGGCTAGACCAGTCAGTGTGATGACACGTTTCATACTTTATCCTTGAGGTGTGGAGACTTAGAATGGGTTAAGAGGTTGGTGTCTATATGGTTGTTAAACATGTGACACTTTAAAATATATAGCTTTTAAAGCGTCTAAACCAGACAGTGTCGAGTATAATCGAACAATAGCAAAGTATCGACTATGATAACGTAAAATGTATGTACTTGTGAATCGCATTCTTAACCGATAGTTGTAAAGCTGTTAGCTATTATTTAAGGTATATTGCTTGTTACTTTCTGAACCTACTGTTTCTCAAACGTCTGCTTTATTTCTATATGGAATTTAAGAGATTTAAAAGTATCAGGATGCGATATTGTCACGAAGATATGTATCTTTTCTATATCAAGATACTGCCCAAAAAACAGGGTAAAGTTTGAGCCTATTCACAATCGGTGACGATGTGCTTACGACAAAACTGCTACTCTCATGCTAATATTAAGCACATAATCGTGCACTGTAAACGATAATAACGATAGTGACAATCAAGGAATATACCATGAGCTCTGCTTTAAATTCTTCATCAACTTCAAATGATCAAAATAATAATAGCGCTTTCAATAGTACAGAGTCTACCACCATCAACGTAGATCCTAGCGAAGTCGAAAAATTTAATAACTTGGCGAGTGAGTGGTGGAGCAACACAGGGGCGTTTGCAACGCTACACGAGATCAATCCATTACGTTTAAACTGGATAGAAGAAAACGTCAAACGTGGCTATCAACACGCTGCTAATAAAACCGCTGAGCAAGGACTTGCTGGCAAAAAAGTACTCGATGTAGGGTGCGGCGGCGGAATATTGTCAGAATCTATGGCACGCCGCGGTGCTGATGTGACAGGGATTGATTTAGGTACAGAGAACCTAAAAGCTGCTGCGTTACATGCAGAGCAAAGTCAGTTAGAGAGCACGCTTCGTTATCAGCATATACCTGTTGAAGTGTTGGCAAAAACACATGCTGGTCAGTTTGATGTGGTGACGTGCATGGAGATGCTAGAGCACGTGCCAGATCCTAGCTCGATTGTGCAAGCTTGTTATGAGTTGCTGGCTCCTGGCGGCGTCTGTGTACTATCAACGATTAATCGCAATCCTAAGTCTTATCTGTTTGCCATCGTTGGTGCAGAGTATGTGCTGCGATTGCTTGATCGCGGCACCCACGACTATGCCAAATTTATCACGCCAGCTGAATTAGACAAAATGGCCCTTAATACTGGATTTGTTCGTCAGGATATTATCGGTTTACATTATAATCCGCTGACCAAACGCTACTGGCTTGCCCAAAATGTCGATGTTAATTATATGATAGCCGTACAAAAGCCACTGGTTTAATGCTGCACGCAGCCATTTATTTGCCATACTTTCACTAAACATGTCATCAATCTCAAGAGCATCCACTATGACCCAATTTGTAAAAGCTGTTTTATTTGACCTTGATGGGACATTAATCGATACTGCTGCTGATTTTGTTCGTATCATTGGTAAAATGAGTCTCGAAAATAATTGGCAGGCACCGCCTGAAGCGGAAATCCGCGAGCAAGTCTCTGCGGGTGCCTCGGCCATGGTGCAATTGATGCTAAGACATAACGATCAACTCGAAGTCAGCGAGGAAGCGTTGCTTGAGTTTCGTCAGCAGTTCTTAGATGATTATGAAGCAGATATTTGTGTCGATAGCTGCGTGTTTCAGGCGCTTGAAGCGGTACTGACTGAGCTTGAAGCAAAGGGTGTGCCATGGGGTATCGTTACCAACAAGCCACGTTATTTGGCCGAAAAGCTATTAAGTGAGATGCAACTGGATCAACGCTGTGCGGTTTTGGTCTGTCCAGATGATGTATCACGTACCAAACCAGATCCAGAGCCAATGTATATGGCGCTAGAAAAACTGGGTATTCCACGAGGGGCAGCGGGCTGCGTACTCTATGTTGGTGACCATGTACGTGATATTGAAGCTGGCAACGCCGCTGGCATGCCAACGATTTTGGCCGCTTATGGGTATATTCCACCTGAAGATCAAAAGTCTTTGAAAAAATGGGGCGCCGACTATATTACGGATACGCCTGAGCAGTTAAATAAATTGCTGCTATCGTCTGGTAAGTTTGAGTATTTATAGACTGCTATATATCACCAGATTTACAAACATAAGCACATATCCTCAACGATTTAATGATAAGTAGTGAGCAATGCCATGAGTGACAATAATAATCAACCAGTCGATCCACAAGACAATAAACAAACTGTTCAGAGTCCTATTCAGCCTTTGACTCATGATGATATTCGTAGCTTTGTACCGTCAAGTAACTGCTTAGATGGCAAGACTATTTTGGTGACTGGTGCAGGGGATGGTATAGGCCGCGTTGCGGCATTGACCTATGCTCGTTATGGCGCCACTGTCTTATTGTTAGGACGCACTAGTAGCAAGCTTGAATATGTCTACGATGAGATTGAAAGCCTTGGCGGTAAGCAGCCTGCTATGTTGCCGATGAACTTAGAAGGGGCGACTTACGCTGAAATGCAGCAGCTCGAAGGGCTAATCAATAAAGAAGTCGGCCAGTTAGATGGTATCTTACATAATGCTGGTGTATTAGGACAATTGACGCCGCTTGAGATGTATGATGTCGATACTTTCGCCCAAGTGATGAAAGTCAATTTCACAGCGACTTTTATGCTGACTCAAGCGCTATTGCCGCTATTAAAAGATGCTGATCATGGCTCTGTTGTCTTTACCTCTAGCACTGTAGGTACACATCCTCGCGCATTTTGGGGTGCTTATGCACTCTCCAAACAAGCAGTAGAAGGTATGAGTGATATCTTTACTCAAGAGACGCAGAACACAACCAATCTACGTTTTAACTGCGTTAATCCAGGTGGTACTCGTACCAATATGCGCGCACATGCGTATCCAGGTGAAAATCCTATGAGCTTAAAAACACCTGAAGATATCATGGCAGGCTATGTCTGTCTGATGAGTGACGAAAGTATTGGCGTACGCGGTCAGGTCATTAAGCTACAACCTAAAGATTAGTAGCGAAATTTTAAGTTGAGTCGAAATAACGACGTCATTCTTTATTGATGGTTTTATACACTATCGCAGGTTGCAATTAACCATGGCTAGCCCCATCTATTTGTTATTAAAGACATTTGTATTGTTTAATTATAATGAATAAAAAAATAGGATAAGATTATGGCAGGTGGCTGGTCAAGAGATGGTGCTGAGCACGAACAAATGGATGCAACGGTAAATGATGCATTGGAACGCGCGCGACGTTCGTTACCGACAGGTGTAAGTGCTGAGCTGTGTGACGAATGTGGTAAGCCTATTCCAGAGGCAAGGCGACTGGCAGTGCCCGGTATTCAGCATTGTGTTAGCTGTCAGACGGAGCTCGAGCAAGAGGCAAAAGCGGCTGAGCTGTTTAATCGTCGTGGTAGTAAAGACAGTCAATTGCGTTAAAAAATAGTTAGGGCGTGTCCTCAATTCAATCGATAGTCATCTAAATGGGTTAAAAATGGCTAAATCTTGCCAAACGGCGTCAAATAGCTGAATAATATCTCGATATTATCTGCGCTATTTTCCTTGTTTGACTGCGATTTATCTCATTTTTATCATCATTTTTAAAATGAGGACACGCCCTAGTTGCGTTGAAAAAAGAAAGGGCGGACATTGCTAGATAAAATAGCAATGTTCGTTTTTTTATGTCTACTGCTATATGACCAGCGCCATCAGTTCGCGATCGCACTCTTCCCAATCTATTAATACTGATGACGCTTTGGCATCATTCTCAGCTTCTGATTTTTCTGTAGCTTTATCGACAGCATTTGTATCGACAGTATTGCCTAATTGCAAAATAATTTCCAATCGACTATCCGTCTGTGGGTCGATAGTTCTAGTAGTTAGACTACCAGGGTTAAAATTGATCTGCATCCAGCCATCAGAAGTATGCACCACGCCTTTGATACGTTGCCAGTTTGGCAAGGCTAATAACCAATTCTGTAAATCATCAGCGTTTAGTATGTAGTGTGCAGGTAGTCGCCATCCAGCCAATTGAAAATCTTGCTGCTCTTCATGGTAGCGATAGGGGAGATCACTATCAGCACTGGTCTGAGGATTGGCCTGAGCCTCGGTCTCATCGGTAGAAGCACTCGATGATGGCACAGTTGATAAAGAATTGGCTTGAGACTGTAAACCAATCATCGATTTTTTAGGATGAGCGATATTAACTTTTCGTTGATTCGAAATGATAGAGCTAGGCTGATTCATTTGGTCGTTTAACGTTTTAGAGTATGCATCTGCTACAAGACTATCTGAGGAATGAACGTCTGATGAATGGACCTCTGATGAGTCTGTTGCCTCAGATGCCGTTAGCCCTGATACTGACCAAATGATTTTTACTTGTGAATTTAGCTTGGTTATCCATTCTACTAAGACTTGTTTTTCGCTCGTATCTAATTGGACATAACGATTGATTATCAGCACATCAGCATCACGGACATGCGCTTGATAACCGTCATGATCACGATATTTAATCTGTTGCCACTGCTCGCCACTCAGTACGGTTATCACCGCATTCATCTTTAGGGCAGTTTGCCAATGCGGCGCACTAAGTTGTAGTATCAGCTCACGTGGATGTGCCAAACCTGTGGGCTCAATGAGTAATCGCTGTGGATGATGGTCACTGAGCAGGCGACTGATCGCAATTTGTAAGGGCAGCTGACTGGTGCAGCAAATACAGCCACCACTGACCTCACGAATGGCGATATTTTCTTGCTCAAGCTCGTTAGCTTGGGAGCTTGTTAGAAGTGCACCATCAATACCGATACGGCCAAACTCATTGATTAAGAGAGCCCAGCGCTCGTCATTCGGTTTTGTAGCCAGTAACTGATTAATTACGGTGGTTTTGCCCGCACCTAAAAACCCTGTCACTAACGTGCAGGGTATGTTTTGAAAAATAATTGGGTTTTTCACAAATAGGCTCATCATATTGGCGCGTGTTTGTGAGTAAACAAACACGGCCTATATTAAAAGGAATTAGATCAGTCAAAAGTTATTCACTCTTGATGGTTTCTACCTCGGCTTCATCAGGAACGAACACGTAGCCAACGCCCCATACGGTCTGAATATAACGCGCTTGTGAAGGGTTGTCTTCAATCAGACGACGCAGACGTGATACTTGGACGTCAATAGAACGCTCCATCGCACCCCATTCACGACCACGGGCAAGGTTCATCAACTTATCACGGGTCAATGGCTCACGTGGATGCTGTACGAGCGCTTTTAGTACTGAAAACTCACCTGTTGTCAAAGTGACTACGTTACCATCGCGTTTAAGTGTACGTGTTGATAAATCTAATGTCCATGGACCAAACTCGACCACTTCCATTTGATGACTTGGCGCACCTGGCAACTCACGGTTTTGACGACGTAGTACAGCTTTAATACGAGCCAATAGCTCTTTTGGGTTAAAAGGCTTAGGCAGATAATCATCTGCACCCGCTTCTAGACCTGCGATACGGTCAGCATCGCCACCTTTGGCAGTCAGCATAATGATAGGAATATCTGCATTGTCCTCGCGCAGACGCTTACAGATACTGATACCGTCTTCGCCTGGCAGCATCAAATCAAGCACGACCAAAGAGAAAAGCTCACGTTGCATGAGTTTGTCCATCTGACTGCCGTCATGAGCGGTACGAACGACAAAACCGTCGTCTTCTAGGAAGCGTTGCAACAAAGAGCGCAGACGAGCATCGTCATCGACGACTAAAATACGCTGAGTCAACGTGTCAGGGCTGTTGTTATCAGTCATACAGGCATCCTTTTATAAAAATTATTGTTATCAGAAACTACAAGTAAATAGCTATGAGCAAAAACACTGCCACTAATTATCATTATTTAATTATTGGTTACGAATAAGCACTTCATAAAATTAAAAACTATTGTTCAATATGTCAGCACATATCAATATTTGTGTTATTGATACTTTAGTGTATAAGATTGCACCGAGAATTGCATCACCCATGATAATAAATGCTGTATGCGTTTGTTTAACAAGTCCATAGGATGTGTGTTATAGAACGATTTGCGTCCTAAAATGCGCAATAAATAACGAAAAGATAAAAAGGATTTTTATTCATGCAGCTTTTGCTATAATGCAAAGCTACATTTCTCAACGATTGATACGTATATGAGTAGCACTGATACCTTAACGTCATCTCAAACCTCGACAAATGCACAGGTTTTAGATGCAACCACACACGCGAATATTCACGACAAGCTTGCTCGCGCGCTTGGCATTAAGACTGCTCAAGTCAATGCGTTTGTCAAACTTTATGATGAAGGCGCGACGGTTCCTTTTATTGCGCGTTATCGCAAAGAAAAGACTCAGAATCTTGATGATGCGCAGCTGCGTGCTTTAGAGAAGTCGCTTAATTACGAGCGTGACATGGCAACACGTCGCCTCAAAATTACTGAGCTGCTAAGCACACAGGGCAATCTGACCGATGAGCTACAGACGCGTATCGATAATGCGACGTCTAAGCTTGAGCTTGAAGATATCTATCTGCCATATCGTCCGCGTCGTCGTTCACCTGCTGCCAAAGCTCGTGCCGCTGGTCTTGATACTGCTGCCCAAGCGGTCTTGACCCAAGAAATCACTCCGACGGATGCCTTGGCTGATTATCAAGTCCAGTCAAGTATCACTGATGACAGTGGTAATGAAATTGAGGTTGATTTTAGCGATATCGAAAAACAACTCGCTGGCGTACAAGCGATTATCGTTGATGAATGGACACAAGCATTGGGCTTGTTGGACAACTTACGCAGTGGTTTTGCCAAAACTGCCAGTATCGTATCGAGCGTTGCGAGCGAAGAAAAGCGCGAAGTTGGCGAAAAATTCAAAGACTACTTTGAGCATAGCGAAAGCCTTGCTCGCCTGCCAAATCATCGCCTATTAGCAATGTTGCGCGGTCGTCAAGAAAATGTCTTGGGTCTAAAAATTGAAGGCGAAGACGCACCATTTATTGAAAAAATCATCAGTCATTTCGATGTCGATGCCAAAGCGCCAGCAGCCCGCCGTGAGTTTTTATCAGAGGCAGCCAGTAGCTTGTGGAAAGACAAATGGCGTCCGCATATCGAGCACCGCTTGTTGACTGAAAAGCGCCTAGCCGCAGAAGCGGATGCGATTGATGTGTTCGCTAGCAACTTACAGCATTTGCTAATGTCTGCACCTGCAGGCCCTAAAGTAATCTTGGGTATCGATCCTGGTATCCGTCATGGCGTAAAAATGGCCATCGTCGATGCGCAGGGTCATGTCATGTCAGATAACGAAGAGAAACCTGTCATCGCGACAGTGTATCCGTTCGCACCTGATAATAAGATGGATGAAGCCAAAAAAGTCATCGATGAGCTATTAAGCACTTATAACGTTGATTTGGTCGCTATCGGTAATGGTACGGCAAGTCGCGAAACAGATGCGATGATCAAAGAGATTTTGGCTGCGAACGATGCATTAAAAGCCAAAGCTGTTATCGTTAATGAGTCGGGTGCGTCTGTTTATTCAGCGAGTGAACTTGCTAGTGATGAGCTGGCCAATCTAGACGTTTCTGTACGCGGAGCGGTTTCTATTGCTCGTCGCTTGCAGGATCCATTGTCAGAACTTGTTAAAGTTGATCCAAAAGCCATTGGTGTGGGTCAATATCAGCATGACGTCAATCAAAACCAGCTTGCAGACAGTCTGGATAAAGTAACTCAAGATAGCGTGAATGCCGTGGGTGTGGATGTGAATACAGCCAGTCCAGCTATCTTGGCTCACATCGCAGGTCTTAACCGCAATGT
>ERZ1089244.8-NODE-8-length-123789-cov-38.182003_pt1 | contig 123789 bp, 125 predicted proteins | sample MGYA00383550_ERZ1089244 | MGnify/ENA primary metagenome ERZ1089244 (study PRJEB34543, sample SAMEA5968661) | marine metagenome | biome: water | collected 2014-06-21 | depth 0 m | study: Ocean Sampling Day (OSD) data from North Adriatic Sea
CTACTGAGACTCCCCATAATGGCATGCTGCCCATCATCATTGGCTTACCATACTGTCCGTAAGGAACCCCATTTGAATAGTCTGGACTGCGAGCATCAGCTGGTGGCTGCCCACCCTGCATCCCTGACATATCCATACTGCCATGATCCATGCCACTGTGATCCATACCCGACATATCCATGCCACTGTGGTCCATATCAGACATATCACCCGACATATCCATACCACTGTGGTCCATATCAGACATATCACCCGACATATCCATGCCACTATGATCCATATTCGACATCTCAGCAGCTGTTGCAAAAGGTGATGTGAGCAAGACTAGCGATGACAAACCAATGAATGACAGATTTTTCTTAGATATTTTCATAATAAGCCTCATATTCGAAGGTTTGTTAAACGACGGCAACTTCTCGGAACATACCAGCTTCCATGTGATACAGCAGATGGCAATGCCACGCCCATCGTCCAACTTCTCCCGTCACATCGAAGCTAATCTTTTGCGCAGGCTGCACCACAATCGTATGTTTACGTACTTGAAAGTCTCCAGATGGCGTGCGCAAGTCACTCCACATTCCATGCAGATGCATAGGATGGTTCATCATCGTGTCATTGACTAAGGTAATACGTACGCGTTCGTTTGGCTTAATATTGACAGGCGTTGCATCCTTAAACATGACACCATCCAACGCCCAAATATAGCGCTCCATGTTACCCGTTAAATGTAACTCAATCTCTCGGGTAGGCTTGCGCTGCTCCGCAAATATAGCCTCATCCACGGAACGTAATTGGTCATAAGTCAAAACCTTTCTATCAATATCACGCAGGTTAATACCGGGATCATCGAGGTTCATACGTGGACTGTCGACACGCATGTCAGATTTAAAGTCATACTCGGTCTTAGCATGCTTTGCTTTGTAGCCTTTATCACCCATCGCACCCATCATATCTGCCATGGTTAACCATTCGATCTTGTCCAGAGCAGGTGTGGCAGCTCGCGCGCCTTTTTTAGTTGCAAGCGTAGTCGCGACATAGCCTGAACGATCGATGTTTTGGGCAAATATGGTATGTGCATCTTGAGTAGGCGTGACGATGACATCATAGGTCTCAGCCACGCCAATGCGGAAATCATCAATCGCAACGGGTGCGACATCAATACCATCTGTTGCTACCACAGTCATCTTGAGACCCGGTATACGCACATCGAATATCGTCTGTGCTGAGGCATTGATAAAGCGTAATTTAACGGGCTGTCCTGCTTTTACTAGTTGTGTCCAATTAGCCGCTGTGGTCTTACCATTCATCAGATAGGTAAAGGTTTTTTCGCCAGATAAATCAGTAAAATCCGTCGGCATCATACGCATCTGATTCCACATTTTGCGCTTGTCATAAGCGGCTTCTAAATCTGTTGCGGCAATATCAGACAATAGTTTTTTGAAGTCTGGCAAATGATAATTATCAAAGTCAGCGCGCTGTTTGAGCAACTTCAAGAGATTGTGTGGATCGCGGTGCGTCCAATCACTCAGCACGATCACATGGTCTTCTGCGACTGGATGACGCTCACGGCCTTTTGGTTCAATGACAATAGCGCCCAGCATACCGGTTTGCTCTTGGAACCCACTATGAGAGTGATACCAATAGGTGCCTGATTGTTTAAGTTTGAATTTATAAGTAAAGGTGCTATTTGCAGGAATGCCATCGAAACTGATACCCGGTACGCCATCCATCTCAAAAGGTACGAGCAAGCCATGCCAATGGATAGAGGTTGACTCATTCATCTGGTTATGAACACGGATAGTTACGGTATCGCCTTCTTGCATCTTTAGCGTTGGTGCTGGTAGCGAGTCATTAATCAGCGTCGCCATACTCGACTTGCCATTGACAGTAACGGGCTTCTTGCTGACATACAGATCAAACTCATGCCCAGTTAAGATAGGTACGATATGGCCAGATTTATCACTGTTGACGGCTGCATTCTGCTGGCCTTTACCGAGCGCACTATTGGCAATAGACGGTAGGGTGGACAGCATGGATGCCCCTAACAAGGTAGAAGATCCTGTCAAAAAACGCCTGCGATTAAGCACAGTTTTGTTCATAATAATTCACCTGATTTATATCCATAAAGTGAGAGTTGAGTCTATATATTTATCAGCTAAGCCTATGTCTTTGGCCGCTTATTAACAGAGCTTTATAAGCTATTTAAACGACAACCAAGCTAGATTTGCTGCTGCGGTGTGTCAATAGTTGCATAAATAGCTGTTGAGCCATCTTTGTTAAGCTGCATCACTTTATATGGCATAAATTTATCTTGGTATTCCATACCTGGGCTACCGACTGGCATGCTCGGTACAGCAAGTCCGATCGCATCACTTGGCGGGTTTTTTAGGAACTGCGCCATATACTTAGCAGGGACATGACCTTCAAAAACGTAGCCATCAGTAGTGACGGTGGTATGGCAAGAGCGCATTTGCTGCGGTACGCTGTATCGCTCTTTAAACAAGGACACGTCTTCGACATTCTGTGCGGTTGCGTTTAGACCATGACCTTCGGCATAACCGACCCATTCTTTGCAACAGCCACAATTGGCATCTTTATAGACGGTGGCTGAGATATTTTTTAGGATAGTTGATTGGGTATCTGAAGGAGCGCTGATAGGTGTCATTTCAGCTGTTGGTTGCTCCGTGTGCGTAGTTTGCACGTTTTGCGTAGCAACAGTTGGCTCAGTCGCTAGTGTTGAGTCAGCAGCAGCGGAATTAGGTTGACTGCAAGCGGCAATCGTTAACGATAATGGCAATACCACGATCGCCGAGAGCACACGGCCAGATATCAGATGATGTTTATTAATAAATCTATTAGTATAGCGTCTCATAAAACCACTCCCGAGCGTCTGTCTGACGATTAAATATTATAAAAATTAGAGCCAAATCACTGGATAAAATAGTGCTAGCAAAGTTTAAAACTCAAATCGCAAAAAGCAGCACTATTAAGCACTGCATTTTGTACAAAAAATCAATGTTGCATTTCGGATCCATCACCTGACATATTCATCTCACCATCAAATGACATATCCAACATACTATCGTCTAACCGAGTCGTTAGCATGGTGTACTGGTTTTCATTTAAGTCAGGTAGCGATCTAATAAAAGCAACCATCGCCCAAATCCTGTCATCATCGTGAGTGGCGCCCCAAGCGGGCATGCCAGACGCCATAATGCCATGTTTAATCGCCCAAAAGCTTTGTCTAGCACCAGCCTCGTTTTGATAGCGCTTAACGATATCCGCCTGAGTAAAGTTAGGAGGCTTTGGGTACATACCGCTATTTAAATCTGTGCTGTTGACGCCGGGAGACAAATGACAGCCTGCACACATATCTTTGTAATCTGCACCGCCCGAGCTGATCATTTCCGCCTTCTTTAAATTGGGAACCAAAATATTCTTACTGGCATGTTCAATTGAGCGTGTGCGGGCAGTTTCTAAAAAATCGTAAACCAGCGGACTATGAGCTCGATCAGCACCGATATTTATCATGCCGCTAGTCACCGTAATAAAAATACCCGTAATAGCGACAAAGACAGTAAAAAGTATTCCTAACAAAAACTTCATAGGTTTGTCCTAAAAATCCATTTTCTTTAATATCCCATTACTGCTTGATCAGCTTCTCTGACAATATAGTCAAGTCTATATAAATCCGCTACAGCGTCATCCTCGCTAAGCATACTAATGTATAACTTGCACTCGGTTTCCTTGTATCGAAATTATATTGAACTGACTATAGTATTGAACTTATAAATTGATATTTAAGAGTCGCTATCGCTGCTCACACAGTGCTTTTGGTACATCGCTTTCATTTTGCTCATGTTAGCCATCATGGCTTTCATAGCAGGATCATTCATATCCATTTTGCTATGATCCATTTTTTGCATCATCTGCATATGCTTTTGCATTTTCTCACAGTTCATTTGGTCTTTTTCAGCATGCATTTTTGGGTCATGTGCCAAAGCAGAGGTTGAAACAACTAAGGCTATAGCAGTTGCTACGATTGATTTAGACAGTGGCATTGATTTGAATAGTGACATGGTAAATCCTTATTTGATTTGGTATGTAGTCGAAAAGACTTTAAGATATTAAGTTACTTTAAAGCATACTTTAGTGATTCTGACAGAGAGATGACGGTAAGATTACAATTCTGTCATCTTACTATTTATGGTTTTTAATGTTGTCAGTAATCCTTTAGTATGACATCAGAGCTGATGTTACTTATCGCTACCATATTTGTTGATAAAGTATTTTTCAGACTGTAGATGTTGATCTTTTTGTTCAATCTCACAAGCCACTCTCGCATCGATATAGCTTTTCATTTGTGAATTTGAGAGCTGAGCATCGTTATGATCCAAGTTTTTTGCAAACTCAGTCACAGCGTCGCAGTTGTTGATGATTGAAGTGCTTAGATCCGTCGTATGCGCATTGGCAGTGGTAGTACCGATAAGTACAGATACCGACAGCAGTAATACTTTTTTAAATGAACCGTGAACTTTCATATAAAACCTCTTTTGTAAGTTGTTTAAATTGATTACCGATAAAAATAATTCATCGTAGCTAAGTATTGAAACGAGCAGCTATTTATCGTTTATGTAGGTTAGCAAAATAAAACTGACAGTCTGATTACGAGCACATGACATCTTTGTCAGTTACCCATCAATGTTGTCACCTGTGCTGGTTAGAACGTTAAACAATCATGACCGTATTGAGGAATTACAATGAAAGTACTGCTGGTAGAAGATGAATTGAAGCTTGGCGAGTATATAAAAAAAGGCTTAACCGAAGCTGGGTTTATCGTGGATCATCAGCTAACAGGATTAGATGGCTATCATGCATTGATGACGGAAGAATTTAGCGTGATATTGATGGATGTGATGCTGCCTGATGTTAGTGGCTTTGAGCTGGTGCGTAATTACCGAGCGGCTGGCAAGCATACGCCTGTGCTATTTCTAACCGCAAAAGATGACTTAAGTGACAAGATAAAAGGGATTGAGATTGGTGGCGATGATTATTTGACCAAGCCTTTTGCCTTTGCAGAATTGATCGTCAGGATGAAAAGCTTATTACGACGTGCCAATCAAGCCGACTATCAAAGTACGATTATGCAAATAGCGGATCTTAAGATGGACATTGGTAAGCGCACGGTGCATAGAGGAGATAAGCCTATTAAGCTCACGGCAAAAGAGTTTTCCTTACTACAGTTTTTATTAGAGCGCCGTGGTGAAGTGCTTCCACGCTCAATCATCGCTTCCCAAGTATGGGATATGAACTTTGAAAATGATACCAATGTGATTGATGTGGCGATAAGGCGTCTTCGTATAAAAATAGACGATGATCATGACGCAAAGCTGATTCATACGGTGCGCGGGATGGGCTATCGGTTAGAAGCGGTCGATACAGTGCTTGATAGCAAACCATCTCACGAAGCTGGCAATGTCTAATATGAAATATAGGTTTGATAATCGGCGCTTGCCGCTATTATGGCGTACTGTGCTGTTGCTCACGATATTTGTTGTTATATCGCAGGTTATTATTTATATATGGATACAGCGTTCTGTTAAAGGCCATTTCGAGCAAATGGACGCTGAGATTATGACCCATGCGGCTTTTAATCTACGTAAACGAGTGATAGAACCTAGTAGCCCTATAACTTCTCAAACCCTACCAAGCTCTCAATATCCATTAAATAGTCAACAGTCGCTAAGAGCGGCGCCTGACGTAATGCCTGATGGAGATACTTCTACCGCAGTGATATCAGATGAAGTTGATCATCAGCATTCTTCTTGGCTAGATTACGATCTAAAAACCATTATCGCTAATAAAGAAGGGCAGATACTGTCTAGTACCCCCAATAACTTTGCTCAAGAACTAGGGAAAGGGTTTAATCTGTCATCACTGAAACAAGATAATGATAAGCAACAGTTTGTGATGAATATCAACAGTCGATACTATCGAGCAATGGTCATTGAAGACGACAAAATGCTCGCGCTTATCGCATTGCCTATAGATGTGCATCATCAGTATTTATTACAGTTCAATCGTCAGCTTAGTATGATTTTGTTCGCGATTACCTTGTTGCTCATATCAGTAGCGGCATTGGGTGTGTACTGGGGTTTTGCCCCTTTGGCGACCATCGTCCAAAAAATGAAAACAATGAATCCTGACAGATTGGATGATAGAGTCACGGTCAGTGATATGCCGTTAGAGCTGCGACCACTAGCAGAATCTTACAATTCGATGATGGCCAAGCTTGAAAGTAATTTTGAATCATTGTCACGGTTTTCAGACAATATCGCCCATGAGCTGCGCACTCCAATAGCGACACTCAGCACGCAAACGCAAGTCATGTTAAACAAACCGAGAGCGGGTGATGAATACATTGAGCAGCTACACCATCAACATGACACGTTAGAGCAGCTGTCGGCCATGATAAATAATATGCTGCTACTGGCAAAAACCCAAAAAGGATTGAGTGACTCGCAAATCAGTCACGTGGATACGGACAGTTTAATCACCAAGCTCGTTGATTACTACGAAATGATTGCAGAAGACCGAGGTATCGCTATTGAAACAAAAGGTGAGTTCAGCGCTGTCTTAGGAGATAAAAGTTTATTACAAAGGCTTTTTGCTAATCTGATATCGAATGCGATTTATTATGCTGCTCAAGATAGTGTTATAACCATTAGGGCAGATAGAATAAACTCAGATGAGATGGTGGGCACAACAATAAGCAGTCTTCAACAATCAAAACAAGATATTCTACGAATGACAATCACCAACCGATTAGATGAGCCATTGACACAAAGTGAGGCAGATAAGTTGTTTGAGCGCTTCTATCGACATCACAAAACAGTAGATCGCCATACAGGAACAGGTTTGGGTCTATCCATCGTACAGTCTATCGTTGGGGCGCATAACGGTAACGTCAGTATTACTATAAAAGACGATGATTACTTTCAAGTGAGTGTCGAGTTATTGGCGGACGTTTAATCTTTTAGTAGTCAACGATAGATATTCAATCTGAATAGATAAATTTGATAGATGGTTGCCTTGAAAACGAGCTGGTAATGACCAAGTAAATGTATGTCTAGTACCCAATATAAAGCTAGAGATTATTAAAAAGCAGTAGTTAGAACGGTAAGTCTATAACGAACATAACGTTTAAAACAGTATCATAACAATCAATCATAAAAATCAATTAGGGAATGACTATGCATATCACGGCTAATTTTGATGCAGGCAACATTGACATTATTAATGCAGATGACAAAAAAGACATTCAATTAGCGATTCGCCCAGATGTTGGTAGCGAGTTTTTTCAGTGGTTTAACTTTCGTCTGTCAGGTCAAATAGGGGAGCAGTATGTTCTCAATATTCTGAATGCAGGAGAGGCCTCTTATCTAGAAGGTTGGGAGAACTACCAAGCGGTGGCTTCTTATGATCGTCAGCATTGGTTCCGTCTGCCAACGTCTTACAAAGATGGCAAATTGACCATCGTGGCAGAGTTAGAATGCGAAACCATTCAGATTGCGTACTTTGCCCCTTACAGCTATGAGCGTCATCAAGATTTATTGGCCACTGTGCAAGTGCATCCGCTAGTGACGTTAGAGCATCTAGGTGAAACGCTTGATAAGCGTGACTTGACCCTAGTCAAAATCGGGGATGGAGATGCTAGTAAGCGTAATATATGGATTACTGCTCGTCAGCATCCAGGTGAGACGATGGCTGAATGGCTGATCGAGGGTTTGTTGTATAGCTTGTTAGATAGCGATAATGCGACTGGCAAACAGTTATTAGACAAGGCCAATTTTTATATTGTCCCTAACATGAACCCTGATGGTAGTGTACGTGGTCACTTGCGTACTAACGCTGCCGGAACCAACCTAAACCGTGAATGGCAAAGTCCAAGCTTAGACAAAAGCCCTGAAGTATTTTATGTGATTAATAAAATGGAAGCGACGGGCGTGGATCTATTTTATGATGTGCATGGTGATGAAGCATTGCCATACGTATTCCTCGCTGGTTCACAAGGGACGCCAAGCTACAGTGACCGTCTTGCTGGACTACGTGATAGATTTTCAGAGGTATTGAAATTAGCTAGTGCTGATTTTCAGTCTGAATTTGGCTATGAGATTGATGCACCAGGTGCTGCCAATATGACCGTTGCCACCAATTGGGTAGCAGAGCGTTTTGATTGCCTCGCCAATACGTTAGAGATGCCATTTAAAGACAATGATAATCTGCCCGATGAAGAGATGGGTTGGTCGCCAGAGCGTTCTATCAAATTAGGCGAAGCATCACTGATAGCAATGCTAGCTGTCGTGGATGATTTACGATAACTATAGAAAAAAAGCTGCAGAAAATAAAAAGCTGCTAATGATGGCCAAGTGTTTTAGTGGTCATCGTTAGCAGCTTTTTTTCATTTTTATTTTCACATTCGCCAATAACAGCCCTGATAAGATCAACATCATGGCCAGCATTTTCCACCACGTCACCACTTCTCCTGTGAGTAGTACTGAGGTCACCATACCGAATACAGGCACCAATAGCGCAAATGGCATAACCTTGGAGGCAGTATTTTGACTGAGTAAGTGTGCCCACAGACCAAAGCCAATTAAGGTTGAGATATAGACGATAAACCCAAGTGAGAGCCAAGACTTGAGTGATGCTTCAGTAAACGTCGCTAGTTGCCATGCATCAGTCTCAAATATAAGAGAAGATATCGTTAACATCACGCAAGCAATGAGACCGCCCCAGACTACCAGCGTTAGCGCAGACAGAGCAGAGGCTTTATTTTTTTCAGTGCTAGATGGGGCAACAGATACCCTTGTTCCTTGCTGCGTTTCTTGTAGGGCAGCTTTCTCTGACGCTTTTTCTGAGGCCTGTTTTGATGCTTGCTTGGATGCAATATTACCAAAGCTCCAACCGATGGCAGCTATCAGGATACAGATGAACCCTGCCAAAGGCATATCACCGCCAAGGTTTAACGCAATCACGCTGAGTCCTAGTACACCGACCAACATACCGACGATTTGCATACGGCTGACTGCTTCACCCAATATAAAGTAAGCTAGCAATACTGTGATAAAAATCTGAATTTGTAGCAGTAGTGCCGTTAGCCCCGGGGATGAACCCAGATGCATCGCTGTAAACACAAAGGCGTATTGCATGACAAATGTACCGATGGCATAAATAAACAAGGTACGGTTGAATTTAGGCGGCTTTAGAAATAAAACCAGAGGCACAGCAGTAAAGAAAAAACGCAGGGCGGTAAGCATCAATGGCGGAAAGCTCTCAAGACCCCACGCAATAAAAGTAAAATTCACGCCCCAGATAAAGGTAACCAGTACAGCCAATGCAGTATATATAGGGGACATATGAGCTATCCTAGAGAAATAGTATCCGTTGTCGGAAGTGATTAGATTTGATTGTGTTTGGCTGATATTTAGGCTTAGAATTATAGTCGAAAGGTCACTATATAATAGGACGGTACTAGCACTATAGTCGATTCAATTTAAAAGTAGTACAAGGCAACCGAGTGTAGATGTATATTAAATACTTCAAGCGAGGTTAACGCTGTAATACTTTTATAGTGGAATGACTATATAAGTCTCTGATTGGTTAGTCTAACGATTGAGCCAATACCTCGAAAACTTTTGAATGACTCATCTGTGCCACATTGAACCGCATAAAGTTCTCAGCATTGTCCGATTGGCTAAAAACATTACCCGGTGCCAATACCACACCCTGTGATAAGCAGCGATTGGCCAATTCGGTCGCATTATTATTCTTAGGTAATCGGCACCATAGGAACATACCTGCTTGTGGAAGCAGCCACGGTACGATGCCCAATTTAGCCAATCGTGGTAGCGTATGAGTACGTGCGTTTGCCAGCCGAGTATGGATATCATTCATATGCTTACGGTAGCCGCTATCAGTCAACGCTGAGAATACAACAGCTGCGGCCAGCTGACTGCCACCAAACCCAGTCGCTATCTTTAAATCGACCAAACTCTCGACCCATTCTGTAGGCGCGGCAATATAACCACAGCGTAGAGATGCGGATAACGTTTTAGAAAAACTGCCGATATAGAATACGCGTGATAACCCATCCAAAGCCGCCAATCTCGCTGCAGGCTTGACTTCAAAATCTGCAAAAATATCGTCTTCGATAATGTACAAACCAGCTGCTTGGGCCAATTGTAATACACGGTATGCCGTAGCAGGTGACAACGTTGCGCCCGAAGGATTGTGAATGGCAGCATTGGTGATGTACAGGCGCGGCTTATGCTCATCTAAAATCGCTGCAAAGGCCTCTACATCTGGCCCATTTGGCGTATAAGGGACGCCAACTACTTTGACCCGATGGGCAAGCAGCTGTGCTCGAAAGTTAAAATAACAAGGATCATCGACGACAACCGTATCACCTGGTGTCAGCAAAAATCGAAAAATCAAATCTATCGCTTGAGTGCCGGAATCCGTCAATATAACCTGTGACGGTTCTGCATTGATACTCAATCCTGCCATACGCCGCGTGAGTAGTTGGCGCAATGTTAACAATCCTAGCGGCGTTGCATACTCACTGATAATGGACGCGTCAGCTTTTGCTACATTTCGCAGACCACGGCGTATACCTGCCTCAAACAGCCAGTCCGCTGGTAACCAGCCGCAGCCTGGCTTTAGTGCACCATCGGGTGGCTCCAGCGACTGCCGCGATACCCACAATGGATCTACCACTCGTTCAATTTTTGGTGCTATATCTGTCAATGATAGTGGCGCTGTCGTCTCTGCCACATAGAACCCTGCACCAGGGCGGGAGTAGATAATGCCCTCAGTTTGCAGGCGTTCATAGGCTTCAACCACGGTCGATGGTGAGAACCCATAATCTTTGGCAGTAGCACGGACAGACGGTAGCCGCGACTCTGGCATGTAGATGACAGTCGCTATTTTCTCTTTTACGTCAGCCATGACAACTTCGATGCGTGTTAGCTTCTTATTCATATTTTTTACAATTTTTGGTAAGGCAGATTTTGTGAAGGTTTTATCTTAAGGGTACAGCTAGGACAATATATGGGTAGGATATCCCAACTGTATGGGTTTTATAGACCAAACAGTTCTGTCTAATTGTACTGTATTGTATATAGATAACCTACTGTGCTTTTGTTTTAATTATTGAACGTAAACGATGTAGAGGTAGGTGTGATTCTATTGTGAATCGCACTTACCTCAGTCAATTCAACGATTATTATTCGAAAAGCAGCGATATATGACTACAAAAAAATATAATAAATATTTGGCCTTTGCCTTATGCGTGATAACGACAAGCGTCAATATCCAAGGGCCGCTTTATGCCGTTTATGCACACAATGATGGCTATGGCGTGCTAGCAACTACGATAGCATTTTCCTTTTATGTATTGGGTGTCATACCCGTATTGTTAGCTTTTGGCGGATTGTCTGATCGCATCGGACGGCGCAAGGTGATTTTAATCTCTTTAGCCCTATCGATAGCAGCGACAGCTCTCATGTTGTTTTATCCGTACACGCGAGCATTAGCAGTAGCACGATTCGTACTGGGTGTGGGAACGGCTCTGATGGCTGCTACGGCGACTGCCTATATGATTGAGCTGCTTGGTTCATCAGATACGATGCGTGCGACAGCGTGGGTGACGGCCAGTACGACGATAGGTTTTGGTCTTGGTCCTGTATTGACGACGGTTTCTTTGATGTTTTATGAAACCGATCAGCCAGCCAGTTTTCTCTTACTGCTAGCGAGCGGGATATTCGCTATGTTTTTGTTATATCAATTACCAGAGACGGCACCTAAACGCACTAATTTGCCCACCTCTATGCTACGGCTACCTTATTTTAATCGTGAAGTTATATGGTATGGCAGCGGTATTTTGATTTGTTGGGCGACGACCGGATTGGTGTTGTCAGTTATTCCCTCAGTGCTGGCCACGCATGGACTGGCTAAGTATGCAGGGGTATCCTCTATGTTAGCCATCAGTTGTGGATTGATCGTTCAGCCAATCGCCCGAAAGCTTGACCCTCAAGTTTCAAGCAAGCTAGGTCTTCTGATCTTACTACCAGCTTATGCTTTATTGGCTTGGGGGACGTTGAATGCCAATCTACCAGTGATTCTTTTGGCGGCATTTTTGGCCAGTACTAGTTGCTATGGCTTTGTTTATTTAGGCGGTATGTTAGGAGTCGCAAAATCTGCTGGAAATGAGCAGGCACGTGCAAGTGCAGGCTATTTTCTGATGGCATATATAGGGCTTAGTGTCCCCGTCATCTTTACTGGTTTGATTGTGGATCGGTATGGTGCTGCTACTGCGTTCTACGCCTTTGGTGTGTTTTCATTAGTTGGTGTGATTGTCTTATTTGCTAGCCAGCCTATGTTGAAAATCGGACGTCATTCGAACGCCCATTTGCATAGCGTGACTTAGAATAAAATTGATAGTACAGTTTTCTATTCATTCAATATCTTTCTATGCAGCATCTTCAATTTTAGAAAAAAAGTCCTTTATACTGATATAAAGGACTTTTTTACATTCATTATATTGGTTTAAAAAAGGTGAATATCACTAGAGATACAGCAACGTTCTGTTTTCTTCTACTTCAATTAGCCATCGCACTTTGCAGGATGGTGTAAGCCGCTTTGACCCTCTCTGCGTTGGGGTAGTTCTTATTTGCCAAAATGACAATGCCAGATTTTTTTGCGGGAATATAAGCGATATATCCACCGAATCCATTGGTAGCGCCTGTCTTGTTCACCCATACATCGTTTAAAACAGGTGTCGGCTGATTGTTTGCTGTAATAGGCTGTGGCTTGAGCACCACATCCGTTGAATTACCTTCAAGTAGTGTGTCTAGCTGAGTGGGGAATGGATACATCTCCCACGCCAATCCCTGTGTAACAGTGCTCGCTTGATAGTATCCCTTTCTAGTGTTTTGCAATGACTGTTGAATATCTTTATCCAAAGGGATTAACCCCATATTAGCCGCCATGTAATGGGTCATATCCGCGCTGGTTGATTTAATACCATAAGCTTCGGCGTCCAAAATCCCAGGGTTAACTCTTATCGGCTCTCCAGCAGCGTTATAACCAAATGCATAATCGTCCATTTTGTCGTTAGGAACATTGATAAAGGTACTAGGCATATTGAGTAAGGGCAGTATTTTATCTTCCATCACCTGTGTGTAATCCGCGCCCATACTCAAGGCTGATATATGGCCGAACAGTCCTATACTGGCGTTAGAGTATAGACGTTTTGAGTTGATAGGGAAGGCAGGTTGCCACGACTTATAGTAGCGGAACAATTCCTTATTGTTTTTGATATCGTTAGGTACTTGAAGTGGTAGACCACCTGCCGAATAGGTGGCTAGGTTGATAAGCTTGGTGTTACCAATGGCGCTGTCTTGTAGATAAGGAATGTATTTATCAGCGGTATCCTCCAAGTCGAGTGTGCCATTGAGCTCTGAGTAACTTGCCAAAGTCGCGGCAAAGGTCTTACTGATAGAGCCCAACTCAAAGATAGTGTTTTCTGAAACAGCCTTGCCAGATTGTTTGTCAGCCAAACCGTAGTTATAAAAAGACGACTTTCCATCGACAATAATGCCAAACGCCATACCTGGAATATCATGTGCTTTCATTAGCGACTTGGCTTGTGCATCGACTGTGCTTTTCAGATGACTGTCGCTGTCTGCTGCTTGCACTTGTCCAGATATCAATGAGGCGGCAATGACAGCAGTCAGACCAACTCGGCTAAAAAGTGTTTGCACTGATTTTTTCATGATTATATTACTTGTCCGTTTTGTTAGAAGTAGCGGAGGTCTATTCCTTTAGCGAGTCTGCAAATAGGTTACTGACTTCGAGAATGTCATTTCGTGTTTTCCTATTTTATTTTTACAGAACCTCCGTATTTTTACAGAATACCAATATTCCGGCAAGCTGAAATCGGTGTATTGAACACGGATTAAGGGCTAATTCATACTTCTACTATGAATGTTTAAACGTATTTGTCTCTCATTTATTGAGGAATTGTCGTGTGCGCGACAAACTTCTAAGCGCTGTTATGAAATTATAGTCTACAGGCAAGGGATGTCGTCAATGATAAACCTTAACTTATCACTAAATAAATTAATCAGGGATAAATGATGAATAGTAATCAAAATGCTTATGGTATTGTCTGCGCTGTTTTTTTTGTTTGACAGCAATTTGGCGCATTTTTTTTGTTATGTTTAAAATGAGGACAAACCCTAAAAACACAACTTTTGTCATTATCTTGTCATAACCGCATCGTATCCTTGAGCTCACTATGAATGGTGGCTGCGTATGGCTGATGTCTTGACTTATTGTATGAGTCATTGATAACAGTAGGCGCATCAATACAAGGTTTGTTTATGAGTGTGGCTAATCGGCTTGGTAGTATTTCCACGCGCATGCTGATTATTTTGGCATTGGCTTTTTTATTGATTATTCTGATGGTGTACTGGGTTATTGAAACCCAAGCGAAGCCGCGCCTACTAGAGATGACTTCAGAAACAGTGGTTGAAACGGGTAATGAAGCAATCAATAGCATCATGGCGAGTATCAGCCATGTCGATGGATTGGCAAAGGCGACCAGTACGATGGCTGGTGGCTTGCCAAAAGAAGACGTTCTTTATAAAGAAACCTTTGGCAATCTCATGCAGCAGACGGACCTGCGAATCGTGGGCGGAGGTGTATGGTTTGACCCTAATATGTATGAGCAAGGTCGAGAGCGTCAGTCGTTTGTGTGGGCGCGTGATGATGCAGGCAACATGCAACCATCAGAACGCTATAATCAAGTGAGCCAAACACCCAATCCTTATTATCGAGATTGGTGGTACATTCCAGCGATGTATGCACGTCATGACCACTGTGTCTGGAGCCGTGCGTATGTGGATCCCGTGAGCAATCAGCCGATGATGACTTGTGCCAAGTCATTATATGACAGTCGTAACCAAGCTTTTGATGGCGTGGTGAGTTTTAATTTGTTATTGGATAATCTCGATGATGCCATGAAAAAATGGCAAGATAAGGTAGGTGGTTACGTCTTTTTGGTAGACCTGGACAATCGGTTTTTGACCTTTCCTGATCAGTCGATGGTCACTCAAGTGACGGAAGATAATCCTCAGGGCGAAATGGTAACCGCACATCAATTGGCCAAGAAAAACCCTAGCTTTGTACCTATTGCTGATCGCCTAGATAGTATCAATCGCACACTGATCGATGAAGCGACTGCCAAAGATGAAGGCCGTTTCACGCTCGCCGCCCGTAGTATTTTGAGCACGACCAATTTGGACAAAGTCAGCGAACAAGAATCCCAATTACTCTCCGCATTATTGCTGTTGAACATCGATCAGACGTTTAACTTAGTCGGCAGTCATTTGGTCGATACCATCGCTGTGCCCAATGATTTTGTGTTGCAGCAGTCTGCCACCGCTTTTGTGTTTCGTATGCCATTTACGTATTGGAAGATGGTCATCGTTAAGCCTGATAATGACATGATGAGCGTGGCAAATGCACTGTCAAACCAGCTGATTCAAGCCATGCTATTGGGGTTTATTCCGATTTTATTACTGACTGCATGGGTGTTTCGTCGCTACTTTACGCGTCCATTGAAGCACATGGCAATGGCCGTGGCTGATATGGGCACATTGATTGAGCAAAAACAATATCAAAAATTAAGCGTGCATAAATTGCCACACTCAAATGTCAGTGAAATCCAAGTCATCAGCGAGCAGACCAATCAACTAATTGATCGTGTCGTCGAAAACGAAGGCGCGCTTGCTGAAATAAATGTCCATCTAGAGAGCCAAGTGACCGCCCGTACGAAAGATTTGCAGCAAGCCATGGACGAATTAAAAGCCTCACAAGTGCACCTAGTACGCTCCGAAAAAATGGCCACACTCGGTCAGATGGTGGCAGGCGTGGCGCACGAGGTCAATACGCCTCTTGGCTATGTGCGTAGCAATATGGAGCTGGTCGGTGATAACCTCATGCGTTTTGATGAGCTGATACAGCATACCGATCAATTATTGCATGCGTTAAAAGAACCAGAGGCTGACCAAGCACAAGTGACTCAATTGATAGAGGAGACCTTGCAGTGTTGTGAGGCAATTAAAGAAGATGAAGTCAGTGAGGATTTGATAGATTTGATCAAAGACGGCCTGTATGGCGTCGATCAGATTGCGGAGTTGGTCGTGAGTTTGCGTGATTTCTCTCGAATTGACGAATCCAAGGTAAAAGAGGTCGATATCAATGACTGTATCAACACGTCTTTGGTGATGGCACGTAATAATCTAAAAACTCTAGATGTCAGCACCAGTCTGGCTGAGCTACCATTGATTCAATGCAATCCTTCGCAAATCAACCAAGTATTACTCAATCTATTTAATAATGCCGCCCAAGCCATGCCAATGGATCATAAAGGGACATTACAGATCCTCTCGTCTGTTGATGAGTCGCGACAATACGTGGCAATCAGCATTACAGATAATGGTGCTGGTATCAAAGAGAGTATTTTAACGCAGATCTTTGAGCCCTTTTTTACTACCAAAAAAGCTGGTGATGGCACAGGGTTGGGATTGGCTATCACAGCACAAATTATCGAACAACATAGCGGTCGCATCGAGGTCAGCTCAATCGTTGGCACTGGAACGACGTTTACCATCCTGCTGCCGATACAGTCTATCGCTCATAAAACCGAATCTTCACAGGCCTTATTTGAAAGTTGAGAGACTTCCAACTACTTATTTAAAGAGAGCCTCATGCAAAAACCAAAAATTGCCTTTATCGATGATGAACCACGCATTTTACGCAGTTTAAAAATGCACTTCCGACAGTCACACGATGTGTTTATCACTACTGATGCTACTGAGCTGATGGAATATATCAGCGCGAATGAGGTACAAGTGGTCGTCAGCGATCAACGCATGCCAGACAAGCAAGGTACAGAAGTGTTGCGTGATATCAAGTCGGCATCCCCGAACACTATTCGTATCTTATTGACGGGGTATGCAGATCTGAATGCGGTGATTGATTCTGTGAATGAAGGCGAGATTTATCGCTATATCACAAAGCCTTGGCAAAATGATGAACTCAAAAAAACCGTTAATAAAGCCACAGAGATTGCTCAGAAAACCCAAGAAATCACCCAAAATGTCACTGAAAATCATGATATTCAAAACCGTATTCATGCCAGAACTGATAGCAAGCGTAGTATATTGGTGTTAGATGATGATGAGAGTGTTTATCAGCAAATAAAAAGTCATTTTAAGAGTGCTTATACCGTGAGCTGGGCAAGCAATATTGAGCAGGCTGCAAGCTTATTACAAAAAAAACGCTTTGGTGTCACTATTACGGATTCGACGCTCAATAAAGAAAATATCACTCCCATTGTTTATGCGCTAAAAAATATTCAGCCTGATCTGATGGTGCTCATGTTGACCGAGTTCAAAGATGCACATATGGTGATTGATTTGATTAATAAAGGTCAGGTATATCGCTGCCTACCACGACCGACCAATTTTTCTATGATGAGTATCAGTCTTGATCGCGCGTTTGATCATCACGAAAGATTGGTACAGCAGCCGATATTGGCAGCTCGCCATCATGTTGAAGCAGTGCCGGAATCAGAGACGTTGAACTTTTCTGACAAGATAAACCGTTTTTTTGCCAAATTTAGAGGTTGGCGTATTGGAAGGTGACGTCAATCCAACATAAAAGTGATACATATGATTATCATCTTGCTAGTAGGTTTTACTATGTGCTGATGGTTATAAGTTTTCTCATTGGCTGCTCGCAAGCATAACAGAGGCTGCACAATATTTATCCCAGTAGAACCGTATGCTCTTTAAGAGGAGTCGACTGTATTTTGTTTAAGGTCGAACGCTATTCAAGCCAAAACATTTTGCACGCAGTCGATTAAATATTCCTTTACGGCATTGAACAGTGGGTCAAGCAATCGTCGTTCAGGAAAGATCAAATATAGTGGATAGGAGGTAACTTGCCAACCCCCTAGTTTAATTTCAATGTGCTGTCCTTCTTTTATATCAGAACTAATGTCCAAACGAGATTCTAGTGCAACACCATGTCTCATTATTGTCCAACGCCTGACCACGTCACCATCTTTTGCCCGATACAGCGGCGCTCGTTTGTTTGTCCAAGCCTTCAAACGTTCATTGACTAAAATATTTGTCATTGTGTCCCAGACACAGACAATTATGTTCAGCCAATGCTGAGGGTGTCTTAGGTTCACCAAACTTCTCTAAGTACATAGGCATTGTCTAAGATGCCCAGTGCATCCTTACAGTGCTGCAAAAGCTGCTCACCCTTGTTAGTAAGGCGGAGCTTGCGCGTCAAGCGGATGAACAATTTGTCCTATTGAGATACGCTGATGGAGGACAGGCCCTCGTTTGAGAAACATCAGACTAAACAGGACGGTTGTATTGTCTCAAATATAACAAACAACCGCTTAGATATCGATCTAAATAACCCCTTAAAAACAACCTACTTTCAAAATTATATTGAAAGTGTTTTAGGTGATGGCTACTGTTTGAAGCACAACACTTTCATTACAATGGATGCTATCACGACGGATAAAATAGAACAGGTATCCAAAACTGAAACAATAATTCAAACAATAAGGGCGGTTTATGACTCTGAATACCACTAAAACGATTTTAATTACTGGCAGCACAGATGGCATTGGCAAATTGGCAGCGTTAAAACTGGCAGAAGCTGGACACCAAGTGTACTTGCATGGCCGCGATGCTGACAAGCTTGCTAGCGTCATTGCAGAAGTTCGAGCAGTCGCGACAGGCGCAGCAGTAGATAATATTGATGGGTTTGTGGCTGATTTTTCTGATCTAACGGATGTGCTAAAGATGGCAGCAGACGTCAATGAAAAACTGCCCAAGCTTGATGTGCTCATAAATAACGCAGGGATTTATACCACGGCATCAGCATTGACTAAAGACGGTTTGGATGTACGTTTCGTAGTCAATTATCTAGCGCCTTATGAGCTGACCAATGCTTTATTACCTTTGCTAAAGCAGTCTGATAAAGCGCGTATCGTGAACTTAAGCTCAGCTGCGCAAGCGTCAATATCTTATCAAGCACTTGCAGGCCAGACCCGCCTCGATGATAAGGATGCTTATGCCCAAAGTAAGCTGGCACTCACGATGTGGAGTATGGCATTAGCTGACACCGTCGCTAGCAACGATATCAATGTCATCGCCGTCAATCCAGGCTCGCTACTGAACACAAAAATGGCCAACGAAGCGTATGGTCAGCATTGGTCATCAGCAGACAAAGGCGCAAATATCCTAACGGAGTTGGCCATCTCGGATGAGTTCGCTGATGATACTGGTAAATACTTTGATAACGATATAACAGATGGCGCACATGGCGATGCAAGAGGGGCGTTTGGTCGACCACATGCTGATGCCCTAAACACAGCAGCCATTGCAGAGCTTGAGCAGCAGACTCAGACAGTATTGCAGTCAATTTTTGCATAAGATGCATAAGATTTATATTTAGCAGCATTAATGAATTTCAAACATTTGAACCATTACTAACTATATTTTCAAATTTTATTATTAAAAACTTTCTCATTAAAAACAGGACACAATATTATGCAAACTATCAAAGCCATTGGTTATCAAAACAATCTACCTATCGATAATGAACAATCGCTACAAGACATAACCCTTGATAAGCCAATTGCTTCAGGCCGCGATATTCTCGTAGAAGTAAAAGCCATATCAGTCAATCCTGTAGATTATAAAATCCGTGAAGGGCGACCTGCCGCAGAGGGTGAGTATGCTGTTATTGGTTGGGATGCTGCCGGTACTGTGACGGCTGTCGGTGAAGACGTCAGTTTATTCTCAGTAGGCGACAACGTCTATTATGCTGGAGATTTAACCCGTTCAGGCAGCAATGCTGAATATCAGTTGGTCGATGAGCGTATTGTTGGGCACATGCCAGCCTCTTTGTCTTTCGCTGAGGCAGCGGCATTACCACTCACAACGATTACGGCTTGGGAGATGTTATTTGACCGTCTACAAGTGCCTGTCTCTGATAGCGCAGCAAATGACAGCGATAGTAGCGAGGATGCTAATAACGTCTCAGTATTGGTCATTGGCGCAGCGGGCGGTGTTGGATCTATCTTAACTCAGTTATTAAAGACAAGAACGTCTGCCACGATTATCGGTACAGCTTCGAGAGATGAGAGCGTGCAGTGGCTCAAAGATTTGGGTGCTGATCATGTTATCAATCACCGCAACCCATTGTCTGATGAGCTACAAAAAACAGGTATTGCTGAAGTAGATTACGTGGTGAGTCTCAATAACACTGAAGATCATTATGAAGAAATCATTAAATGCTTAAAGCCGCAGGGTAAGCTTGGACTGATTGATGATCCAAAATCACTAGATGCCAACCCTCTTAAAACCAAAAGCTTAAGCCTGCATTGGGAGTTTATGTTTGCACGCTCAATGTTCAATACGCCAGACATGATTGAACAGCATCATTTATTAAATGCAGTGGCAAAATTGATTGATGCAGGCGAGATCAAAACCACGGTCGCTCACAATCTTGGGGCTATCACCGCTGAACATCTACGTAGTGCGCACCAAATGCTAGAAAAACAGCAAGCGCATGGCAAGATTGTATTAGAAGGCTGGTCTGCATAACGCATAACCCCATTTAGATTAATAGGTCCAATGTGACGCTTTTAGCAGACACGTTGGACCTATTTAAATCAATGATAATAATAAACATAGGATAAATAGATGAGCACGCAAGCAAACAAACCACTTACCATCGTCGCCACTATCAAAGCCAAACCTGAGCACGTTGAACAAGTCAAAACTGAGCTGCTTAAACTGACAGCAGCATCACAAGATGATCAAGGTTGTATCCAATATGACTTGCATCAGGAAAATGCAAATAGTAACGGTTTCGTGGTTTATGAGATCTGGGAAAACAACGAGTGTCTTCAGCAACATGTACAAAGCCCGCATTTTCAAAACTATGTACAAGTAACAGATGGGATGGTCGATGAATTTGTCGTTACTGAAATGACAGTTATCTCATAGGTTTGATCTATATTCTGCTGCTGACGATAAAATGAATGGTTGAAAGCCATGACTGATAAGATTGACTTTCATGTTTCAAAACAGCGTTTATTGATTTAGATATAAATGGCTTTGAATAAAATATTCAAAATCATTTATACGTTATTTATTTGCTATTGATCGATAATTATTCTTGAGCAACTTTCAAAACGATTTTACCGACATGTTTCTTTTCTAAGAAAACCGCTTGAGCAGTATGTATCTCTTTTAATGGAAAGGTACACGCCACGATTGGATTTATTTTACGTTGTTCGATACAGTTAACGAGGTTTTGGAACACTTTAGGCTGAAGTACAGTACAACCGTAAAAGGTCAAGTCTTTTAAATAAAGTGTTCTGATATCTAGCTCCAGTGATTCATAAACCGCTACTATATTAAATAATCACTTCATCATTACCGATCCATTTGGGTCCTATCTCAACCTCAACATCACGTGCAGTAACGGCCTCAGCGCACTCGGAGCATACTGTCACAGGATGCATAATGTGACCACATGCCTTGTGTCTATGCAACAGCGGTGCCCCGCGTTCATCAGCCATGTATTTATCACCCCAACTGACCAATGCCAGTACGACCGAGTGCAAATCTAATCCACACTCTGTCAGTCTATATTCCTCACGTAGCGGCCGCTGTTGATAGGCGACTTTTTTTAAAATATCGTATTCAACCAGCTTGCGAAGACGGTTAGATAGGACATGGCGTGTAATGCCCAAGCGTTGCTCAAATACGTCGAATCGTCTGACTCCCAAAAAACAATCGCGTAAAATCATGAGCGTCCAACGATCACCAATGACTGCTAAAGTGCGAGCCACCGAGCAAGACTGTTGGTCCAGTTCATCCCAGCGCATAGGTTATCTCCTTTATCTTTAAGCTATAGGTTAGCTTGACAGGGTCCAAAAATAAAGCTATGTTTTTGTTAGTTCTAAAAAGGAACCTATAAGGAAATAGATATGAACAGAGCACCCGTAGCAGTTGTAATCGGCGCAGGCGATGCCACTGGCAGCGCTGTTGCCAGACGTTTTGCGCGAGAAGGTTTTACTTTGTGCGTGACCAGAAGGACTGTTGAGAAGCTAGAGACATTAGTCAGTGATATCGAAGCGGCTGGGGGAGTAGTCAAGCCATTTGGTTGTGATGCACGTGTCGAGCAAGAGATGGTTGAGCTGTTTGCTCATATTGAAAAAGACATTGGGCCGATTGAAGTAGTAGTGTTTAACATCGGGGCAAACGTTCATTTCTCCATCTTAGATACGACAGAAAGGGTCTATCGAAAAGTGTGGGAGATGGGTGCCTTGGCTGGATTTTTGACAGGTAGAGAAGCGGCAAAAGTCATGATTCCACGTGAGAGGGGGACAATTATTTTTACGGGTGCAACAGCGTCTTTACGCGGTAGTAAAGGTTTTTCGGCTTTTGCTAGCGCTAAGTTTGCTCTGCGGGCATTGGCACAAAGCATGGCACGCGAGTTGGGGCCAAAAGGCATACATGTCGCACATCCTATCATTGACGGTGCCATTGACACTGATTTTATTCGTGACAACTTTCCTGAGCGCTATGAGCTCAAAGACCAAGACGGTATCTTAAATCCAGAACATATCGCTGAGCAGTATTGGCAGTTGCACTGTCAGCCAAGAGATAGCTGGACGCATGAGCTGGATTTACGCCCATGGATGGAAACTTTTTAATCCTATCTAGTTAATAACCGTCAAAATTTTAATGGATTTTTAATATATTGCAAGGAATGCAAAGATGCGTAAACAAGTAGAGTTTTTCTTTGATGTGGGTAGCCCAGCCAGTTACTTGGCATGGACACAGTTAGCGAGTATCGCGCAGCGTCACAATGCCGAGGTCGTTTGGCGTCCTATGTTACTTGGTGCAGTGTTTCAAGCCGTTGGTAACACCTCACCAGCTGCCGTACCTGCTAAAGGCGCTTATATGCTCAAAGACCTTAAGCGTTTTTCAGCTATCTATGACGTGCCTTTTCGCTTCAATCCATTTTTCCCAGTCAATACGATGCAGCTTATGCGCGGTGTTACCGCTTATCTGGGGACATCTAAATTTGAGAGTTATTTATCCGCTATCTTCAATGCGCTATGGGCTGAAAAGTTAAATATGGAATCACCAGAAGTTGTGGCTGAAGTTCTGTCGAAAGTAGGCATTGAGGCGACTGATTTTATGGCATGTATTAGTGAGCCTGAGGTTAAGGCGCGTTTAAAATCTAGTACTGAAGAAGCAGTAGCACGAGGGGTGTTTGGAGCACCAAGTTTCTTTGTAAATGGTGAGATGTTTTTTGGTCAAGACCGTTTGAGCTTTGTTGAAGATGCTTTGAGAGACTGAGAATAGTAAGTCATAGGATATATAGACTGCGCTGTACTAGCTCAACGATAATCCATCGGCTCTCAAGCCACCAGACATCAGCCGCGATAAGTAACCGTGATTTTTCTTCACTGTGTTTTCTCCAGAAAATAACCTTGCCACTCAGTTTAATGATTAAGCTCTATGGTTACATTAAGACAAGTCTATATATTGATAGTTTTGCTTAGACTGCTCTAGTTCCTCTAAATCTATATTTACTGTTACTATATCTGGCGACGAACCAAGTTTTTTGATAATTCGTCCTGTAGGAGAGACGATTAGGCTCTCTCCTACAAACTGACCGCCATGACCGACGCCGACACCATTGCAGGTAATCACAAAACATTGGTTCTCTATAGCCCGAGCTTGAGTCAATACATAGTGGGTATTTGCATAAGGAGACATATTGCCGTTTGGCATAAATATGATCTGTGCGCCTTTTTTTGCCAGTGCTCTTGAGCCTTCTGGAAACTCTAGCTCAACACAAATTTGAGCGCCGCAAACCACATCATCAATGCTAACCACTGACAAGTCTTCTCCACTGGTAAATACCCCAACATCATCAAGCCAAAGCTTTGACTTTCGGTGTTTATGAATGATTTTGCCGTTTTTTATAAAAGAACATGCGTTATAGAAAAGTTGATCCTGTTTGTCAATATGTCCAATAATGATGGTTAAATCTGTATTTTTGCTTGCTTCCAATATGCTGTGAAAGTGCTCTGTTGATTGATGATACAACGCTGCAATATTGTCTAGCGTCGGAAAGCCAGTCAAAGCAAGTTCTGGAAAAATCATAAAGCCATTACAAACTTGATGATCATGGATTGATTTTAATATCGCAGCAGCATTTACTGATACTTGATAATCGGTAATATCCATTTGATTGAGGATTATTTGCATAGGTCTTGCTCTTTATCGTAGGGGGTTGATACTTTCACAGTGTTTATGGTCGCAATTATAGGTAATACTCGTTAATGACGGTCTTTAGAAACACTTATTTAAAACACTTTTAAAGACATTGTGACTCTAACCAACGACTCAATTTAATGATGTCTGGTTGATTTGACTTTAAGTCATTATAAAAGAAATAGAAACTGTCGCCAGTGAGTAATTCATGCATTGGGATTTTGACAAGATTTTGCTGATGGGTTTGTTCTAGCATCATATAGTTGTCGGTAAGCGTAATACCTAAGTTATAACGTGCAGCCTGTGCGGCAAGCAGTACATGGCTAAATTGATTAATCTTTACCTCGTTTGGCAGCTCAAACCCGCCTGCTTTACACCATTTTAGCCAATCATTAGCTGTACCTTCACTTTTGTCAGAATATTTTACGGACAGTATAGGGTGTTGCCATAACGCCTCAGGCAATGGCTGATCCTTTATTTCTGCCCAAAGTTTTTGGCCACAGACAGGAAATAGCTTCTCAGCGAATAAAAGCTTGCTGACTACATTGCGTTTCGGTGGATTGACGGTAATAAAGCAATCCGAACACTGCTCGTTATAGTCGTCTTGGTCTGTCACCATATTTAAGGTCAGCTCAATCTCTGGGTGCTGTTCGCGGAAGTTTTCTAACCGAGGAATCAACCAATTGACAGCCACTGAACTATACAGTGCTAGGCGAATATGCCCAGGCTGGTCATTTCGAATGGCCTGACTGGTATTGGACAGAGCCGTCAGCGATTGATTTACTTCTGTGAAATAACGCTCGCCTATATCTGTTAAAGAAAGGGTTCGGCCCTGCCTATAAAACAACGCTTCACCAAGATATTCTTCAAGCGTTCGAACCTGATGACTCACGGCACTTTGCGTCACGTTGAGGCTTTCTGCTGCCTTAGAAAAACTATTAAGCCTTGCTACAGATTCAAAGCATTGTATGGCACGTAATGGAGGAAGTTTCATTATGAGTTCAACTAATAATAAACGTTTTTATATCATTATACGTCATGAGTATACGCGAATATACTATTTATCTGACCATTAGATTAAATGGCTTAATTTAAAATTTTATGTATTTTGAGATAGGTATAAGCATGATAATGCCGAAGATGAGTGTTGGGTTTGCAATGATACTATTGGTTGCAGGAAACATGATTGCCGTCCTTTCAGATGCGCTGATAAAAGAGTTACCAGATGGCGCAGTGGTCTATCAGTTTGTGCTATTGCGTCAGCTAACAGCCATCTTAATGCTGCTACCGTTTTGTTTATTTAACCAAAAAGCCAAGTTGATTAGTAATATAAAATGGCATTTTGTACGGGGTCATATTTGGTTATTTGGTGCGGTATTTATGGTGTTGTCCATTCAAGCGCTACCGCTGGCAACGGTGAATGCTATTTTTTATACCGCTCCTTTGATGATGTTACCGTTAGGATTTTTGTTTTATAAAGACAGACTTACAGCACCAAGCATCGTTGTGGCAATACTAGGTTTCATAGGTATTCTTGTCGTGGTAAAACCAACACAAATTAATATGGGTGCTATATTTGCGCTGATCGTGGCCTTAACCATGGCGACAAACAACCTACTAGTGCGTAAATTGCCTTCGAATCACACCGTTGCTCAGACCTTGTTTTTGACCAATTTAGTCGGAATGCCGTTGGGGCTTGGTTTGGCTATTTGGGAAAATGCCCCTTTGAGTTGGTACGCGCTATGGATAGCAGCAGGCTCAAATTTGTTTATTTTGATCTATGCGGGTATCTGCGTACTGGTCTACCGAGCGGTTGAAGCACATAAAATATCTAGTGCAGAATATACCGGTCTGTTAGGAGCAGTGGTTATCGGCATCGTATGGTTTGATGAAATACCTGATATCAGTCTTTTGATAGGTTCGGCTCTTATTGTCTTACCTTTAATTTGGCTCGCCACGCTTGAGTCTATTAAATATAAAAGAACAGCCTTATAGAGCTTTTAGATTGTATTTTTTTGGTCATCATGGATGATTGTCTCTATAAACGTGTTAAGACAAGAGTTTGATGTAGGTGAAGTGCATTATCTGCGGGTTTAGATGGTTGGGATACTCATCAACACGTTGATAGCCATTATTATCGTAGTACTGATAAGTACATAAAGTGTCTGTATGTAATGCATACGTGACTGCACCCTGTGCCACGAGATAAGTCTCAAATGCTTGATTCAACGTCGCTCCAATACGGTGGCGACGATAGTCTGGATCTACACAGAAGAACTGCAATTCGCTATCAAAATTGACTTTATTTCGTTTCGCACCAGCTGTCTCTTTTTTCTGTAAATCACTTAATACCTTTCGACCTTGATCAGATAAACGCAGCTTGTTTTCTATCTGATCAATAATGGGCTTATTATCGAATAATAAAGCTTTATGTGGATCTTCTTTAGTGACCCCTATCACCACACCGCAAATAATGTCACCATATTCTGCAACTTGTATAAAAGTAGCATGATGACAGTCTTTAGCTAGAAATAGGGTAGCCAGTTGCTTTAGAGCCCGCTTATCTGTGGCGCTAGTAAATACACTCAAATTCATATTGACGACAAAAAGGTCGACAATGGCTGTAAAGTCTTCAGGCGTAGCACGACGATATTATATTGTCATTAGTCACTCTCATTTATCATTAAAAGTGCTAGCGTATGCTGATTAACCAAGCATTCATACGCTAGCATTTTGAACTCGTATTTCGCTAATAGACTTATCAAATAATGATATTTTTATCTAATAGTCCGCATTTACCACTTCAGTTCACCTGTATTTACTTTACTGCCTATTTGTAAACTAGTATCCCCAGATAACGCGGGGTAAGCTACTTCCATGGTAGAAATTACTTTTTCTGACTGCTTAGAGTTTTGCTTTTTTGCCTCATCCAGTGCTTGCTCAAAGGTTTTTAGATAACTGAGAGTGAAATCAACAGCATAGTCTTTTTTGAGTAGGTTGCCCGAATAGTGACCTGGTATCACAAGGTTTGGCTTTAATTGCTTCATTTGTTCTAACGATTGCATCCAAGCGCTACGAGCTTCTTTAGTTTGGGTATCAGCAGTCCACACATGCATACCTGATGTTACCGACACACCGCCGAACACAGTTTTTGACTCTGGTACCCACATATATGCTTGATGAGTTCCCATCTCCTTGATTTCAATTTTGTGACCTTCTAAGGTCAGTGTAGACTGATCAAGTGTTTGCGGTACTGTGATCTTGGTAGGCGCATGTTTACCAAGGATTGGACCCCAATGCTTTAATTTTGCATCTTTAGTCGCCTCAATGTGTTCAATAATAGAAGGGCTAGACATAACCTTTACATCAGGGAAGGCCTTGACTAAAGGCTGAAGACCGAAATAGTAATCTGGATCGCCTGCCGTGATATAAATCATTTTAAGGTCTTTATTACTTTTTTTGATCATATCAACCAATGCTTCACCATCTTTGACACTAAACTGTGCATCGAACAAGATAGCATCTTTCTCGCCACTTGCCAGCACAGAGGTCACTGGGAAAATAGCATTTTGATCTGGTTTATATGCTTGCAGTTTTAGATCGGCTGCGTTTGTTTGGGTTGCGAGCAGTAGCACACTGGCCGCCATAGAAGCTGTCATTAATTTTTTCATAATCCACCTGTATTTTCATTTGAGTAAATAGACCGCGTTAAGGGCGGCATTCGTTGTTAGTAGCTATTCTATTCGATTGTATTTCGTTTAAATACGCTATAATTCGGTATTTACTGTTTCAGTTTTCGCGCAAATAAGGATAGATAAATGGATAGGCTGACCGCGTTACAGGTGTTTGTTACGATCGTTGAGCAAGGTAGCTTGAGCCGTGCCGCAGACAATTTAGACATGTCTAGAGCTAAGGTAACGCGCTATCTGACAGAGCTTGAGAGCTGGATGGATATGCGCTTATTACATCGCACAACCAGAAGTCTAAGCCTCACTGCACCTGGTGAGCAGACCCTTGAGGTAGCGTATCAGTTGCTTGGATTGACCGACTCGTTGGATCAGATACGCAATCAAAACACTTTGGAGCTAAAAGGTCAGCTGCGAATCACGGCCAGCTTTTCGCTGATTGATAGCCTTTTGATGGATGTGGTTGGTCGCTTTGTTTCTCACTGGCCGCAAACAGCGATTGATATTCTTACCACTGATGATTCGGTCAATTTAGTTGATGCCCGTATTGACTTGGCGATTCGTATCACCAATGACTTGGAACCAAATGTCGTTGCCAGACGTATCGGTGAGTGCCACTCTATCGTATGCGCTGCACCTGAGTATTTACAAAAGCGTGGCAGACCTGTAGATGTACAATCGCTTGTACATCACAACTGTCTATCGTTTGCGTATTTTGGACGGTCGGCATGGGTGTTTGACGGGCCAAATGGTCCAGAGTCTGTTCCTATCTCTGGCAATATCAGCGCCAATATCTCTGAAGTCTTGCTCTCTGCCACGTTGCGTGGACACGGGATCAGCTTACAGCCATCTGGCGCAGTCAAGTCTTTGATTGCATCTGGACAACTTATTGAGTTATTGCCTGAATGGAAACCCAAAACTTTGGGTGTTTATGTGGTTTATGCCAATCGAAAGCAGGTGACACCACTACAAAGAAAGTTTATTGATTTTCTCGCCGAAGAAATAAAGCGTTCGCCTTATTGGTAGCAAGAAACTCATAAACTAGGATATTAATAGATAGGAAATATCTTACGACGGCTCTAATGTTAACATTAGCCAATAGGTATTTATTACTACTATGATTGAGGATTAAAGGCGTAGATTATGCATAGTCTGATTACGCATAAAAGGAGGTATCGCTTCTATATATATATATATATGAACTAATACATAGTTTGATCATTAGCAGAATCTTTAGGTATTTGCTGGATAGAGTCCCAATGCTCAACAATTTTCCCACTATCATCAAATCGAAAGAAATCCATCGTCACGAACTCATCGATGGTTTTATCTTCGTTATGCCAGACTTGATGGGTATGCAATGAGACTAAGTCATCTTCAGCGATACAACGTACAAACTCAATTGACTTATTCGGATACTGTGCTTGCATCCGTTCAAAGTATTCAATAAATCCTGATTTACCATCGACTACGGCAGGATTGTGTTGAATATAATCATCGCCCACATAATCAGCGACGGCCTTTTGTGGATTACCCTCGTGAGCGGTCTGATAGAACGCGATAGCATTCTTTTTATTGTTTGCCAAATTCATCGTCGGCTCCAGTTATTATTTATGTTTATTTTAAAAGCAATACAGTAAATTAATAAGAAATATTATTAAAAAACGTCAGAAAATCTATAGCAGAAACTCAAACGGCCAATAGCAACGCTAAAATTATGCTTATTGACCATTTGATAATGTTTAGACTTCGCTTAGGGTCTGTTGAACATTCAAATATTAGGGCTGCTGATTGCTAAAATTGCACCAAATTAGGCGCAAGCCGACGATAATGTCGAGACCTTAACTAGGATTGCAACAACGTTCGGGGTGATTTTAGCATCAGCCTTTCAGGGCAGTACTATTTTCTGCCAATATATGGCGAAATTGTTTAACCTAGAATGACTAGGCGTCAAAAATTTCACTGCATATTGTCTAAAAAATAGTGACTGCCAGCACCACATTTGAATGATCAACAGACCCTAATGATTGCTTAAGCCTTAATAAAAATAGTCTCTTCACTCAAGCGTGATTTAGGTATTTTGGCATTAAAGTCATCATCGCTGCGGTAGCCAAACGATACCACTGCTACGGCAGAATATCCTTTGCTACGTAAGTCGAACTCTGTATCAAGCGCCTGTAAATCAACGCCTTCCATAGGGACGGTATCAATACCCAAAAGCGCGCTGCCCAATAGTACCCCGCCCATGTTGAGATATACCTGTTTGGCAAGCCAATGTGGCTCATCTTTGGTATCGAATCGATGCATATCTAAGAACAATTGGCGACCTTGATGCATCTGTGCTTTGAATTCTGACTGTGCATAACGACCATCTTGATCTTCTTTTTCAAGTACAGCCTGCAAGTAGTCATCATCCGCATGAATACGAGTACAGAAAACCACCACGTGTGAGGCATCTATGACTTTAGGTGTATTAAAATGAAAGGCACCTTGCGTGCTTTTGGCAATGCGTGCTTTGCCTGCGTCATCATCTGCAATGACAAAGTTCCATGGTTGAATATTGGTACTTGATGGACTCATTTGTAGCATGTCTTTGATCTGTTCAAAATCTTCAGCAGATATCTTTTTATTGGCATCAAATACTTTGGTGCTGTAACGCCAGTTTAGTGCTTCATTGATGGTTTTCATGATTGTCCTTAAGTAAAGTAAGTTTCAGTTTTTTAGTCAGCTGGTAATACAAACGGATTTAACAAACGGTTCTACTCAATCCTTATTCTTGCATAGATAAGTTGAATGATTAGCCCGTCCTAGCGATGACTCATAATAGTAAAGTTCATACATTAGAACCACTAGCTACAAGAGAAAACACTTTCAATATTATTTTGAGAATACGGCGTTTTTAATCTATCTAAAGGTTATTTATTAGCTATATTAGGACGTATAATGAAGGTGCTTTATCAATTGATAAATCCATTAAACGCATAAGCTCATCTTAAAACGGCGCGAAATTATCAGGCTGACTGTGCGTAGCAGTCCAACGTTGATTGGCATCAATATGACTATTAAGCCCAACTCCTTGTGGTACTTGCATATTATCGCCATACAGCCAAAGCACCATATTGGTACGTTTGCCACTAGTGATTGGATGTGCGGCGTGCGGCACCGAGCCTCTATGAATAATCGCCATGCCAGGTTTAAAGATGGCACGTTTGGTTTGCCCTAAATGGCGATCAACAAAGTCAACTTCTGATCCAGTAAAGTCTTCGCCTGGCAGATTTAGGTTAATATTCATAGTCACCGCTGAAGCATCGGTATGAAGTTGTAGCGATGTATCACCTGTCGGCTGGTATTGAATCGAGAACCCAAAGGTCTGAGTGTCATAGCCATAAATATTGGCAAATAACAACCGAGCGATAGGGCGCATATATTGATTCATGACTTTATGATAAAACGCCTGAAAATTAGGGGTGGCCAAATAGCCTAGCGAGCGCGCATCTAGCATGGCCCCATTACTGTTCAAGGCAATACCGTAAGGAGGACGTATGGGAATGTTAGCGTCTGCGATTGCTTGCAGATAATGGCGCAGCGTTGATAGTTGTGTTGGGTCAAAGAGTTGCCCCTGATATACGTCAGGTAGTATCTCTTGCCATAAATTTTTAACAGCCGTCTCCGTAGAAGGAGCGCGCCATGCTTGCGTCACTGCATCACGTAGAGTTGGATCAAATAATGAGTCATCAAGTACAGGCAAGTCCTGCTCAGTGGTTTCCCACTCTGCCCATGCTTGCTCTAATAACTGGCTGTTTTGATGCCAGAAATGCTCTACCGATGGTGCACGTCTAAGAATGTCTGATTTTGAAGGTAGTGGTAAGTTGCGTGCTTGCTGTAGTGCGCTCTGTTGATTATCTCCATCATGGTCGCTATGGTGTTGAGTATCCTGTGTGCTTGTAGGCCGTATTATAGTATCCATCGTGTATCTCCAAATGTGTGAGTAAACCTTATAGATGCATGCTACTATAATTAATGATTTTGATAATCAGCAGGTTTAGAGAAACAGTTTCAATAATTTTTATATAATAATGAGGCTAGCAGCAGCAAGCGATGGTGGTTGCTAAGTTAGACGCTAATTGAACGAAGGCATGACGATGAAAAATTTGCAGGATTTACGTATTTTTATTGAGACCGCTCGCTTAGGCAGCCTATCTGCCTGTGCTCGGCACTTAGATCTGTCGCCTGCAGTTGTGAGTGCAGCGGTCAAGCGATTAGAAGCCGAAATTGAGACGGTATTATTTGTTCGCTCTACTCGTAGGCTGCGTCTAACTAGCAAGGGTGAGCAGTACTTAAAGCATTGCCGAGATGCGGTGGCTATCTTAGACAATGCTTATGCAGGACTACATGACAATGATGCCGAGCTGACGGGTACCATTCGACTGTCGGCATCATCAGATTTGGGACGAAACCTAATTTTGCCTTGGCTGGACGATTTTATAGACATTCACCCAAAAGTGACGGTGCAGCTACATATGTCAGACAGCTATGTGGACTTGTACGGTCAGCAGATTGATTTGGCACTACGTTACGGCGCACCCAAAGATTCATCACTGGTTGCACTACCCATAGTGTTGAATAATCGCCCTATACTGTGTGCGTCAAAGGAGTATTTGAGCAAAATTGATAAGGATATCGGTATCCCAAAAATGCCGGAAGATTTGTCGCAGCATAATTGCTTACGTTTAGGGCATGATGAAAAATATTTGAGCGAGTGGACTTTTGAAAAAGAGGGCAAGACTAAACGTGTGGCCGTGGATGGCAATCGCAGAAGTAAAGACGGTGACGTTGTACGCCGCTGGGCAGTGGCGGGTAAAGGCATCGCATTAAAGTCTCAGTTAGATATAGCCGGCGATTTAAAGGCAGAGAGACTTGTCGAGGTAGAGTTGGACGGCTGGCAAGTGGCCAACTATCCGCTGTATTTGATTTGTCCAGAACGGCGCTTAATCGATCCATTGTTTAATGCGGTCAAAGAATACTTGATTGAACGAGTAGAGCAGGTGTTAAGGTAAAACGAGAACTAATGATTACCCTGTTTGATCAGTTGTAAGATAGTTAACATTTAAATTCTTTACATGAGGTATGTTTAATCAGACGAGCAAAACAACAATCCCTAGACAGTGGTTAATTAATGATTATTATGACTATTGCCATACCTTATCAAACACCGTAAACCAGTTTTTTGACGTCACCTTTTCAATAAGTTGATCAGAGAAATGGCGTTGCTGCATTCGCTCAATCAACATAGAGATTTGACTGATATCAAATAACTCATCAGGTAGGAGGCAACCATCGAAATCAGAGCCAAACCCAACGTGATCTTCGCCTAGATGGTCGATCAGATAATCAAGATGATCGACAATCACATCAAGCGAGGTTTGCGTATTACGTTGTCCATCTGCACGAAGAAACGCCACATCGAAATTCACTCCAACCAAACCATCGCTTTGTTTAATAGCAGCCAGCTGCTGATCAGTTAAGTTCCGTGCTTGCTGACATAGAGCGTGCGAATTGGAGTGTGTCGCAACAATAGGCTGGCAGGCAATCTCTAGCGTATCCCAAAAAGCACGCTCATTCATATGCGACACATCTATCAGCATATGCTTTTCACTGCACTTAAGAATGAGGTCTTTACCTTGAGTCGTGAGCCCAGATCCTGTATCGGGAGAATGCGGAAAAGACGCATTTAAGCCATCACCGAAGAGACTCTTTCTATTCCACAGTGGGCCAATGCTTCTGAGGCCTGCCTCATAAAACATATCAAGCAGGTCAGGCTGTATGGCTAAAAACTCAGCACCTTCCAAATGCAATACAATGGCCAGTTGCTTATTCTGCTGACAGGCTTGGATTTGTTTTAATGAGGTGCAGATCTGAATCTGACCGTCAGATCTTGCCTCTAGTTGCTGGGCTAGTTTCAATTGTGTGCAGCAGATATCGACGATTTCTTGCGGAGTAAAATCCGAATTTGAGGGGTCAGATAGTTTTTCAGGATGGTTGTTTTTCACATAAGCATAGGGTGGTAAAAATATAGAAAATAATCCGCCCATCCAGTTCGCGTCTTTGCAACGTTGTAAGTCCAAATGCCCTGGTAGCGTGCCATAAATAAAGTCATGTACCGGATCGGCAGCTGAACTTAGCCAAAGGCGGGTCAACAGATCGTTATGTCCATCAAATATGACAGGCTTAGTATTAGCATTCATATTTCACCTGTTACCATACGAGTAGGAATCAATTTGTCTTTATTCAGCTGTTTGTTACTCAGTGATTTAGAATTCTTTGGATTGCGAAAGCGCAACTCTTCAAAAGGTACAGGCGTCTCGCTGTTGATACGTGCCTCCTCAATCAGGTAGTGATAAGGCGATTTGTCACAGACAGGATCGGCGTTTTTGGCATCCCCAGTTAGCATAAACGCTTGGCAACGGCAGCCGCCATAATCGCGCTCTTTGTCTGGGCAGCTTTGACAGATGTCGGGCATCCAGTCATCACCGCGAAACTGATTGAAGCTCGTAGATTCATACCAAATGTCTGACAGTGGTGTATGTCGTACATTAGGAAACTGTATTGGCATTTGTCTGGCAGCATGGCAAGGTAGGGCTGTACCGTCTGGTGCCACTGTTAAGAAAATCTTGCCCCAGCCATCCATACAGGGCTTTGGACGTTCTTCGTAATAGTCTGGCACCACAAAAATAAGTTTGCATTTGATACCACGTTCTTCAATCTGCTTACGGTATTCATTGGTAATGCGTTCAGCTCGGATCACTTGCGCTTTGGTTGGTAGTAAACCCTCTATGTTCTCAAACGCCCAACCATAAAACTGACAAATAGCCAGCTCAACCGTGTCGGCTTTTAGCTCTAAGCAAAGATCAATAATCTGATCAATCTGATCAATGTTCTGCCGATGAATCACAAAGTTAAGTACCATCGGGTAATCGTACTGTTTGACCAGACGTGACATCTCATACTTTTGCTCAAAGGCATGTTTTGAACCTGCCAAGGCATCGTTGACCGTTGGATCACTGGCTTGAAAGCTAATTTGAATATGCTGAAGACCTGCTTCTTTTAAGCGCGCAATTCTAGCCTCAGTCAATCCCATACCTGACGTGATTAAATTGGTATAAAAACCTTGATTGTGTGCATAAGCGACCAGCTCCTCTAGGTCTTGACGAACCAGTGGTTCACCGCCAGAAAAACCAAGCTGCACCGCACCCATTTGCCGCGCCTGATCAAAGACATCAAACCATTCTTGCGTCGTTAGCTCATCTTTATACTGAGCATAGTCAATAGGGTTTGAGCAATAAGGGCATTGTAAGGGGCAGCGATAGGTTAGCTCAGCAAGCAGCCATAGCGGTAGCCCGACTGGCGCAGTCATACTAAGTCAATCCAATGTTCACGCTGGGCGACCAGCATATATTCGATGATGTCTTGCTCGATTTCGGGAATATCACCAAACATAGCTTGCACCTTTTGGATAATATCAGCAATGGACGCTTGACCATCAATATGTTGCCCAATGATGCTGGCACTGTCATTTAATTTGATCATACCTTCAGGGTAGAGCAAGACATACGCATTTTGCGCAGGCTCAAACTGAAAACGATAGCCGTGACGCCATACCGGTACGATGGATTGATCCAGCTCAGGTAAACTAGCAGGTATACTCATTTGAACAATCCTTTATGCCAGACATTGTCAGTGGTAACGCTTTGGTAAGGAGCTTGATTATGCACATAGGCTAGGCTCAAGGCATCCAAGATCGTCCATAAGATATCGAGCTTAAACTGCAATATCTCTAGCATACGCTCTTGTTGCTCGGCTGTTTTGAACGAGTCGAGTGTGATGGTCAGACCATGCTCAACATCGCGGCGAGCTTGACTCAAGCGCGAGCGGAAGTAAGTGTACCCTTGCTCCTTTATCCAAGGGTAGTGCTTGGGCCAGGACTCTAAACGCGACTGGTGAATCTGCGGAGCAAACAGCTCTGTCAGTGAGCTACTAGCGGCTTCTCGCCATGAGGTACGCCGTGCAAAGTTCACATAAGCATCGACGGCAAAACGTACACCTGGTAGGACTAGCTCTTCAGAGATCACCTGCTCACGGGTCAAACCAACCGCTTCTGCCAGACCGAGCCACGCTTCGCGACCACCCCCATCAGGATAGACGCCATCTTGATCAATCATGCGCTGGATCCACTCTTGACGCACGCGTTGATCAGGGCAGTTCGCCATGATTGCCGCGTCTTTTAGCGGGATATTGATTTGGTAATAAAATCGATTGGCGACCCACGCTTGGATTTGCTGCTGTGTCGCTTTGCCTTCATGCATCATGATATGAAAAGGATGGTAAATATGATAATACTGACCCTTAGCCATAATCGCTTGTTCAAACGCTTCTGGGCTTAGCGCTGTGTTTTCTTCTTGCATTGTTCTCACCTTACGATTGCTATCTTTGCCTTACCGTTTGTCTTAAAGCTCAATCTGCATACCATCAAATGCTACTTCAACACCATGTTGTTTTAATGTCGCAGCCTGTTCAGACTGTTCATTCAATATCGGGTTGGTGTTATTGATATGGATCAGCACCTTACGAGCGTTATCGAGCTGATCTAGATAATGCAGCGAGCCATCTTCACCACTAATATGTAAATGCCCCATGTCTTGGCCGGTCTTCGTACCGACGCCGCATTCTTGCATTTCATTGTCAGTCCAGAGCGTACCGTCAATCATTACGCAATCAGAGCTTTTCATAATCTGCATCACTTGCTCGTCAATTTTACCGAGACCTGGCGCATAAAATAGTTGTTTTTGTGTTTTTAAGTCTTTTACAATCAGGGCAATATTGTCGCCATCATGCGGGTCGTTGCGGTGCGGAGAGTAGGGCGGTGCAGAGCTTCTAATCACTAAAGGCGTCAATTCTAAATTGTCAAATCTTTCAATCTTAAACGTCTTTTCTGGATCAATTTGATTATATTGCAAGCCGCCATTCCAGTGCTTTAACATATTAAAGAGAGGAAATCCTGTTGTTAGATCTTGATAGACCATGTCAGTACACCAAACAGGAATTGGACAACCTTCACGCAGGGTCAATAGCCCCGTCGTATGGTCAAGTTGACTGTCCATTAAGACTACATTGGTGATACCTGTATCTCTCAATTGAAGTGCTGGCTGTGCCGCCTTGAACTCAAATAATTGTTGGCGGATATCAGGGGATGCGTTGAATAAGATCCAATCCACACCATTTTCTGATATGGCTATCGAAGATTGGGTGCGGGTTTTTGCCTGAATCGTGCCTTGACGCACACCGTGGCAATTATCGCAGTTACAGTTCCACTGCGGGAAACCGCCACCAGCAGCTGAGCCTAAAACGTGAATATACATAAATCAATATTTCCAAAAAAATAAAAGCCCTAATCATCTAGGGCTTTTAATGGATTGAGTGCTAATAAGTTTTAGCGTGCTTCGAAATACATAGTCACTTCGAAACCGATACGAATGTCTTGAAAAGCTGGTTTGGTCCACTGCATGGGATTACTCCGGAACGATCTTACTATTTAAGAAGTAAGATTAATAAAGTGAATGAGTGATAAAGGGTAGTATAAGCTGCCCCCCGCTGTCAATTTCTTAGATGTTAGTAAAGCGTTAACGGGCATCGTTCAAGCAGTCTTTTATAGCACAAATGCAAGCCGATTTATCATACCGAAAAGACAGTATATCGAGCATAAGATTAAAAATATCTTTGAATAGTTTGAGTATAAATTCTAACTATAAAAAATCTGCTCGAAGTGAGTTAAGCGTATTTCGAGAACTTATGAGTTATACAGATATATTGCAAAAACCGAATTTATCTATAAAGTAATAGATTAACTTGATAGATACTGGAGCCTGAAGATGATTGCTGAATTACAAGGCAGTGAGTTAACCAAAGCAATCTTGGAAAATGTCAGCAACTATGTATGGTGTGCTGTCAGCAACGTTAGCGATGATTATGCTGTAGCAACCATAGATAATGGTTACTACGAATTATTGGTTCCTATTGTAGCCTTTAATAACGACCAGTTCGTTTGTGATAAAGGTGATCTATGGGAGTACGCTGTCTCAGTAAAGAGAGTGGCACTTACTCATGATGATGTAGGGCTATAACTCATTATCAATATAATGACTGTTGCGTTCTACATACAGATTAGTTTTACAGCCTATGCATGAAAATCTACCATCTGTCTACAACTTCTTGTTCTAGCTGACAATACATCTGTACTATCTATTTATAAGCTCATCTGTCTAACCATCAATATTTTGCAACGATAGATAAAACAGGTTCGAAGATGCTCAAGTGATTGCTGTTACAAAACCGCTTGTTTAGCTTACTAATCATTGTCATTGAATAGGAGTAACAACATGGATACGGTAATTGTTGGAAGCGAATTGACTCGTTCAATGCTTGAGGACGGTCATAAAAATATATGGTGTGCTGTAAGTGATGAGAGTGATGAGAATGCTCTAGAAGATCAGGTAGGTAATGACTTCACATCTCGCATTGTGGCTTTTGAAGATGGCCAGTTCTATTGTACGGGCGGTATGCCTTGGAAGTATGCAGTGCCAATTGAAATAATTGCATTGACGCGATATGACTTTTCTCTTTAGTGAACAACATAACTTAGATAGGTTTGAATAGTTATCGCCGAAAGTAAATCCTAATATTAAGATATTTAGTTAGATAAAATGCGCGACTGACAAGGCCATTCAAGCGATGCAATATACAGCTTGAATGGCCTTTTGTGTTTTAGAGCCATTTTGAAAGCTATTTATTATTTTAAAAATTCAGGGCGCATAAAGGCTGGGTTTGGATATGTATAAAATCCTTCACCAGTCGCGAATCCTAGTTTGTTTTGATCGATTAATTGCTCTTTTAAATATTGAGCAGCCTTGAATCTCACAGGATTTTGAGTTTTTTCAGCAGATAGTTTTGTGATGTTGTAGGCAGTGTTGATACCGATAGTGTCCAATATGGCAAAGGGGCCTGACGGCGCGCCAGTTACTATCATCCACGTTTTATCTATCGTATGTGGATCGGCAACCTCTTTTGCAACCAATTGCAAAGCTGCATCTATAAAAGGCGCCAACAAACTGTTCATGATATAGCCGGGTTGCTCTTTATCCAGCGGCATTGCCACCATACCGATGGCAGTAGCAAAAGCAACAACCTCATCAAATACGTTAGGATCTGTGCCAGGATGTCCCATGATTTCGGCGACATTATGCATCCAAATTTTATTGGCAAAGTGTAGCGCTAAAAACTGCGCAGGTCGTCCTGTTGATTCTGCAAACTGACTAGGAAGTAAGGTTGAGGTATTGGTCGCAAAGATGGTTTTCTCTGGCGCTAGTTTGGCAAGTTTTTCATAAAATTCGATTTTAATTTCAGGAATTTCGGGTATGGCCTCAATCATTAGGTCAGCATCTTTGACTGCTTCTGCTAAGTCTGAGGTGTAGCTGAGATTATCAAAAGCCTTATCCAACTGCTCTTGAGTTGCCCTCAAATCCTTTCGAAAAGCTTTACACATCAATTGAAATTTTGATTTTGCTTTTTCTAAAACCTCATCATTGATGTCATAGACACTAACATTAAAACCATGAAATGCGGCCTGAAAAGCAATTTGATAGCCTAGGATGCCGCTTCCAGCGACAGTTACATTTTTATACGTCATTGTATTTATTTCCTAATAGTAGTGGATATAAGTTGCTAGATAAATGTCTAGAACTTATAGATCTATTATTAGATGGTTTTACCTTATTATTCAACCTTCATTTTTATAAAAACATTAAAGAAAACCCAAAAATATCGCTATGCAAGTATCAAATAATTTCATACTACTTGACTTATTATATTATTAAATAATTCAATAACTTGCTGACTGTATTGCTAGCTTCATACCTAATGATTTTATGATAACTGAAGGCTAATTTAATATCATAACGACATTTTTAATGACTGTTGATGTCAAAATATTGTCGACGAGATTGTAAAGGAGGATATAAGCAGTGATGTAGGAATACTCAACAGACTCTAGGGCGTGTCCTCAATTCAATCGATAGTCATCTAAATGGGTTAAAAATAGCTAAATCTTGCCAAACGGCGTCAAATAGCTGACTAATATCTCGATATTATCTTCGCTATTTTCCTTGTTTGACTGCAATTTATCTCATTTTTATCATCATTTTTAAAATGAGGACACGCCCTAGTACGTTCTAAAAATATCAGTAGACGCGATAACCTGTTCCCTAAACCACTGATGCTTAGGGTCTTTTTGATATTTTTTGTGCCACAGCATCCGCATGGTAATCGGTGTGGGTTGATAAGGTAATGCCACGCTGTCTAGATGTTCAAATCCCAATGTATTCAATTTACTGGGGACAATCGCTATTAATTCTGACCCTTTAACGAACGTTGCCATCGTCGCAAAACTATTGGTGCGTATGACGGTATTGGCATCTATCGCTTGGATAATACGTTTATCCGTTTGACTGGCAGACGCGCCTTTGGTAAAGCTTAGCCCCACGTAGCGAGCGTTATCAAAATCTTGCTCGGTTACTGGAGGTGAGCGGTACGCAGGATCGTAATAACACCGTGCCACGTCGTCAAATAAGCGTACGCTCATAATGTCATTGTGATCAGGGGCAAAGGGGGAAAAAGCCACATCAACATTATGTTGCCGAAGTTGCTCAATATTAGGCTTGCGAGAAGGCAATATATTTAAGCGAAATGAGGCCACTTGTGCGCTAATTTGTTGCATTGCCTGTGTTAAAAACACACCCACCTGATAATCATTTGCCAAAATCGTGTAATCAAAATGAGCCAGCTTTGGCTTAAACTCTTGGGTCTGCGTTAACTCATCTAGTCGAACCAACAACGGTTTAATTTCTTGATATAAATATTCGCTTTTTTGGGTCGGCATCACGCTTCTACCCGAACGCACAAACAACTCATCGTCAAATATTAGCCTTAGTTTTTCCAAACTATGGCTAATGGTCGATTGTGTCAGATCCAGTTGTTCGGCAGTTTTAGTCACTGTGCCGACCTCGTGCAAGGTGGTGAATACCAACAAGTGCTGTCCGCTTAACGCTAAATAATCGAAATCTTTCATAATAAGTATGAACAAACCTCTGTTTTTATTCATGAGTTGGTAGCATATGATGGTTGTCATCGGGTTGCAAGAATTTAATATTCCAAAAACCCTAAGTCTTAAATATTGCTTTATTAAATACTGTTTCATTAAATGCTGCTTTATCAAACATTAGGTCTTTAATAAAGCAGTCACTAACCATGGGCTTTGAATACATTCTTAATTAGGGAACACTTATGACATCTTTAACCAACGCAAAAGCATTATCTACCTTTGCTGTTTTAGGCTTATTTGCACTACCTACAGTCGCCATGGCAGATATGACAGAAGGGCTATATGGCACGGCACAACTGGGCTATAGTATTGCGGACACTGATTCAAAAGCTTACGGTAATAACATTGCAACCGATGACGATTTTCCAAGTTCATTTGAAGCTGATAATAGTATGGTCGGCGGTATAGGATTGGGTTATCAGTTTAACCGGAACCTACGTATAGAAGGTCGATTGGCAAAACGTAGCTTTGATATTGATGACTCACGCTACGGTACAGGCGCTCGTGATGGCGAGCAATACATTTTAGACGGTGAGTTTGAAAGCTTAACGATGACTCTTGAAGGGTTTTATGATTTCCCTATTAGTGCCTCATTTACCCCTTACGCTAAGGCAGGTATTGGACTCTCAAAAAATGACTATTCTGCTCGTTTGGGCGGAACTGGCGTAGCAGGGTTTGACGCATTTGATAGCAAAGCAGATGGCTATTATGACAACTACGCTGATGGCGACTCTAGCGAATTTACATGGAATATCGGAGCAGGTGCGAGCTATGCATTGACCCCAAGTACCCATTTATATGGAGAGTATCAATACATCGATTTTGGCGGCGACGTACAAACAGGGCAAGACGGCTTCAGCGATGGCTTTGAGATCAACGACGCTTCTGCTCATGAATTTAACTTAGGCTTACGCTATCAGTTTTAAGGTTTTGTAATTTATTAACTTATCTTAGGGCGTGTCCTCAATTCAAACGAGTGTCCTCTAAATGGGCTAAAAACAGCTAAATTTTGCCAAACATCGTCAAATAGTTGGTCAATATCTCGATATTATCTGCACTATTTTCCTCGTTTGACGGCAATTTATCTCATTTTTATCACCATTTTTAAAATGAGGACACGCCCTAGTCTCGATATTTCATCTATATCTAAATACTTAAAACAAATTCTAAATCATCAATCTATCCAAAAGGTATTACTATGAAGATTTCAAAAGCTGCTTTATTAACCACTGTTGTTATTAGTACATTTGCATTGACCGCTTGCAACAACTTACAACCTGCTCATCAAGCTCAAAAGCATACACAGCATAATAGCCATCATCAAGGTGCTGACGTAGTATCAAATGCTAAAGTGATTGAGATTGCCTCTTTCAAACTTAAACCTAGTATCTCTTACGATGATTTTGCCGTTCTTGATCATAGCGTTGAGGTCAATCATGTGGCAAAACAAAAAGGCTTTGTATCTCGTGAGTCAGCAATGGGCGAAAACGGCGAATGGGTGGTTGTGGTGCATTGGGAAACGTTAGCGGATGCGGATGCTTCCATGACAAGTTTTACTAAAACACCTATGGCAGCTGAATTTATGGGCAGTATAGATTTGAAGACGATGGCAATGAATCGCTATACCTTAGTAGATTGATTTGAAATAAACAGCAATTTCAATCAATTGCAAACCAGTAGCTCGATTAGGGTTTATCTATTAACCCTAATCGACGTTCATTCTAGTTAAGAGAATCAAAGAGGTGCACTATGAAAATCGCAGTTACAGCCGCTAATGGAAAACTAGGGTCTGCCATTATTGAGAATCTACTACAGGCGCATGCCGCGACAGACATCGTGGCGCTGGCACGCACTCCTGCCAAAGCTGAGTTTTTGACCAAGCAGTATGGCATAGAGGTCAGAGCAGGTGATTATGATGATGTACAACAGCTTGAGAATTCATTACAAGGTATAGATAGCGTTTTACTGGTGTCTAGTATGGATGAGCCTGCTAAGCGTATTGGTCAGCACCGCAATGTCATTGAGTCTGCGAAAAAAAATGGTGTGACAAAAATCGTGTATACCAGTATTCAGGGTTCTAGTACTCAAACTGCGTTTGCGCCGATTGTTAAGAGTAATCAGCAAACAGAACAAGATATCAAAGATAGTGGTCTCAATTGGGTGATAGGCCGTAATGGTATCTATATCGAGCCTGATGTGGATTATATCGATAGCTATAAGGCGCAGGGTGAGATTGCCAACTGTGCAGGTGAGGGTAAGTGTGGCTATACCACTCATGAAGAATTGGCGGTCGCTTATAGCCAAATGCTAATCAATGCTAAGCACAATGCCAATACTTATAATTTAAATGGTGAATCCATTACCCAGAAGCAGCTCACTCAGTACTTGAATGACAGGTTTGGTACAACGTTTAGTTATCGTCATATGACCGTGGAGGCGTACAAACAAGACCGTATTGATGAACTAGGCGAGTTTATCGGTACAGTGATCGCTGGTATTTACGAGCAAATAGCAATAGGTGCTATGCACAACCAAAGCGATTTTGCCAAGGTAGTGGGGCGCGAACATATGAGCTGGACTGAGTACTTTAATAATTAATAAGACCGCGCATACTCAAGCTAAATATTATTTGAACGCTCTTTGATGTAATGCAAAATGTAAGGAAGACTACTATGCCTATGATTACGCCTACGAATAAATCCGTTACCAAATTCGAAGGTTTACACTTGTATCACGCGCCATTTTCCAACTGTGCTATGCGCGTAAGGATTGCATTAGCGGAGAAGCAGCTAGAGCGGACAAGCCATCTTATTGATCTATCCAAAGGTGAACAGCGTAGCAAGCAATATCTAGGAATCAATCCTAATGGTGTGGTACCAACCTTGGTAGATGAGGGTGTGGTTATTATTGATTCGACCGATATCATTGATTATTTAGACACCACCTATGAACCCAATTCGTTGCGTCCTGATAGTGAAGCTGAAATGCAGGCCATGTATGATTGGATGCATATGGCAAAAGATAATCATCTGTCCATAAAAACTTATATGTATTATAAATTAGGTGCCACGGGTCTTAGCGAAGAAGAGCTAACAGAATATCGCAAAAACCAAACTTACGACAAAGCACTGTTAGCGTTTCACGAGCATCGTAGTACACATGGTTTTAGTCAAGAGGATATTGATAAGGCTACCGCAGTTCTTGATGACTGTTTTGCAAAAATGGACGTGCGTCTCAAAGATCATGATTGGCTAGTTGGCGACGCCTTTTCATTGGCGGATATTACTTGGATTCCGCAATTGGTTGTTTTAGGTAGAGCAGGCTATCCTTTTGCTCAGTATGCACACTTTGAGCGCTGGAAAAATACAATTGTGGCACGCCCTAGTTTTAAACAAGCAGTGACTGATTGGTTGAAGTAGAGATGAGTGACGACAGCAGTAAGACTATAATAAAATGCACTTTAAAAGAGTATCTCAAACTAAAAAAATCACCCTAACTTGAACAGTGAGGGCGATTTTTTTATGTGCATCGACATAAACTTATAACGTCTGTAAATCCATCGAAGCGAGGTGCGTTCATGGTTCTTTGGACTATTAGTAGTAATCATTGCTAAAATATAAATGTGAATTAAGGCATCTATTTGATGAACATAGACATAAATTTATTAAAGACAACTCCATAAGGAGGTTGTAATAAATTCATAGCATTTATTTTGGGCTGGACCAAAATGGGTTTCATATGACTAAAGCGTTCAAAGCCAATCTTACCGTGGTAAGCTCCTATACCGGAATGTCCAACCCCGCCAAAAGGCAATTCATGCTGCAGGGCATGTAATACAATCTCATTAATACAGACACCGCCAGATACCGTATGGGAGCGAATACGCTTAATATCCTTTTCTGAATTTCCGAATATATATAACGCTAATGGTCTAGGGCGTTCATTGATAAATGCGATAGCTTCATCTAACTCTTCATAATGTATGAGTGGTAGTACTGGTGCAAATATTTCATTTTGCATTAATGCACTATCTAATGTAGGTTCAGTTACGATAATAGGAGGCATTAAGCGTGAGTTGATATCTGGTTTCACTTCAGTTGTATGGTGAACATTCTCTTTCGGTATTTCGTCTAGATACTTTTGAACTCTAACAAACTGAGCACTATTGATAATGTGGGTATAGTCCTTGTTTGTCGTGATTTTTGGGTAATGCTTTTGCATCCATTTCTTGGCTAGACTAGTAAACTGCTCATGATACTTGCGATTTAACAGTACATAGTCAGGTGCTATACAAGTTTGTCCAGCATTTAGCGCTTTACCCGTCATGATTCTATTTACAGCACTTTCTAAGTTGGCATTATCTAGTACAATCACCGGAGATTTACCACCGAGCTCAAGAGTAACTGGCGTTAGATTCGGAGCCGCTGCTGCCATGACTTTTTTGCCTACTTCTGTAGAGCCGGTATAAATCAAATGATCGAAAGGAAGCTCACTAAAAGCCACCGCGATATCAACATCACCTACAACAACATTTATCATCTCTGGTGAGAAATGTTTTTCAATAGCTTCAGCAAATGCCTGAGCAAATTTTGGCGCAGCTTCACTCATTTTGACCATAATACGGTTTCCCGCTGTAATAGCATCTATCATTGGACCAATCGCTAAATATAGTGGATAGTTCCAAGGGACCATGATACCCACTACGCCCAATGGTTGCGGTTCTATTTCATTACGAGCTGGCAAGTAAACAGCTGAAACAGGCGCCTTTCGAGTTTTCATCCAAGACTCACCATGTTTCTTTGCATGACTGATACTTGTAAAACTTGAAAATAATTCGGCAAACTTAGTTTCACCTTCACTACGTTGACCAAAATCTGCATTGATAGCACTAGTAAGTTTATCCTTATTTTTACTTAATAAGGTTTCAAGAGTTTCAAGTTGAGATTTTCTAGTATCCCAGTCAGTTATAGGTTCTTTGCGACTCAGTTTTTGCAGTCTCAAAAACTGGGTTTGTAGATCTTTCTTGTTGGTAATGATTGCGGGTGAGCTACTTACCGAAGAGCTGTTATCAATTTGAGTGCTATCCATCGTTTTCATCCTTGAAATGTTTTATGAAATTATCCTAGGAGGATGGCATATAACCATACTCCTAGGATTTTGCGTAATTGAGATATTAATCTGGTAGTACTATTGCAGTAGTCACTATCAATTCAATACGCAACGCTTACATGGCCTTTAGCCACTACCATGTCGGGCATGTTTTCATTTAATTTAACGGAATCTTCAGTTTCAATAGTTGTGCTACCGTGGCTTAGATGAAAACGCTCCATCTTTATTTCCTGAGCAATTTTTTCTGCAATGGCTATCGTTGGAGCGTTAGTATTTGCACTATTAAGGTGAGGCATAATAGAGGCGTCCACAACACGTAGTCCGATTACACCTCTCACTTTGAGATCTAGATCCACCACGGATTCAGCATCTGAGCCCATCCTACACGTGCCTACTGGATGATATATAGTGTCTGACTTATTGCGGATATAACCTAACAAGCCGTCTTTATCCAGTGCGAAAGCTGCATAGTCTTTAGTAATATATTTGGCAATAGGTTGTTCTTGCATGATTTCGCGCGTACGTTGAGCACCTGCCACCATCATTTCCACATCTTTTGGATGGTCTAAATAGTTGGGATCAATTAGTGGCGCGGCATTTGGGTCAGAGGACGCGAGCTTTACGGTGCCACGGCTTTCAGGTCTGAGATAACAGCTATGAATAGATACCGCATATCCCCACTTAACTTGACGGCCATGATCGATGACTCTAGAGATAACAAAGTGAAGCTGGGTATCTGGCCAGTCTTTAGGTGTGGCATTTGTGGCACTAAAAAAAGCAGCTCCTTCAGCAAAATTGGTTGATAGCAGTCCAGTCCCATCCTTTCTCCAATCACGAGCTCCTTTCATGAGACTGATGCCGCCAGCAAAACCTACGCCAAATACGTCTTTTGTGTTCACCTCATAGTCAAACACAACATCAAGGTGATCTTGGAGATTTTCACCAACATTAGGAGAGTCATAGACAACACGAATACCGTGCTTTTCTAACTCTTCTTTAGGACCAATGCCTGATAGCATCAAAATCTTTGGAGAGCCAAAAGCACCAGCACACAGAATGACTTCTGCATTGGCCTTAATGGTATTTTCTTGATTATCTTTGAGGTAAACCATTCCTGATGCTACTCTGTTCTCTATGAGAACGTGAGAAGCAATGGCACCTGTAATAATAGTTAGGTTGGGTCTGTCTTCTACAGGGTGTAGGTAGGCGGCAGCAGCTGAACAACGCTGCCCTTGTTTTTCACCATGGAAATGAGTTAATTGGTAAAGGCCAGCTCCATCCTGCTTATCACCATTGAAGTCGTCATTTCTATCTAAGCCATTCGCGATGCATGCATCGACAAAAGCATTAGTAATAGGCCGAGGGCTAAGAGGGTCGGCAACGTTTAACGGTCCACTGTCGCCATGAAAATGATTTGCACCACGGACATTGTTTTCTGCCTTTTTGAAATATGGTAAGAGTGAATCGTAACCCCAACCGTCACAGCCCTCATCAGCCCAGCGGTCATAATCTTTTGCACTACCACGGGTATAAACCATCGCATTAATAGCTGATGAGCCACCTAAGCACTTGCCACGAGGTTGATATCCAATACGATTGTTTAGGTGTTTTTGGGTCACAGTACTGAGACACCAGTTGTTTATCTTAATGGGCTTGTCTCTCATTTGGGCAATAACTGCCGCAGGTAAACGTACTACTAGATCTTTGCCATCACCCCCTGACTCTAAAAGGCACACTGTGACTTGAGGATCTTCACTTAATCGACTTGCCAACACGGATCCTGCAGATCCACCACCAACGATAATATAATCAAATTCCATGATTAGTTAACTCCTTCCTTGGATTATCCTAGCTACTACTAGGCTTTTTTTGCTAAAGTTAGATATTTAATCTAACGGGTCAAACAGTCAAAACACTGATAAAACTGATCAATATTTTTCATTCATGTACTTTTGTATAACCTACTATCACTTAGAAGTGTTTTAACCGTGCTGCTAAATACACTCCAAAAAGTGAACGGTAGTTTTAAATCAAGTCAAATTCAACACAGAGTAAATCTATGGAACTCAATGAATATACGGTTCATAAGCTGACAGCGCTCTGTTATAGAAAAGCCGTAGCAACATATCTAATACAGATAAATCGCTCATCTGATATACCCAAAATTATGTCACAATTTAGTGATCTCGATGATTTTGAAGGCGATAGAATGCCACTAGCTGTCGTCACGAATGAGTTCAATTTGGCTACCTATTTCTTCCAAGATGATTATATAGGGCTAAAAGTTTTTAACTATATCGAGATTGAGTCTCTTCCTTTTTATAAGGGAATAAGCCAATGTATCACTCCTCTAATAAATGCCAATATTGATATTCCTCTTATTGTTCTCTGCCGTTTGATTTCGCGTTACTTCAAAGTCATGACTGAATCAATCGAGGTTCATTTATTTGAGAGAAAAGATTTAATCCGTCTTGAGTTCAATCCAAGCGTTCCTGAACAGGTTAATAAACATCAAATTGATGGCATTATTTTTTCCGTTTATAAAATTATCTCGACATTTAGCTCCCTCAAACCTGTAGAGCTTACTTTGGCGCATCGGCAGTCTTCCCAAGGGTTTGAGCTATATAAACAGTTCTTAGGTGTTCCAGCAGAAATGTCTAAAACAGTCAATAGTTTAACGTATCGAATCGATAGGGCTGATCACATTTACTACTCATCGGAACACGCAAAAAACACTGTAGGAAGTACATTTTTTATCAACCCTTTGCATCATATGCTTGATAAGAACTTCACCGATACCAGCTATACACAACGTTGTCAGCATATACTCATAACAATCATGGGTCTGCATGAGCCGACTCGTGAGCAAGTTGCTCAGGTGCTCAATATGAGTGTTAGTAGCTTGCAAAGGCGTCTAAGAGAAGAGGGTACTTCTTTTAAAGCGTTGCTATTGGAAGTTCGAAAAAAGTTAGTTTATAAATACTTAATAGAGCAGAGGTTATCAGCTACAGATACGGCATTTTTACTTGGTTATCATTCTAATAGTCAGTTTTTTGGTGCTTTTAAAAGTTGGTTTGGGATGACGCCAAGAGCATATAAAGAATGTTATCTCAGTGACTAACAGCTCGTTATATATATGCTTTGACTATAGCAGCGAGGGCATGATCATCCTTGATTTACTAACTGTATCGTAGGATATCTTTTGAAAGTAGGCATATTCAGGTCAAGGAAAGTTAATACTGTCTTAATTCGGGTCAAGGTTTATATGGTGCTAAAAATTCAGCGATGTCAGACTCTATATAAAGACCGACATATAAAACGGTGATAAGCTATTGAGTACTTTTATGATCAAGTGATTAGCCAGTGCATCTCCCTTTGCTTGAGTTTGATATTAGTGATCAAACATAAAAAAAGCGCCCATTACAGGCGCTATTTTTTATTCTATTTAATAAGCAAAAATCATGATAGCTTTTTGGTAAAAACTATTTTTAGTAGTTGGCTTTGATTTGTGTTTCTAAAAAATTAGCCGCGACGTCATTGTACAGACTACAATAAACTTCTTCGATGTCAGGGTTAGTATTGAAATTCTCTTGGACTCCGCTTTGATTATAGAAAGCATCATATATCAAGCCGTTGTATCTAACAGCTGCCACGATTCCGCCATCTTCATCAGTATATCGAGCAGCTGGTAGCTCGTTGTCGATTCCGATGTTTTCTTTGACAAGATTGATGACAGTGTTATACGTTTTCTCGTTAGCAATCCACTCATCTATAGTCATGCTACCTTCATCTTCGTCTTCAGAAAAGGTGTAGAAATTTTGATTAGGTGTCTCTAGGAATATATAGCATTGAGAGCCATTAGGAAAAACAGGGTTAACACTGCTAGGAAAAGAAGATAAATCAGTGTCAATACCTGTTTTAGCGTTGGATGGCTGTTTGCCTACGCCTTCAAGGTCAAGGGTTACAATGTCATAAGTTGAATTGACGGAAGCATTTCCTGAACGAATATTTAGCTTGAACGTATCACTATCCACAAAGCTAATCTTATAAAACTGACTATCAAAATCCTCAGGAACCGCAATGAACAAATTTTGGCCAGCGTAAAACTCTAATTCAGAGACATCACCTACGCTATCCTGATATGCAGTAGGTGAGCTTCCTACAATAGTAGATATTGTCTGCATTAAGCCGCTATTGCTAAGTCTATAAGCGAGCTTACCCCATGCATTTTTGTACTCTCCATCGTTCACATCGGTAAAAGAGTCAAAGACTGTATAGCTTAGTTCATTATTAACGATAGGACCACCATCGTCTCCATTGCTTGCGACGTACTGACCGTCACTATCTCCACCACATCCTGTAAGTACTAGAGCACTGGCCAATGCGAGGCCCGTATATAATTTATTGATTTGCATATTGTTACCTATCGTTAGCTTCCCGTAAGAAAGTAATCATAGTTAAAGCTATATTAAATTGCAAAACAAAATTTCAGTCTTAACGTTATCGCTACAATTGTAATATATTTTACTTAGTGAGGTTGTCCTGATTATTTATTAAAAATCTACAATTTATAAATTGGGTTACTTGAGCAGCTAATAGCAATGGTCTGATTTATAGCAAGATAAAAAGGCATTGATACAAGTACTATTGATAGGTAAAAAGTGAATGATTATTAATGGAAAAGATTATCGTATCGTTTTTTTAGCTAGCTTTAGGCAGGCTATTTATATTTATCATATGGAATATATTCATAGAAAATGATGAATATTTCTGCTATACCTAGTTATACTAATTAATTTGGTTAGTTTATCTAATTAAATTAATTGGCTATATGGATTTTTAATCTCACGTATCGGAGTTAAGCAAACATAAAGGACGATAACTATGAAATTAGCAAAAGCTGTACTTGCCAGCATCTGTATCTTACCGTTAGCCACCATCGCTTATGCTGAAGACGTTAATACTCAAAACTTACGTATCTCTGAAACCTCAATGATGAGCGTCAATGAAGCAGCACCAGCAACCATGAAAATGCACAATGATAATTATCATACGGGCGAAAAATCGAACGCCATTCAAGACGGCAGCGATGTAGAAGTGGACAAAGAAAGAACGTGGCGCTGGCCTTGGCAGAAGAAAAAAACAGTAGATAGACCTAAGTTTTAAGTGGATATATCAGAAATAAGGCACTATAGAGGAATACCACGATGAAACTATTTAAAGCCATCTTAACCAGTATCTGCATTTTACCGTTAGCTGCTATCGCTTATGCTGAAGACGTTGATACTCAACACTTACGCATCTCTGAAACCTCAATGATGAGTGTCAATCACGCTGCACCCTCAAGTATGCAGCAAAAAGAAGCAACGCAGATCAGTAATCAATCAAGTGCCATTAATAATTCAAATGATGTTGAAGTAGATAACGAAGAGGGATTCAGATGGCCTTGGCAAGGGTTAAGGGAAGCTCTCAAGTTTAGAAAAGACTTTAAGAACCAATCAAGACCCTAAAGAGTCTCGGGCAGATAGTCCGTCATATGGATCATTTGATGGCAAATCTACGTAGATTCTTACAGTGGTTTCAGCTGTTCACAGTGATTTATTGATATTAAATACTTTTACACAAGGATGTATATTATGAATATTTATAAGCAAATAACGATACTGACACTTAGTATGTCTCTAATAGGGCTCAGCCATGCCGCCGATGATATGGCAGGTGCCAAAAGTGGTATTACTTTAACTGAGAATAGTGATGTGAGTATCAGAAACCACAACTGGAGCACAACGAATAGAGAACCTAAGCATAAGCGTAAACGTAGTACCGTTAAAGTGAGTGCACCGATGGAAGAAACCGCCTCGCAAGTAGCTCTTACTAAGTTTGCTGAAGAAAATAACATGATTGAAAAAAGCTATGGCGACGTTTGTGGCGCTTTTATGGAAAGCCAAATGGCAGAGACTAAATCCCAAGGACATCGCTGGGGCAAGTCTGAGTCACATTGGACCAAAAAATCATTTAAGATTTTTAAAGCACGTGAATTTACGAGTGGTGAAGAGGAGCTGGCGCAAAGCGCAGGTCATCTATTTGGTAAAACTATAAAAAAACATAACTGTATTACTACTAAAGTAGGGATCAATGACGAAAACGTTGAACTTGAGTCTATGAAACTAGCAAAATAATTGAGCAATGCTATATATGCTATATATGAGTAGAACAAAGTGACAGTTAAAAATTTAGCTGTCATTTTTTATGTACTAAGCCACATTTTGGAGAGTATTCATGAAAACCTTTTGTTACCTACTGGTGAGTCTGCTTTTTTTGTATTCTGCTCAAGCCAATGCCCTAAATACTAACGAGAAAATGATCAATGAGCTGTATCAGGATACTGAGCTTGATATTGATAATGTAGATGACGTTTTTGCATACGTGTTATCACAGACTGACGATACCCTCACTATTTACCCTTCAGAGGGCTATTATTACTTTAATTTTTACCATCAGGGCAACTTAATAAAAGGCAATATGTTGGTGGGTCATAAGTTAAGACAGCAAGGCAGCTTATCCTTTATATATTTTTATGACATAGCCGGCAAAGAACGGGGTGAGTTTAAAACGCATCATAAACTATATAAGTCATCAGACATATTTAGCCTGAAAGAATATCAACCTAATTTATATCAATTAACTTTCAAAAATATCAAAAAAAACCTTGAGATTAATCAGATAGAGCTGAATGCTGATTTTGTAAAGACGCTTGAGAGTAAAGGTTTTGAAGTCAACCTACCCATGATGGACGATTCGGGAGTCACACTCTATTTGGCATTTCATCCTACTACCAATAACTTCTATTATATTAATCCTTTATCTAGAGATGATGAATTTTACTATCCTTTTAGCGACGTACTTAAAGTGGGTGCTAGGACTCAATTTGTGTACTTGCCTATGGAAAAATTTGCCATATTAGTAGGCGTTGATGCCAATAATGTTTATAAAAATAACTATTACGATGGCCCTTTTGATCAGCTCCCTGATGAGGCATTAGCCAATATAGACTATAAATCTTATTTATATCGAGTAAATCCAAGCTGGAAAGATAAAGTATATGATGACGGCTATTTTATAGATGACCCCGATGCTCGTGTTGCACTGACCAATTATTTTGAATATTTATCACTTGATGAACTCAAAAAAATCCAACCTTGTGCGTCCGATAAAAATCCGCTGCAGTGTTTAGAAGATATTGGGATGCGTTTTTGATTTTGCACGATGCTTTCTTATATAAGAACACTGCCAGTTATCGCCATACGTTGCATCATGATTGATGATAGTAGATCAGGCGAAGATATACTCTATGGGATTTCCATAGTAAAAAACTCAATAGGGCTTAACATTTATTAAAGTTTTTCTAAAGTAGAAATTGATATTATCTTCTCAATATAATAGATCTATTATTTTGTCACTACAATTTTTGAGTGAGTAACGATAAACAGTTATGACATTTAGACAGGTACATACGTATATAGCCTGACCATTACTAACTTTCAAATATCAATCCAAACGAGAGCGTGTTATGACCCTTATAAAAACGGCTCGAGCTTTCAGCTTGCTTGCTATTGTCACTGCCATACAAGTTTCATCACTGACATCTGCCTACGCCCATGATCCTAGTGCACATACCATTGCGGCCAAGGAATGGCAGATCACCGGCCAGCCTAGTGTCGCTGCTGACTTTATCAAATTAGAAGACGATACTGTTTATTTAACAGATAGCCACCATCAGCTACTTTCTTTCAACTTGTCAGACTTTTCAGCCAATGATCAAACCTATATTCTGGAAAAAAACGCACATATTCAAGCGATCAATCAGCTAGCAGTGATTGACAATCTAGTCAGTAGTAATCAATTAACGGCTATCCAAAATCCAAACGATACTACTGTTATCGCTAACGATAATGGAACGGCACTAAATAAAGCTGATGCGGCAACGTCTGCTATAACGGATAACAGTGACACACGCTCTGTTTTATTTTTCTACCTCCTGGGCGGCTTGGTCTTAGCGAGTGGTTTGGTTTGCTTTTATGTTTTGAACATACGCCACAAAAAACACCGACCGTCAAAAATGGCCTATTCAGTTTTTGGTGTAATAGGGGCAACTGCTTTGCTAATCGCCTGTAGCAGTACTGAGACGGCCCAAAATATCGGTGAAAAGACGAAAGAGGCGATTGCTCATTTACCAGTACCAGCCAATGATATTGATTTTATGACGTCAGTATTTGGCTCGTTCGATAACGTCAGTACTCATCATGATGATAAATATCTGTATGTCGAATCAAATGGTATTCCAAGCCACGAAATGATGACAGGTATCACCAGTTGGCAACAGCAAGTACCTATCGACCAGGATTATACCAATGAGAACAGTTGGGTCATTCCCTTGCAGCCTGAGCTTGCCGATGAGCCTCTAATGGCCAAAGACAATTTTATGAAAGGGGCTATCGCTATTGCAGCCAATGGCATTCCTATATTCAACCCATTAAACAATCGTGGTGAGGACGCCAAAGCATTCGGAGAATTAGACAATTGGGGCGGGCATTCTGGACGCGCTGATGACTACCATTATCATCTTGCACCAACCCACCTACAGTCACAAGTTGGTGAAGGTAAGCCCATTGCTTATGCGCTAGACGGCTTTCCTGTCTATGTTGAAACCGATGATGAGCTTGATGAATATTTAGGCAAATTCAATGAAGACGGTAGCTATGAATACCATGCTACCTCAGAGTTTCCGTATTTAATTGCAGGCTTGCGCGGTAAGGTCACTATAAACCCAGATACGACAGCGCCAGAAAATGAAATTTCACCACAAGCACATACTCATGGCGTTCGCCCAGCGCTGACGCCTTTGCGCGGAGCTGAGATCACAGATTACAAAATTATAAGCCCGACTCAATATAGTCTAACGTATACCCATGACGGTCAAGAGCATAAGCTGAATTACGGTTGGGGCGCTACTGAAGCGACTAAAGATACTTATACTTTTGAGTTTATTGATCCAGAGGGTACGACTGTACAGACTTATAAACGCTCTGATGATACACAGAAAAAATAATGTGAATCTAATGATAATGATCAGTTATAGAGACAAATAAGCTGAGTTTTAGACTATCTTATATAATGCTAAGGAATCCTAATGAAACCTATTTTAATACCTGCTTTGCTAACCACGACAATATCTGCTGTATTGCTAGCGGCGTGTAGCCAAACTCAAATAGACTCAGTAGCTACCGATGCCAATGAGCAAACCACAGCATCAATAAGTAGTGCAGATGCCAGCAGCTATACTGGCACCGCTAGCTTAACTCAAGGTCTTGCCCAGACTGATGTGACAAATGCCTATGAATGTGACCACGGTCGTCAAACCACCATCGGTAGTATCCAGTCAACTGACGGTAAAACATGGACAGTACCATCAGCGACCAATTTGCTCAATACAGATTTCCCAGTGGCATCCGACTTAAACAATCCTTGTACGGGCAACGACTATCGCACCGCCAGTGAAGCATTAGATCAACTTGATAGCTCAGACATCATTGAAGTAGATGCAGATGGTGAGGTGTATACCGCTTATATCTTTGCAGATAATTATTTTGAGATGTACGTAAATGGCGTAGCCGTCGGGCGTGACAATGTACCATTTACTCAGTTCAATTCAAACATAGTGCGTTTCAAAGCAAAAGCACCGTTTACCGTTGCTATGCATCTAGTAGATTGGGAAGAAAACTTAGGTATTGGTTCAGAAAGCAATAACGGCTCAGAATTTCATGCAGGAGATGGTGGTCTAGTCGCTGTGATCAAAGATAAAGATAACAACATCATCGCCAAGACCGATGAAAACTGGAAAGCACAAACCTTTTATACCGCGCCGATTAGAGACTTGTCCTGTGTTAGTGAGTCAGGTAGCGAGCGCCTATCTAGCAATTGTGTTACCACAGCTAATGTACAAGACGGTTCGGCAGATTATGGCCTGCATTGGGAATTGCCTACCAACTGGCAACAAGCAGACTTTGATGACTCTAGTTGGCCGAATGCTACCACCTATAGTAACCAAACCATTGGGGTAGACAACAAATCAGCTTATACCAATTTCACAGATATTTTTGATAACGAAAAAGCAAATGCTGAATTCATTTGGTCAACCAATGTAGTACTCGATAATGAAGTTATCGTACGCTATACAGTAAATGGATTATAAAACTTTATTTAGATTGGTCAGCCTTTATGAAAGCTACTAGGTAGTAAAGTTTCAGTTATCAAATGCTTATACTAATAACATCGCCTAGTACAACTGAACTTCATGCCTGAGAACTCTATAATCATAGCTAATAGTGCTCAGGCATTCTTTGCTTTGATTAAAGCGAAGTCGATATATATGACTATTATCGTCAAACACTCTCATCCATCTTTGCTTATTCATATGAAAAACAGGCTTATTACTTAGCAGTAGTAAGCCTGTTTTTGATGTAATGATTCTCGCAAATGCGCTACAAGCAGTTTCAATTTTTGGTCCGGCTGCCGTGCCTTGGGGTAAACCGCATACATGCCCATTTTCTTTCGTGTAAAGCGTTGCAAAATCTGAGTGAGCGTGTTTTGCTGCATCTCTTCATAAACAAGTGCTTGTGGTAAAAAGGCAATACCTAGGTCGCTGAGCGTGGCTTGTTTAATCGCATTAAGATGATTGCTATGAAACCGACCCTGTACAGCAAGCAGTTGCTCCGTGCCATCTATATATAGCGGCCATATACCATTCGCCGTATGATCAAACTTATAGACCAAACACTCATGACTCCGTAATTGTTCAGGGGTTTGAGGTGTGCCGTGTCGCTCTAAATAGTCTGGTGTTGCACATATGACCCATTGGCTATCTATAAGACGTCTTGCAATGAGTGATGAGTCTTCAAGCTCTGCTGTCCTTATCGCCAGATCAAACCCTTCTTCTATCAAATCAACCAATCGATTGGTAATCTGTAAATCTACTGATATTTCTGGGTGTTGTTTACAGAATTCGGCAATGGATTCGCTCAATATTAGATTTGCAGAGACCGCTGGCATGGTTATACGTATGTTGCCTTTCATGTCCTCACCATAGCCTGTAACGGCATTTTCAGCTTCCTGAAAGGCAAATTTAGCGATTTTAGCTTTGTCATAAAGCGTCCTTCCTGCATCGGTTAAGCTTAACTTTCTGGTTGTCCTATACAGTAGCTGTGCATTTAAGCTCTCTTCTAATCTTACAATACGTTTGCTTACCACTGAATTCGTTAATGACAGCTTTTCAGCGACCCGAGAAAATGATCCTTCATCAACCACTTGGACGAATAAAACCATATCGTCAGCTTTGCCCATACTTGTTCCCCAATTGGTGTAATACGTTTTGGATTATAGCAAAAAAAGAAAATAACATTATCCTTTGATGCAATATATCAATGTATCGACAAGGCGTAGAATATTTTAGGGAATTTTGAGCATTTGTTTATTTAACCATTCTATTAATCATGTCACTGACAGAGATTGTCTTCGGCTTCGTCTGACCGACAGCGTGAAGTTATAAAAACAAATGCTTAAATGAAGTTGTTCAAGGAAGATTACACGATAAAAAAAGGACTATGATTTTGAATCAAACAATATATGGACTGTTGGCATTACTGCCAATCGTTCTCTGTGGTATTTTTTTGATAGGCTTGCAATGGTCAGCCAAAAGAACCATGCCAATCGTTCTGGCGGTTACTGCCGCGCTTGCCCTCTTTGTATGGGATATGACGCTTAATCGCGTGTCTTCATCTATTATTCAGGGAATGGTCATTACCGTCTCAGTATTGTGGATCGTATTTGGTGCTATTTTTTTATTGAATACGTTAAAGCATACGGGTGCCATTGCCGTTATCCGTGCTGGGTTTACCAATGTATCGCCAGATAGGCGGGTGCAAGCCATTATTATTGCTTGGTGCTTTGGCTGCTTTCTTGAGGGAGCGGCTGGCTTTGGTACAGCGGCCGCTATTGCCGCGCCTTTACTCGTCGCGATAGGATTTCCAGCGCTAGGTGCCGTGTTAATGGGAATGATGATACAAAGTACGCCTGTGTCATTTGGTGCAGTCGGTACGCCTATCGTTATTGGAGTAAACAAGGGATTAGATACAGTAGCCATTAGCACCCAATTGGCACAACAAGGACTAGAGTGGGGCGATTTTTTACAACTAATTACCAGCCAAGTCGCCATTATGCACGGGGTCATTGGTACGTTTATGCCACTCTTTATGGTAATGATGCTGACTCGATTTTTTGGTAAAAACAAAAGCTGGAATGAAGGTTTTGCGATTTGGCCATTTGCTATTTTTGCAGGTTTGGCATTTACGCTTCCTTATACTTTGACTGGTATCTTTTTAGGACCAGAGTTTCCGTCACTGGTCGGTGGTTTGGTTAGTGTCGCCATCGTTGTTAATGCGGCAAAACGTGGATTTTTAGTGCCAAAAACTACATGGGATTTTGAGCCGCAAAAAAACTGGCCAAGTGAATGGCTTGGTAAATTAGTAGTTAGTAAGGAAGACATCACTCCTGCGTTGAGTGATAAAAAGATGTCCACGGTCATGGCATGGTTCCCTTATTTATTGGTTGCCCTTTTATTGGTGTGTTCTAGAGTATTAACAGGCTTTCAGTCTTTGCTGAACAGCGCGACAGTAGACCTAACCTCGATTTTAAGTGAGGCAGATATCAGTGCCAGTTTTAGTCCTTTATACTTACCAGGCGGCTTGTTATTAATCAGCGCCTTGGTTGCCGCTTTTTTCCAAACCAAAAAGCCAGGTAGTGCACTAAATAGTGCGTTCAAAGAGTCAAGCAAGACGGTATTGAGTGCTGGTTTTGTTCTTATATTTACGATCCCAATGGTCAGGATTTTTATCAATTCAGGCGTCAATCTATCAGATGTGGCAAGTATGCCAGTTGCGAGTGCAGAATTATTTGCAGGTGCTTTTGGTAATGTTTTCCCCTTAATCAGTGCAACGATTGGAGCACTTGGGGCCTTCATCGCAGGTTCTAATACTGTCTCTAATATGATGTTTAGCCAATTTCAGTATGAAGCTGCAATTAGCTTGCGTATTTCACCTTCTATAATCATAGCAGCACAAGCCGTTGGTGCAGCAGCTGGTAATATGATTGCGATACATAATGTGGTGGCTGCCTCAGCAACTGTAGGTTTGCTTGGTATGGAAGGCGCTACCCTCAGGCGCACGATTTTACCTACTTTATACTATGTATTGTTCTGCGGAATAATCGTTATGGCTACCATTTACATTTTCGGTTTTCAAGGTCCTTTAGCACCATGAGTGACACACAATCACCAAATAAAGAGCGTCATATGCCGTCATTAAATAGAGCTTCATCAAACCTTTTCTCATCGAATATAGCGCATCAAGACCAAGACATACTCCGTCCTGAGCAAGTATTAGACAAGCTAACCCATTTACTGGGAGCCAGTAATGTACAGGCTGATCCAGAGAAAAACGAACACTATAGAATGGGGTGGCGCTCTGGTGGCGGCAGCGCTTTGGCTGTTTTGTTTCCGCAAACGTTGCTGGAGATTTGGCGTAGTCTAGAAATATGTGTGGAAGGCGACTGCATTATTATCATGCAAGCAGCAAAAACAGGGCTGACGGAAGGCTCAACCCCGAGCGGTAATGATTACGATAGACCAGTGGTTGTGATCAATACCCTTGCAATGAATCAGTTGTATTTGGTGAATGATAACGAGCAAGTGATTAGCTTACCTGGCGCCACGTTGCACCAATTGCAAAGTCAGCTTAAAGCCGTAAATAGAGCGCCTCATTCGGTCATCGGTTCATCGACGTTGGGTGCGTCAATTATTGGCGGTGTTTCTAACAATTCAGGTGGGGCACTGGTTAAAAGAGGTCCTGCTTATACCGAACTTGCTTTGTTTGCCCAAATAGACAAGCACGGTCAGCTAGTGCTGGTTAATCACCTAGATGTAGAGTTAGGCGACACTCCAGAAGAAATACTCACTAATCTGCAAACAGGTAATTTCGATAAAAGAGCATTACCTGACACTGGTAAGATGGCATCTGACAAAGAATATATCGCCAGAGTAAAAGATGTTGATGCAAGTACGCCAAGTCGTTTTAATGCGGATAAGCGAAGACTGTATGAAGCCAGTGGCTGCGCTGGCAAGCTTGCCGTGTTTGCAGTACGTCTTGATACCTATCCAACGGCTGTAAAAGAGAAAACATTTTATATAGGTACCAATAGTGTGAGTGAGCTTGCACAGCTCAGAAGACAAATATTATCAAGCTTCGATAATATTCCTGAAGTGGGTGAGTATATGCATCGTGATATATTCGATGTATCCGCTAAGTACGGAAAGGACACGTTCCTGAGTATTAAGCATCTCGGTACCAACGCCTTACCTAGATTGTTTTCTATCAAAGGGGCTATGGACGCAAAGTTCCATAAATGGCCATGGATGCCAAAGCATTTCACTGACAAAGTCATGCAGTTCATCGCTAATATATTTCCAAAGCATTTACCGAAGCGAATGCTAGAGTACCGCGACCAATATGAGCATCATCTTATCTTAAAAATGAGTGATGCTGGCATAGCAGAAGCACAGGATTTTCTAAAGGTGTTTTTCGACGCTTCAAATACGGGTAACTATTTTGAATGTAGTCAAGAAGAGTCAGAAAGCGCCTTTTTACATCGCTTTGCCGCTGCAGGTGCCGCACTAAGATATGAAGTCATACATGAAAAAGACGTCGGCGATATATTGGCATTGGATATTGCTATACCACGTAACGAGTTAGAATGGCTCGAAACGTTACCTGAAGACATTGAACAGCATTTGGAAAAGAAACTCTATTATGGACACTTCTTTTGTTATGTATTTCATCAAGACTATATTTTGAAGAAGGGTAGTGATGCACATCTTGTTAAAAAAATGATGCTAGAGCTACTGAGCGCACGCGGAGCCAAATATCCTGCTGAGCATAATGTAGGGCATCTATACGAAGCAGAACCTGATTTGCAAAATTTCTATAAAAGCCTAGACCCAACCAATACCTTTAATCCGGGTATTGGTAAAATGTCGAAAACCAAACGCAATTGCTCGTGTTGTTTATAACTGAACTTTAAAAGTGGCATTGGCCTGATTGTTTATCAGTAGCTAAGTTGCTGAATAGTTCAGTATTTGTCCATTATAGATTGTTCAATACATCCTCAGAAGCACTGCCGATTGGTAGTGCTTTTTTATTATTTCTCGGTAAATGTATCAGCAGCCTCGAGTTCAGAAGCACATTTATTCAAAATGATTTTGTTATCTATTGTTAAATACCAGTCGATGCTATGTATAATGCAGCACTAGCATAGCTTTCACTCATATGCCTTTAATAAGAAGATTACATTATGTCAAACAAGCGTCCTTTATATATTCCTGTTGCTGGACCCGCTCTTTTAGAGACACCTTTATTGAATAAAGGTAGTGCTTTTTCATCAGAAGAACGTAGTAGCTTTAATTTAACGGGGCTATTACCTCACAATATTGAAACGATTGAGGAGCAATCATTACGTGCTTATCATCAACTTAGCTCATTCACTGACGCGATGGATAAGCATATTTACTTGCGTAACATCCAAGATACCAATGAAACCTTATTTCATCATCTCATTGAGCAGCATATCGAGGAAGTGATGCCGCTCATTTATACCCCAACCGTTGGTCAGGCGTGTGAAAAATTCTCGCAAATCTATCGTCGTAAACGGGGTTTGTTTATCTCATATCCTGAGCGTCACAAAATTGACGACATGCTACAAAATGCCACCAAACAAAACGTCAAAGTGATCGTTGTTACTGACGGTGAACGTATCTTGGGCCTAGGGGATCAGGGTATTGGCGGTATGGGCATTCCAATCGGTAAGTTGTCTTTATACACGGCTTGTGGTGGTATTAGCCCAGCCTACTGTCTACCTATTTTGCTGGATGTCGGCACCAATAACCAACAGTTGCTTGATGATCCTATGTATATGGGCTGGAGAAATCCGCGCATCTCTGGCGATGAATATAATGAATTTGTGGACTTATTTATTCAAGCCGTTAAGCGCCGTTGGCCAGAAGTGTTATTGCAATTTGAAGATTTTGCTCAGGAAAACGCGACACCATTATTGAATAAATATCGTGATCAGCTATGCTGCTTTAATGATGATATTCAAGGGACTGCTGCGGTATCGGTTGGTACTCTGATTGCAGCGTGTCTAAATAAAGGTCAAAAACTTAGCCAACAGAATATCGCATTTTTAGGCGCAGGATCTGCAGGTTGCGGTATTGCTGAGCATATTATTCGCCAAATGCAGCGTGAAGGATTGACTGAAGAGCAAGCTCGTAGTCAAGTATTCATGGTTGATCGTTATGGCCTGCTAACAGATGGCATGACAGAACTGCAAAAATTCCAAGAACCATTAGTACAAAAGGAATCAGCTATTGCCAGCTGGGATAAAAGTAAGAAACTCGGCTTAGCGCAAGTGGTTAAACAAGCAAAAATCACCGTATTATTTGGTGTTAGCGGACAAAAAGGTCTGTTCACCCAAGAAGTGATCGAATCGCTATGTGCTAATACTGAGCACCCAATTGTACTACCACTTTCAAATCCAACGTCTCGTGTGGAAGCAACGCCGCAAGAAGTCATGAATTGGAGTAAAGGTAAGGCAATTGTTGCGACGGGTAGTCCGTTTCCTCATACCACTTATAACGGTCAGTCTTTTGAGGTTTCTCAGTGTAATAACAGCTATATTTTCCCTGGTATTGGCCTGGGTGTTTTAGCAGCACGTGCGACAGGTATCAGCGATAATATGCTAACGGCAGCAAGCCAAGCCCTTGCAGATATATCCATGGAATACGAAAAAGCACCTGGTGCCATCCTACCGCCGATCAAAGTTATCAGAGAGATCAGTGAAAAAATAGCGTATGCAGTGGCATTACAAGCGGCTCAAGATAAGCTAGCACTACCTATCACATCGGAGAATTTACAACGCCGATTAAAAGCGAACTTCTGGTTACCTGAATATCGTAACTATCGCCGTACTTCTTTCTAGGTTAGATAGTTAGCTATTATCAATATTGCAAACACCATAAAAAATCACCTTAACTTGAAAAGTTAGGGTGATTTTTTTATCTATGTAGTTATATAAAACTATAAGATCTGTATGGTCGCTTAGCTTGTTTTAGTTATGTGTAAGTCCATGATTTAGACGGTATCTCATTTGGCGGTATTGGTCGATACCGTCAAAAGTAGCCAAGATATGATTTTATTATTCCTTACTAACCTTGCCTATTAACCTTTAAACATAAAAAACCCTTGTAGCACAAGTCTTACAAGGGTTTTTTGATTACTTATAATATTATTTGATGGTGCGCCCACCAGATTCCAAATTGATAATTTAAGCCAATGATTTTTATAGTTTTATTTATTTTATCAATGGCTAATACCTTGATAGATACCTTTATTAAATAAAGTGTCTGCTTTTAATCAGATGGTTCGACTCCTGTTTTTGGATTCGAACCAATGCCAAACATATCATTAATTTTCGATTTTAGCCACTTATTTGGCCGTCCTGCAATATCGGGTTCAGGAAAAGATCCATCATTGCGTTTTCGATGCAGTGTCATGTTTGACCACATAAAGATATTTTCTATATCTTTGGTCGTATAATAAATTCCCGTTACTTCACTCATTTGTCACTCTCCTTATCCAACTCACGGCCGCAAGTCTCACATACGCTTAGCAATCCTAAATCAACTTCTAGCAGCTCCGCGGCTAGGGCAGTCATCTCTTCTTCTGTACGTGCTGTCATGCTGACACCTCAGATTGGTTAGCCGGCTCATCTATCGGCTCGCAAACATCATCAATGTCAACAAAACACTTATTCGCTTCATCGAACTCAACTGATACTATAGATTTTGCCGTGCTCCATATGTCTTGTCTCATTTGGGTATAGAGCATATGGTTTTTGTTCAAAGTAGTAATTAGTTTATTGAAACTGTCTGCGTCTCCAGCACTCATGAGTTCGCTGCGCAGATCACTAAGGTCTTGGTAAGCCTTAGTTTGTTGTTCTGAAAAATTATTGATATGGTCTTTGGTAGCCTGGATGATGTTAGCTAATTGATTTGGGTTATCTGTTACTGGTGCCACGACTACGTTGCCCATGCCACCACTGTCTTTAGCCAAGAATGATGGTTGAGAAACAAAGTTGAGCACTCTGACGGTACCGCCTCGACTATGTTCTTTAGTCATGTAAGCCATCATATCCGCAATCTTATAAGCCTCTCGTTTGCTACCGCCCACCATATCAGGGCGCTTAATGATGTCGTCACCATCTTTATCTTCGGCTGTATGAGCGAGTAGTACGATATCTTTACCCATACAACGCAGTGTTTTGAGCCAGTCTGTGAAAATACTGCCTAACTTACCGTAGCCTTGTTGCGATAACTGTCCGTCCCTTCTTGTATTGTTTTTATCATTCTTTAAGCTATCAGTTATTACATCCAAAGCGCGGCCAGCAGTATCAATAATGATAGTGTCGTAATCCTTTAGATCGTGCGGTGATAAGTTAGCAACCTCATACCACTCATTGACAGGTACCAAATCTTTGCGATTAGGCGCCCTATGACCACCTTTGTCAAAATCAAAGAGAATAGGGCGTTTTGCGGTGAATGCTAACGACGTTTTCCATATACCAGGATCACCATAAATGAGCATGATGATATTGTTTATGGTCAGCGGATCAGTTGATTTAACAATATTAAGTGACATTATTTGTTTCCTCCTAACGTGCTACTGCCTGATAGCTTCCCACTATAAATCGCGTCAAGCTCTGCATCAGTAGGATCAAAAAAGATGATAGATTTTTGGCCAAGGTTGTAAGTTGGCACTGGTTTGATTTGAAGGTCGCTTGCCTTGATTGGTACAAGTGACTGAGTGCCAAGTTTTGCGAGTATCGCCATCGCTGTTCTGTGTCTGAGAGTTTTCATGCTCGGCTCCGCCCCAGTTCGCGGTGGTTGTAACGAGACCTGCCAAATGCTTTACGATCATTTTGATTTGCTGCCCAGGACATACCGCCGATTGGTCTGCTGTTTCTACCAGCCATGTATTTTTTCTTAGCAACATCAAACTGTTTTTGTAGACGCTTGGCTATGTATGGTTCGTCAGCTAAATTAAGACTCAGGATACGTAGTGGGTCTCCAATTAAGCGATATTCAACGATACTCTGACCGTTACCTAAAAGAGAGATAGCATCTTTGGATTCAAAGATTTTGTCGTCTACTTTCAATTTGTGTTTGCCACCGCTATCAGCAATAGCGACAACTGCATCAGTCCACATACCAAACTGTTTGCCGTCTCTGCCTTCAGAGACGTCTTTAGTGAATAGGTGAGCATATGACGATACAAAGCTACGCATTGAACCTGTCAGCTTTTTGGCCAATGCATCATTGACGGTAGCAGTCTGCCAGCGGCCAGCGATGAATTCATGAACATTGCTGCGATCAAGCTCTATCTCAAATGGAGCAGTGCGCTTAACTTTGCAGGCATAGAATGCTTGGTTGTCATCAGCATCCGATGTGATCACTTGAGCGCCAAACGTACCATCAGGAAACTTGCGTACTGAGTTCAGGTTTAGTTTGATGTGTAAGTTCATTGGTTGCCTCCAGCAGCGTATAAGCGCATTTCAGCGAGTTTTTGATTGGCGTAAGCGTTCTGCTTTCTGAACTCTATTAGCTCAGGGCTATCGATTGAGCTCATGCGCGGCTCAAGCGTTGATGTCGCAACGTCTTGTTCGGCTTGGCTGAGCAAATAGCTATTGCAGCCAGTGATGTTGCCGACTATTACAAGCGACATACCTGCTGCTAGGCCTGCAGCGATATGCGCACCGCCTGACTTTATTTGGTTGAGTAGTGCGAAATGTTGTGCCATAATCTTTTCACTCCTTGTTGAGTAAAGCCCCTTTAGATGTCCAGTCGAGAAGGGGCTTTTTATCGTCTAAAAATTGGTGTTACCGCTAACTTGTGATTAGCTGATAAATTAATTATGCATTAATGCATAGTATATTGCAATAGTGGATAGTATAAATTATGCAAATATGAATACTCTAATTTAAATAGTTATAAAAAAACCCGCTCAAGGCGGGCTACAGAATCATAATTGAATTAATTCTCTATAGAAGTGAACATAAGTAAGATAATCGTTGCTAATAAAATAGGGTGGTGATACATTTTAAACTTACGTCGTTACCTATTAAGGCTATTGTTATGAAGCTATTATCAGCGTTTTTCGTATCTATATTAATGATGGCGCCAGTAATGCAGGCGAATGCTCAAAACTATCCTTGTTCTAAGAGCATGGGTGGTGTATCGCATTGCAAAGACGGTAAGTTTGTTTGTAAGAATGGCAAGATTAGCCAGTCTAAGAAAGTTTGTAGTAGCTAAGAGGAACTTAGATATTATGCTAGAAAAAATATGTTGGGCCATGCTATATGGTGTTCGTGGTGCTATTTATGCAGTACCTTTAATGTTGCTTTCGCTTGCATTTACTTTTATCAATAAAAATCTGCTATCACCTACCGAGGGCAGCTCTTTTGCATTCATGATTAATTACTTATCGAATGGTCTTATGTATCTTTCATTGGGCGCGTTGACTGCTGCAGCCATAGTATGGATAGCGACTTGGGTATTAGACTATTGGACAGGATACTTACCGAATTGGATCAGAAGAGAGTTGTACTGAATAACGAAGAACCCGCTCAATGGCGGGTTATTAGCGACAAAAAAATTATTACCAAGTTTGCATATTAAATAAACGTCCAGTTTGGCCATCGTCATGCAAGACTAATACAATTTCGTCTTCGGTCAGAGGGGCAGTAAGCTCTTGCACCTGAGAATTAATTGTAGTAGCAATAATTTGGATGCCAATATCACTATACTCCCTTAAAACTTCAAGTAATAAGTCCTTTTTACGGTTATCTAAGCTGTCAAATACGCCATCAATATATATAAAAGTGGGAAAGTTTCGTCCAAAGTATGCTCGTGTTACTGCTAGGTCAAAAGCTATACATAGAAGCCTTTGATATGTATTACCTTTACTCTCGCTAGTATTTACACCGGAATTATCTTGATATTCGGCTTGAAATTCAAAATTTCCTTCTTTGTTCAAGTAAACATTGATTTCACCACGTTTATTAAGCACTTTACTGATTATCTCATTGAAATATAGGCGGATTTTAGAAAAAGTATTATCTTTAGAGTTGTTGACTTCAGCAACATTATTTTGCATTTTGTCTTCAATATCATCTAGTAATAGTCTTAATGTCCGCTGTTGTTTCTGCAATTCTAAGATTTTCTCTATCTTCTGCTTTTGATGTGTTAAATTAATAATATGAGCTTGGACTTTAGCGATTCTATTGTTACTTTCTTTAAATTTACCTATTAACTCATTTTCTTGCAAGAATTGAAGCTGCTTGGCTCTTTCTTCATTAAGCGCCTTCAATTCTTCTTGAGTACTCGCTAACTCTTGCTGATTTTCAATTAACTCTTGGGTTAGATAAGAGTTTCTTTCCTTTGTGATCGCTCTGTTGAAAGTAATGAGTTGCTCAAAGTCTTTATTTACCTGCTCTGAAAATAACACACTTACTTCATCGAAAAGCTGTCTAACCTCTTTTGGGTCAAATTTAATGTTATCTTCGGAAAAAGACTGCTGAATATGATAGATGCTATTTTTAAGAGAGTATTCTTTCATGTTTAAATGAATAATTTGCTCATCTATATCAGCAACAAGCTGTTCAATAGTCTGCTTATCTATCTCATTGAAATTAAAACCGTTTATGAATTGTTCGAGTTCCATTAGCTCTTGATTGCGTAATAATAACCTACCATCAGTTTTGCTTAGTGCTTCGCTAGCATTTTTTTCATCAAAGTCTTGGTGTTCTTTGATTTCTCTTTTAATATCATCACACTGTTTAGATACTTGATATCTTTGTCTGGCAAGTTCACCATTAAAACCTAGTAAATCCGCCATGTAAGGCTTCCAATCAGCATCTTTACCGCGTTGCTGGCTACTTAGTTGGAATACTTGTCTAAAATCGTCTTGTGTGCGAATAAGATAACTAATGAGTTTGCGATACGGCCAATCTTTAATGGCAGTTAAATTTAATTTACTATCAAGATAAGCTTTTGCTCTATCAAAAGGTAGGTCAAAATGATTCCACTCTCTATCAGGCTTACTAATATAGTTTCGGTTTGCTTCTTGATGAGTGAAAAAACTAATTTTGGAGCTATCTGAAATGCTTCTTCTTATAGTAAGATAATTATTTTCACTTAGACGAACCTCTAGAAAAAAAACAAAACTTTCAAATATATCATAGTTTGCAAACAAGAAACTCTTATTGTTCCTTTTAGCTAATAACATAAAGTCCAAAAGTCTCGCTAGAGTAGTCTTGCCCAAGTTATGAGAGTCTAATTTTCTATTCTCTGGGTATCTAACATCGCCATAGATAAAGTTAAGACCCATATTAAAAAAAATAGGCTTAAATTTTTTATCTTGATTGCTATAAATTTTAGAAAGCTTCATGGCCTATTCTCAATAAATTCTAACATGTCTGTCTTAGGTTGGTATTCGACTAAACCTAATAAGAATAAGAAGTTTAAAGCAGGAGCAAATAAATACTCACCACTTGTAATATTATCTTTAACTAAAGTTAATAGTTTACTATAGGGTACAAGTCGTTTCTTTTTTAATTCCTTGAGCATTAGAAAGCTAGCATATATTACTGTTTTATCAGGATGGCTATGCTTAGTTGGTCGGATTATCATCATTTGATTTTCCTATATCACAATTCCAATACATATAAAAAACTATAATTCTAGTTAATCTTAGGTTTTTTCTTAAGACATAGTCTTTTTCTCTTAAATATTTTACCAGTTCGTTAAATATATCATCAAAATAATCCAATTCACGTTGTTTAGGTATAATGTACTGAAGCTGAAACTCTTCTATAGATTCTTGGTAGCAGTCTTGTAATCGTTTATTTTGTGGATCATTCAGAAAATCTTTAATTTGATAAACATATTTCATGTAATTACGCTCAAGCTGCCTAGCTGTATCATCACGAAGATTGTTTAATATATTTTTTTCTTGGTAACTAGTTCTAACAACAGGTAGAAACTCTTTATGGTAATCTTTATCATTAAAAACGTTAGAAAAGTGACCAATAACTTCAGCTAAATTGTTTAAGTCTAACGCTGGTGCGTGGTTCAATGGTTGTAAATTAACATTGCTCATGTCAACAATATATTGATAGCGAGCTAAGTAATAATCTAAATCATCATTGCCTAACACAGTGATATCATCAATAGCTAAGCCTGTATTGTCAGATATATATTTCTGAATTATAGGCTTTGCCCCGCCTGTCAAGCTTCTGTTTGCAAATAAGATATAGTGGTTTATCTGACTTTTATCTACCATTTCTTTTATTTTTTCGACTTCCTTTGCAAGGATGCAGCTATTATTTCCATGAAAGTCAGAGTCGGTAAAATGCTTATTAACCCCTGTAGTATGCTTTGCTTGTATTATAGTTATACCTTGCCAAGGATTCGATTGACTTGGATGCAAATTAGCTTTCCCATGGAACTCACCATCTTTGCCACCATCAGCTCCTTTAGAAAATCCTTGTACGCCATTACCAAGTATTTCCTTGCAGATAGCGATAGCTAGATTTTCAAACCTACTATCATCCAAATCAAAATATTGATACATTATATCGCCTCTTTGTGATGTCGAAAACAAACTCTTTGTTATTGAATATATATGAACGTTAGTTTTAATTATTCATTTAAAACACGCCTTCAAACCAACCTCTACAGCCTCACTCAAGTCAGCTCCCTTCTTAATGCTATAAGGCACGTTTGGCATCAAGCCGTCTTTCTCCAGAGATTTAGCAGCGGCCTTATTAAGCGGCGTACCAATAGATGAGTCTTTACTATGGCCTGCAGGTTCAAAATATACCTCAGTCCCAAATTCTGGATAATAGACACAAGATATCTCGCCTGATGTCGTAAACGGGTAAGGCGTATTATGATCAGCACCCCAAAATATTTCATGCACGGCAACATCGCCAGAAACAAACTTATGACTATCGTCTTGAGCAGGAGAGCATGCAGCTAACGATAAGACCGCTATGCTAATTAACCACCTGGACATATTGATTCGCATGGTACACCGTCCTTGTCGCGATCTAGTCGTTTATAACCACACTTTAATGCCTGCTTAGCTTGCTCACAGTTCGCCATTTGGCCGCAGGTACTAGGCAATCCTTTGCATTGTGCTCCACCAGTACCTTTGGCAAACAGTGGGTGATCTACTTTGACAGGTTCCTTTAAAACCATATTGCCTTGAAATGGGTTGTCTATCGTAGTAACACCGGCATTGGACAATAAAGCGAGCATAGAGAATGCTGCTGCTAGTATTAATTTTTTCATAGGCGAAGTCTTTTTCTAGAAATTATTTTAATTACTATTCAACATTAGTGACTCCATAAATTCTTCGTAGCTATCAAGAAGTTCAACCTCCTTGATAGCTATAGAGGCACAAGCGTTTTCAATATTATAGCCACCAACAGTTTCAGGGAAAGCATAAGAAAAATCTGACTCAGACAACATTGTTTTTTTGAATTGTTGACTGTTAATAACTTCATCTTTAAAGCCATAATCTACAAGCGCATTGACATAATATGTTTGATCGTCACATGAAATAAACCATTGCTGCTTTGAATAATACAATCCCTTTTTACGAACTGGATTGTTATTTATATACGTATATTGAAAAATGGCAGAAATATACTTAGGCTTATCTTTAGTGCTACTAAAGCTACTGTCTCCATATACCCTAATATTCTGTCTCTTAACTGAGTCATAATCTAAGAATGTTTGCATTTGTTTATCGCCAGACTTACCTAAGTCTATCCATTCAACGGCGCTAGATACCACTGGTAAAGCCAATAAGACTGCTAACAAAACTTTATTCATAATCACATCCTTGTGTTATTCAAAGTCTATTACTTCACGATATACGCACCATCCAAATGGCAGGGTGTCGACTGGCTTGGCCAGCCTTAAGAAATGGCATATCCAATAATACTCATAGGGTTTCATACTGATCTCAGTATCTGCTTACGTTCCACTGCGACGCCGCAAATAGTAAAAGGTACAAAGCGACTATCTATAATTGGATAATTCTCATTAGAAGGTATCAGCTGTGAATACTCCTCACCAGTTTTTTCATCAAAACCACGAGGACGCCACTTTTTGAAAGTTACTTTTTTTTCACCTTTACGTAGTGCGATTACATAATCAGCAGGATTCGGCTGGATGTCTGGATCAATCAGTACTAGCTCACCAGACTTGAAGTCAGGTTCCATACTGTCACCTTCTAAAACTATCCAATATACATTTTTGCCATACCCTTCACCAAAAATTGGTAGAAATTCATCTGAAATTGCATCGTCATGGTATTCACAAAATTCACCAGCTTGAACGAAGTTCAGTAGAGGGACATACCTCACCGTTTCTTTTTTTATTACTTTGAAGTTATCGCCATCGCCTTGTAATTTTTTAATGTTATCTGATAAATCCTTAAATCTTAGATCCGCTTCATCAATATCAAAATACTTGGCGTACTTTAGTACCGTAGTGCTGCTTGGACTTTTAGTATCACCATTGATAATCCTGAATGTTGTTGATTGAGCGATATTTGATTTTTCCTGCAACTGATAAGCATTGATATTATTTTTATCTAATAAATATTGAATATTCTTCGCTAATAAAGACACCTGAAGCCCTCCCACTCAAATTTAGCAACTGCTAATTAAATATATTTTATGCAAAAACGCATATTTATGTAATAGCCTATCCATAAGTGGGTTGATATTATGCATATTTGCATTATAATACAGGTGAGAGTCCATTAAAGGAGTACGTCTCTAATGCAAGCTTCACATCAAATATCTGAACTTATCGAAGCAGGTATGACGCAAGAATTGATTGCTGATAAGGCAAAAATATATCAATCAAAAGTGTCTCGCCTTTCTACCGGTAAAACTAAAAACCCAAGATGGAGCGACGTTGAAGCGATTAAAAAACTTCATCTGTTCGTAGTTATTGAAAACCAAGACTGGGTAGATTTTGATTTAGGGAAATTAACCCATGCTCAACCAGAACCAGCCTAACCCTATATCAAAAGATACAAAAATATAGGGCTCAACAAAACGTTTTTATAGACAGGTGTAACACGATGGACGTAATAGATGCAGCACACAAAACAGTGCACAACACTCAGCATGGTGGTTCAACCGCAATTGCCGCACGCATGGGTATGTCTAGCAATGTACTGAACAGCAAGGTTAATCCTAATTGCGATACTCACCATCTGAGACTAGATGAAGCTATTACGATCATGGAATTCACTGGTGATCATTCAATCATCCAAGCGATGGCCAGCCGATTAGGTGGGGTTTACTGCGAAGTGAATGGGGAAGCGACAAAGGATGAATTGATCATGACGGCATTGTCAGCATCTGCTTGCCAAGGCGATGTCATGACAGAAATGCATAAAGCGCTGGAAGATGGACGCATAAGCTGTAATGAGCTTGACAGCCTACTGCCGAAAATACAGAAAGCGATGTCTTCACTACAGTCGCTCAAGAACCACGTTAAGCGTAAGCATGCTAAAGACAATCCACACTTGCAAAATAATCAAGGCAATAAAAAACCCTAATCAGCTGCAACTGATTAGGGCTTCAATAAAGCTGAACCTGTAATTGGAGTATAGCATTATGAATATCTTAAGGCAAAACGCTGATAAAAAAATGACTAGCCAGCAAATAGCCGACCTGGTTAATAAGCGTCACGATAACGTGAAGCGCACTATTGAATCAGTTGTCAAAACTGGCGTCATTGTCCAACCTCAAATTGAGGATGAACACACTCAGGATACTATGGGCCGTCCTCGTACAACACAGGTTTATGTTTTTACAGGTGATCAAGGTGAGCGCGATAGTCTTGTAGTCGTAGCACAGTTATCACCTGAGTTTACCGGTGCGCTTATAGATAGATGGAGAGAGCTAGAGGCGAAAGCAAATGGGCCAGTGATCCCTCAAAGTTTCGCTGAAGCTCTACAGCTAGCCGCTAACCAAGCGTTACAGATTGAGCAGAATGCGCCAAAAGTTCTGCACTATGACAACGTGGTTGAGCGTAAAGGCCTGCTTAATGCTACCCAAGTCGCTCAAAAGGTGCGTCTATCAGCTGTTGCTATGAATAAGATACTTGATGAGCTTGGTGTCTATAACAGAGCTGTGAAGCGTTCGCGTGTATTTCAGCAATGGTTTATCGATAAAGGCTTGGGTGAAGTTAAGCAGACTGATCAAGGCTACTCGCAAGCACTATTTACCAAGCGCGGTGAAGCATGGATTATCGAGCGTCTAGTAAGTGAAGGGGTGGCCTAATGCATTTCTATATGTTTAATCCTGCTGACTTCAATAACTCAGCACGTCACCTATCATTACCTGAGCGTGCTATCTATCGTGACTTGATAGATATGTACTATCACAGCGAACAAGCTATCGATACCTCAGACATGGATAGATTGGCACGTCGTCTGCTATGTACCACGCCTGAATATCGCACAATGCTTGAATACGTGCTTGATGAATTCTTTGTCAAACGTGGTAAGCGTCACCACCACCATCGTATTGATAGAGAAATCAAAAACTATAAATACCAAAACCGTAACGCCGACAGTAACGGCAAGCGTAACGCTGTAACGAACGATGTAACGCAAGGTGTAACGCCAAGTAACGATGCTTGTAACGTTACATGTAACGCTGATGACACACCAATGACCAGTGCAGAACGCACTCGTAAGTCTCGTCAAGAGCGTAAGTTGATGATTGAAAGCCTTACTAATATAGGCGTGTCGGTTGAGAAAGGTATTAAAGCTGCTGACTTAAAACATCTATATGCAACACATATTGACGATGTAACAAGTAACGTTACAACCGATGTAACGAAATCTGTAACGCACAGTAACGAGCCATGTAACGCTAGTAACGCAAAAAACGACGCTATAACTAGTAACCATGAACTAGAAACCAGTAACCAATTAAATACTCTCAACAACAACAGCGCAGCCGTGAAGGAAAAATTTGATGTTGAGTTTTGGCAACCAATGCTTACTGAGATACAGCCTATAGTATCCGCTGAGGCACCAGCAATGCCTCCAATGAATCAAGTAGATTTCGACAGCCACCTCAAGAAGTTTAGAAACTTCCGTATTGAGGAGAAGGAAAAAGGGAATCCTGTTGTCACTGAGGGTCGTTGTCTAGATATGTTCGTTGACTGGATTAAGCGTGAATATATTCATCAGCAACGATCTAAGTCTAATGCAGCAAAGTCAGCTCCAGACAGTCAAACACCTACTGTAGATTACTCAGCCATTGGTAAGGCTCCTATAGCTGGCGATAGCGATCTACCACATGTCTACCATCCTAGCCACAGTCAACCTGTTACATCAGTCAAACGTGATCCAGAAATATCGGTCATGGTTAATGGACTTTGGAAAGAGCCATTGCCCGGTATGAGCGTTGCTGAAACTTATGAGTATATAGAACAGGAGCACATGCCTGGTGAAATGCAGAATGAGGTATATGACAGGTTGTTAAACCATATGCAGGTGGCGGTATGAGCAAACGCATGTCCATGGGAGATAACTTTGAAACAAGGCTTAGTGCATTACGTCACATAGCTAACAGTCATCCAAAGTGGGTTGGGCGTACAGAGCTATCAAAAACATTAAAAGGAACGGTTAGAACGCATCAGAGGACGTTACAGGAATTGGTTGAACTGGGTTATTTGGAATGTGATAGGTGCAATCCAGCAGGGTATAGATTGGTCAAAGGCAAGTTTAAGGAGTTTCAGGGGTTATGAGTATAGCGAAAATTGGAATCGACACAGGCATTAATACTGGCATAGCTGTTTGGCAAGACGGAAAGCTGCAATCTGTGGAGTCAATGACCATCACGCAAGCCATGAGAAAGATATTAACTGCTTATCCATACCAGCACACCAAGCTCTACATTGAGGATGCAAGGTTATGGGTTGGCTTCCACGGTAAGACCAAACAGTCTGAAGCTAAGCGCCAAGGCGCAGGAAGCGTCAAGCGCGATGCAAAGATTTGGGAAGATTGGTGTAAAGAGCATGATTATGAGGTGGTATTCGTTAAGCCAAGAGGTAAGGGGCTCAAAAAGTCTGCAAAGGATTTTAAACGCATTACAGGTTGGGCAGGTAGAACGAATGGGCACGCAAGGGATGCAGCCATGATTGTGTATGGCAGATAACGCAGTATGAAAAAGTATATCGATGTTTATAAATGTTTATTGAGGATTCCAAATGAGCAACTTACTAGCTAGTAGATTTGCAACGAGTGATCGCCTAGCAATTCATGATATGGAGTGGCTGCAGCAAGGTATGGGCGTCAAGACAGTTAAGTTTGATGTTGGCGTTGGTGGGTTGCCTCCTGAAGTGAACTGGGAAGATAAGGCAGCAGCTATCGCTATGATTGATAATGAGCCAGCCAGATCTCTTGCAAGTATTTTAATATGGAGCACTGATACTAATTGGGATTGGTCACGTCACTTTGATACAGTGACCTGTCATTTAGCAGAAAATATGATACAACGTTGTAATGGAGACGGCCGGAAAGGTCCAAGGGCATGTAAACATACTTTGTCTGAGCTAGCCCAACTAATGGCGCGAATGGTGTTATATTTCGAGTTATACGAACTTTGGGATATTTATACAGTTAAAGGGCGATTAAAATTCAGCAGTATAGAAGTTAATAGTAGCACCTATACGAACATATGGTTGACTTATCAACGTCACATGATAGATGACTTGGTTAGTATGGTTAACAAGATTGATTGTTCAATTGCTCGTTACCGTAAAAATCTAAATTTTGAGAATAGTTAATAGCGCGACACTAAATGTCGTGTATAATTATCGATTACAACATAGTCATGACTATATATTGCATTTATAGCTATATACGCCCATTATATAGCTATAAACTAAATTGATGTTTAATTAGTCTATGGACTTTTATATAAATCCATAGGTTTTCTTGTCTCTAAAATAAGGAGTAGGTTATGGTTAGCGCTATTTCGGTTGCCAACGAATTTATTCGTTTAGGGAAAGAAGAAGAGAACTTTTTCACTCCGATGCAACTCTTGAAATTAGTATATATTGCTCACGGGTGGATGCTTGGTTTCTTCAATAAACCTCTAATTAATGAAGAGGTTGAGGCATGGAAATACGGGCCGGTTATTCCAGAGCTTTATCAAAAAGTGAAAAGCTATGGCAAAGATAAAATTAAGAGCGAAGTGAGTTCTTGGTCTGTTTTTACTCATACTCCATTAAGTGAAGAAGAAAAAAGTGTCATTCATTTTGTATACAAAAAGTATGGAAAGCTAGATGGCATTCGGTTATCAATGATAACTCACCAAAAGAATACGCCTTGGTCGGATATCTTTACCCATGAAGGGTGGGGAGATGTAATCCCTAATGGTTTGATAAGGGATCATTATGCTCATTTAACTAATAAAGTATTAGCTAGCCAATGAGAGTGAGTGAAGAAAATCAGGTAGGTATACCGACTATTACCGTCGCTCGCATTAACGAGCTGGCGGATGACTCAAGCTCTGCCTCAATTGATTTAGATATTGATGAAAATGTTTCTAGTTCAAACGAACAATCTTCATACTGGGCAGAACAAGAGGAAAACTTACTTAGCAAAAAAGATTTAGATAAGGTTAGTAGAGACAATCAACACAAGCGTGATGAAGATTGGAGAACTAAGTTTGATTCTACTTTCAAACGCTTATTTACACTCCTTGCGTTTCTATTTGCTTTTATGGTTACTGCATTAGTTCTGCACTGGATTATACCTGAATCATGGCAATGGTTATCAGAAAGCCAAGCAGGTCGTCTAGAGACGGTAGTGCTAGCTGTATTGGTCTCTAAGGCTGCGACAGTAATGCAAGCTAAAATTCAATAAAATGACAATTAGCTTGACCTATGCCGCCTAATCGGGTAGTATTTTGCCATAATGGCGTAATTTTTAGATAAAGCCAATCGATTCAAGCGTTTAGTTAATTCTAAGCGCTTTTTTTATGTTGTTTTTTGCCTATCAGAATAATTTAATTCTTCTAAAACAATACGTTGCATCTTCTTTAGATCTGATCTATGCTATCCCTATACAGATAGGGAGATATTGATGAATAGTATTCAGAGATTTAATTTTGACATATTTTTTACTAAAACTTTGTTCTTTATCTTGCTAATTGTTTTGCCAGGCTTAATACCTATTATGACCTATTCAAATGGTAAAACAACTGTATACATGGCTTTCGCTGCGCTTTCGTGGTCTATTTTAGGATCTCTGTACTGGATAGCTAGTGAAACTAACAATTTTAATAGTCGTATTAAAAACGTACAGCTGCATTTAGTAGGTATTGTTCTTTTGTTATCAATTATTTTACAGTTGATTTGGCACTTTACGTCTTAGCTTTTTAATTTAAAAAGTATTTTTTTTATAGAAACCACCTATTGAGGTGGTTTTTTTACGTCCAAAATTTAGCAGGGATGCTAACTATGTGTGATCTAACTAACCAGCAAGCCTATGATTATTATCATGAGGTGAAAGAGTCGTGCGCTAAGAGTTATTGGCTACAGTTTCTAAAGGATCGAGCCAATAGAGGCGTAGTAGGCGCTCAAGGTTTCGTAGATAAGATTGAGTTTTATGCTAGTTAATTTATCTAATAGAGTTTTTGGAGTTAGAGGCTTTAGTCATCAGTTCAGTTAACTCTTGAGCATATGTATTAGCTTCTTTCAGAGAAGGAAAAATAGTTCTGCACTTTATAGATCTAGCTGAATCTAATAAATTTATAGTTACTTCACAGTTACCTTCCAAATCGTTGTTCGATCCTGATGAGATAGAAATTTCTTCAGGTAGACAACTTTCGTATTTATTAACTTTATCGATAGCGAAAACGTTATAATTTTCATCGATTCTAATGTCATCAAAATAATTTTTTTCAATAGGTAGCATGATTATGACTCTCGGTTAGTTAGTTCATTGAGAATACTACCTTGTAGTTACAATAAAGTCTATTTTGGATAAAATTAAGCTACTTGATAAGTGTCACCATTAGTAGTAATTTAACTGCATACGAATCTGTAATTTGAGATTTGTAAAAATTTTCCTTGACGAAAATTATAATCTTTCTTGTTTTTTGTGTAATACCCTCGAGTTACTTACCGTTAGTATGGGCTTGTATTAGTAACATGTTAGTGGTTGAGTCTGTGTATAACAAAATGAAAGCCCGTAGTAATAGGGTAATCGTATTGCCAAAGCTTAAAACAAACAGGAGTAAATGTATGAAGCAACTATTAAGGGTCTACGGTGGGATTGCAGAGTTCTGGGGGTTACCGCTAAGATTAGATTATGATGACGTCTTTACACCAGGAGGAGAACCTGCTTAAGGTCGTACCTTAGACTCCCACCAAATATCAGTAGTTAAAACCGTCTGCAATAGGGCGGTTTTTTATTGTTCAAAATAAGTGCTTATAACTTAGTTTGTCAGAACGTAGGACTTATAATTCTCAAGTCGCAGGTTCAAATACTGCCGTCTCGTAGAGGTTTACATGTAGTGAAGCAAAGGTTTTGACATGCCCCTAAATACAAGCGCTCATGTACTACCTATCAGATTTAGCCACTGGTAGCACATGCTATAGAGAAACCCGCGAGCAGATGGCAACTGCAATATACGATGAGTTATCAACCACCATATTATTTGCATGTGATGAGGATGCTAGTTGATGACGTACTATTTACTAAGTATGGATGAAACCAATAGGTGTACGTTCTTCATCAGGATGTTGTTTCATAACAGCTTGTAGTAAAAAATTCAGTTGATTGCAATGTTGGATTAGTCGGGTAAGCCCTCCATCGGTAGTTGTTCCATGAAAGATAATAAGCGATGGTTCGTTAAATTCTATCGAGTCAACGTAGAAAGTGATAGAGCTACCAAACGAGGCAGCCATAACCATTACTTCTTGTTCTTCATTAAGACTAGATTCGAATTCTCTAACATGACGCTCTAAAGATTCTCTAATTTTAATAACAGGGTTTTTATCTTTTCTTGCTTCTTCTATAGCTTTAGCATTCAATCTATCCATTTTGTCAGTCAAATCTCTGAGTGGATCAATCATTTTGATTGGACCAGTTAATCCGTAGTCGATCATAGGGTTACCTTTTAGGTGATAAATTAGGCGTACATCTTATAGCGAATATGTAAGAAAATGGAAGGAATATATGCCACAACAAAGACCAATGCCACCAACAAATGATTTACGCCCACTAATGGCTGCACCTGAGATACATGAGTGGCTGCACGCAACCATACTTAACCCTGATCATGAATGGTTTAACGAAGACCATAGACACCTAATGGAATACTCAGTAACTGAAATAGCATTTATGTGGGCCCAAGGTGAATACGTTAAAGCTGGCAAACAAGTATTAGGCCAGTGCGAAAAAGTAATGATGATGGTTGGGGGTTGGAAGAAGACACGTCAGGAAATGTGGTTTGAAGACACGTTGGGTGATGTGCCTGAGTATTTGGTCACGCTTGATGCTAATTATTGCCGCGATTGTACAGACGCTGAGTTTGCCACACTGGTTGAGCATAAGATTTACCATATGAGGCATAAGCCGGATATGTTTGGTGACCCATCATTTAAAGCTGACGGCAGACCACAACTTGAGTTGATTACTCATGACGTTGAAGAGTTCTTTGGTGTGGTCAGGAGATATGGCGGCGATGAAGCGGTTAGACGAATGGCTGAGTTGCAAGATTGTGGGCCGCAAATAAAATACTGATTACCTTTACCTAGCGATACGAGAGAGCATTTATGGCGACCCTTAACAATAAGGTTAAGGCCTTTATTGTACAAGGGCTTGCTACCTATATGACACCTACAGAAGTAGTGGAGGCCGTCAAACAAGAATTTAGTATCGAAATTAAACGGCAACAAGTCTCATGTTACGACCCAAATCTAGCAGCCGGCATTAATTTATCGCAAAAGTGGAAGGACCTATTCAAGCAATTCCGTGATGATTTTAATAACGATATTCAGGCGATACCGATTGCTAACAAGGCTTATCGATTGAACATGCTTGACCGCATGGCGCGTGATGCTGAGAAGTCAAAGAATAGGCCATTAGCGGCAAGCTTACTCGAGCAAGCAGCTAAGGACGTGGGCGAGGTCTATACCAATAAACAAAAAGTCGATAACACATCGAGTGATGGATCAATGGCGACTAAGCCTAATGTTATTCGTTTAGTGGCTCCAAAGGTAGATGAAAATGGGCGAGTTATTAAATGAAGGTGATGAGGTTTATGCCGATGTAGTCATACCCGACAAGCTTATACCAGTATTTGAATCTAAGTCTCGCTACAAAGGCGCTTATGGTGGCCGTGGTAGTGCCAAGACACGAACATTCGCATTGATGACAGCCGTAGAGGGTTATCGACTAGCCGAAGCAGGTGCTAGCGGCATAATCCTATGCGGCCGTGAGTACATGAACTCACTTGAAGAATCGTCGCTTGAAGAGATTAAACAGGCGATACGTTCAGTTGATTGGCTTAATGATTACTATGAGATTGGCGAGAAATACGTTCGCACTAAGAATAGGCGTGTTGCTTACGCCTTTACTGGCCTGCGTCATAACTTAGATAGCATCAAAGGTAAGTCACGCATACTGCTCGCTTGGGTAGATGAAGCTGAGAACGTCAGTGAAGCTGCATGGCGCAAACTACTACCAACCGTACGTGAAGATGATTCAGAGGTTTGGATAACTTGGAACCCTGAAAACAAGGATAGTGCAACAGACAAGCGCTTCAGACAGGTTAAGCACGAGTTCATCGTAGAGATGAATTATAACGACAACCCATTCTTCCCTGATGTGCTTGAGCAAGAGCGACTTAATGATCAAGCTAACCTCGACGATGCGACATATCGTTGGATTTGGGAAGGTGCTTATCTCGAAGCGTCAGATGCTCAGATATTTAACGGTAAGTTTATTGTTAAAGAGTTCGAAAGACACCCAACATGGAATGGGCCATACAACGGCTTAGACTTTGGTTTCTCTACGGATCCAACAGGCGCCACAAACTCATGGGAACATGACGGCATACTCTATATCGAATATGAGGCATGCAAGATTGGTCTTGAGATTGACGATACGCCAGACTATTTGAAAGACAATATACCAGGTATAGAAAACTACGAGGTAATAGCTGATAACGCTCGGCCTGAATCAATTAGCTACCTGAAGCGTAACGGCATACCGAAAATCAAGGCATGCGTTAAAGGTAAGGGTAGTGTTGAGGATGGTATTGCTCATCTAAAAGGTTACAAGCAGATTGTCATTCACCCAAGGTGCACGGCAACCGCCAAAGAGTTCAGATTGTACAGCTACAAGACGGATCGATTAAGCGGTGAGATATTGCCTGATATTAGCGATAAGCATAACCATTTGATTGACTCACTGAGATATGCACATGAGCGCACTATGAAGCGCGGTGCTAACACTAAACGACATAGAGCCACTGCTGGCAAACGGACGTATAGATGAATGATATAACTGAAAAGCCGCGTTACCGTGTCACAGCAGGTAAGGCGCTAAGCCAAGAGCAAGCAACTGACCTACGAGGTAAGACTTTTTACCGTTACCTGATCCGTACTGACACTGACGAAATACTGAAAAAAGCTGGTATCAGTCGTCATGCACTTAAAACGTTGCTCACTGATCCAGACATTGACCAAGCGATTGATAGACGTGAAGAAGAATTAAGCAATGCTACTTATACGATTACGCCAAGCGAGGGTGCTGTTGCTGATTTTATCTATGGGCAGTTAGACCTGCATCTTGAGACGATATTACAAGGCTCATCGCTTAGTAAGTGGTACGGCTATGATGTGATTGAAATGCTTTGGGGTAAAGATAGTAATGGGCGTAATGCAGTCAGCTCGATGATGTCAAAACCTATTCAGTGGTTTGAGCCATTATCTGGTGGTGCACTACAGTGGTTTCCGAACGATGGTAGTCAGCCGGTCATGATTAGTGATCAAGCTGACTTTTACTATCGCTATCTATACCAACAGCATAAGCCGACCTATCTAAACCCTAAAGGCAAATCATTATTAAGCCGTGTTTACTGGCTGCATTACTTCAAAACCAATGGCTGGCGTTTTTGGTCTAAGTTCTTGGAGCGTTTCGGCTCACCATTATTGATTGGTAAGACTGACGCAACCAGTGATGCTGACGCACAGGACTTTGCTAATGCGCTACTAGCAGCGCATAACTCAGGTGTCGTGACTATCGGCGTTGATGAGGATGTGACAGCGGTAACTGGTGGCAGTAATGGCGAGGCATTTGTTAGCTATGATTCAGTGGTTAAGCAAAGCATCACTACTTACTTGCTAGGTCAGACGCTTACCAGTGGTACGGATAAAGGCGGTACTTACGGTCAAGGTGTCGTGCACCAAGAGCAGCAAGAGATTATCTTTAGCAGCGACCGTAAGCATGCGCTTAAAGCCGTTCAACGATTCATCGATGTCATCTGTACGGCTAATGGTTTTGAAGCGCCTGAGTTTAAATGGGTGGCTAAGAAGTTTATTAATCAAGACCAGTTAGACGCTGACAAGAAAGCACATGATATGGGTGTTCGTTTTACCAAGTCTTATTTTGTTGATGAGCATGGCTATAACGAGCAGCATATTGCTCATATGGATTACGGTGATAAACAAGGTGCTGTCAACTTGCCAACGTCAGCACAAGCCAATCGTTATACGTCAATGGCTAGCAAAATATGGCTGCCATTTAAAGCAGCTGACGGCGATAGTCAATTTACTGAGGAACAGCAAGAGCTTGAGCAAGTGGCAGATGATGCGTTGGAATTGAGCGTACAGCCGTTTGAAACTAAGGCGGTGATATCGGCTATAAGCAATGCTACTGACGCTGACAGCCTACGTGAGTCGCTATTTAATCTATGTGGTGAAGGGTTGGCTGATAGCGAGTTTACTCAGTTGGTTAATACCTCGTTAGCGGTCGCTGATTTACATGGTTTTGCTGATGAATCGAGAGAGATGTGAGTATAAAAGTAGCCTTCTGTTATCTATCATACTTGTCAGATAGGATGTGTAGACGTGCGTTACTAATTTGTTATTGAAGTGCGTTTTAATTATCTTTTGAATACTGATATGCAGAACGTTTAATGGATCAATATCCCAATAATTCAATAAGCAAAGTCAATAATTTGCAAGAATGACATCATTTGTATCTTGAAGAACTGATTCAAGGTTTACCTTAGATAACTTATAAGATAGTATTGTGTAACATCAATACTAACATTTGTTCTTCTTAGGTTTTTTATGAAAAATGTAGTATTGCTAAATTAACATTAAGGTCAAATAATATGGACTCTATTTATGCTTTATCTATAGCGACTTTTGGGTCGCTAATTTTGAGCACACAAGCTTACGCCCAAGATAAACTGATGCATATTGATGAATTGAGTAATTATCCATCACAAATACAGTCAGAACTGAATGAACTTGAGACAGCATGTGGAGAACTTAATTTTGACTATAATGCTGACAGTCCTAACTATCAAGCTGATACAGCAAGTTATCATGGAGAGTTTGTTCCATTATATGTAGAACCAGGTTTTATATCGAAAGCCGATATTACTGGAGATGGAATTGACGACTACATACTTGATGTAGCGAAACAAAACTGTGAATATTCTGCCTCCATGTGGGGAAACTGGCCTTATTTCAAGGTTTATCAAGGTATGCGTAACAATGGGGCTATTCTTATTCATGAGGGAGCTAGCTTCGCTTATTTTGAAGAGTCTATTTATCCTAGATTTGTATCAAACAACAAAGGTTTTTTCGATATTCAGTTTGTTGGTACGGGTGGGCAGTGTGGGCAGGAAGGAGACTATAGTTTTGCTGGTATGGAAGCATGCGAAATTACAGAACGTTGGAGTAGAAAGTATAAGGGAATGGATCTAGTGTCTGTCACAAGCATAAACAATCTCTAGCCAATGTCAGAGGTGTTTTCTAACTATTTCACCACCAGAATAAATTCAGAAAAACTAATTCAAGCAGTCTGAAAATTGATTGCTGGTATTGAGAATAAAATGCAAAAATTTGAAAGCTCATTCTAACGGATGAGCTTTTTTATTATCCAAAATAAGGTGAGCAATCAATGGCAACGATAACAGCAGCATTTGACGTAAAGTTTATCGAAGCTATTGCTTACGCGCTTAATCGTAACGTGGTACTTCCTGATGAATACTACGACCGCATGACACCTATTCAGCGTCAGCAAGCGGTTTCTATTGCAGGATTAGGGCAGACTGAGCAGATCAAGCACGTTATGGGCTTGGTTAATGACCAACTCGATAGTGGCGGTACATTCGCAGACTTTCAAAAGGCAGTGAAGGACGGTGATATTGATATTAATTTACCAAGGCATCGGCTCGATAATATCTTTAGAACGAATATCCAAGGCGCATACGGTCGTGGTCGATGGTACCAACAACAGCAGAACAAAGATGAACGCCCGTATTTGATGCGTGACGGCATCAATGACATTAGACAGCGCCCAGCTCACAAGGTGCTAGATGGCGTGGTCAGACATATTGATGATCCATTCTGGCAACAGCACTATGCTCCTGATGGGTATCGTTGTCGTTGTATTATGCGTTCGCTTACCGAGTCTCAGGCTCAAGCCAAAGGTATTACCGATGATGGTGACTTGCCCAATGTGCCAAATGATAAAGATTGGATTGGTGGTACTCCTGCACAGTACACGGGCAACATGAATAAGCTAGTCAATGACAAAATAGCCGAGCTCGCTATCACGTACTACAAGCAGTCAGATGCGATATTGGCAGCAAGACAGCGCATTGAAGCAGCAATTACAGTGATGTTGGCACAGCCAGTGCCAGAGCTTGCTTTGATGATTGACGAGGCTAAAGAGCTGATTGAGGAAGAGAGCGAATGAACAAATCAAGAATACTCAGAGCTGTTGTACTGTTGATAGATATAGCATTGGTCACGTACTCAAAAAGACGTAAAAGAAAATAACCAATAAGCCGCCGATTAGGGCGGTTTTTTAATGGGTGAAATATGAACTTACAAGCAAAGATTAAGCGCGATATTGACAGTCATGCGCTCATGAGCTGCACAGGGCTTGAGCATCAGCTTGCGTCTATCGACTTCAAAGCGCTATCACGCTATGACGACGATGATAGTGAGGCGGCTTATACGGTTGAGAATGGTGTAGCAACTATCGATGTACGTGGCTTGCTAGTACCTGAAACCTCAAGTGACTATCGTTCATGGGGCGTCACAGGCTATGCAAACTTAGCTGACTACATACAGCAAGCAAATGACGATTACACAGTAACTAGCATTGTCTTAGATATTGATAGTGGCGGTGGTTATGTCGCAGGCCTTGACGGTATCACTGAGACTATCTACCAGTCTGCAAAGCCGATTGAAACGTTTGTTAGTGGTGATATGTATTCAGCCGCTTACTGGTTAGGTGCTAGCACAAGCAAGATTACAGCGTCTAAGCAATCAGGCATTGGCAGCATCGGTGTTTATGTGGTCCACACCGAAGAGAGTGGATGGCTTGAACGCTATGGCGAAAAGGTTTCATTGTTCCGATCAGGCAAGTGGAAGGCGGCGTTCAACTCATTCATGCCACTGACAGACGATGAAAAGCAGCGCCTACAAGAAGGCGTCGATGAATCAGCCAGTGTCTTTTTTAATCATGTAGCAGCACAGCGTAATGTTGATGCTAAAACAGTTAAAGGCTGGGAAGGTGATGTTTTCACCGCCGTTAAAGCCAAAGAATTAGGTCTAATTGATGCAATTGCCGATAGCGTAGCAGTGTCAAGCAGCACCAATCAGAGCAATACAAATCCAAAAACCGAGGGGGAATCAATGGATTTACAAGAGGCGCAAGCCAAAATCAAAGAGCTAGAGGCGTCTGAGGCCAAAGCTTTACAAGAAGCTGCTGACGCAAAAGCTGATGCACTTGCTGCACAGAATAAATTAGCAGAGTCGCAAGCATCAACACGCCAAGCCGCTATCGATAAGCTAGCCGCCGATACTGGTCGTGATTTTAGTGAAACTGATATCACGGCATTCAAAGCAATGGATGAAGCGCAGTTTGCTACTTCAGTTGCATTGGCCACACCAGTTGCACCTAAAGCGCCTGAGCTGCCAGATGGTTTGGATAAAGCTCAAGCAACCAATGGCCGCGAAGGTGGCGAAAGTAAAATTCTAGCAGCTGTTGAAGCAGCTAAAGCACAAGGAGCTAAATAATGGTTGATTTCAACTATACAACTGAACAGCCGTTAACGGTCGATGTCACACCTATCACTGATAGCGTAGTGCCTACCACTGCTACAGCGTACAAACGCGGTGATTTGCTAGTAATTGCTGCTGGTACCAACGTAGCGACTCACAGTAATACTGAAACAGGCGCACAAGCTGATTGGCATGTCATCTGTCTTGCTGACGTAACCGCGGAGCAAGCAACTGCAAAGGTAGCTGCAGGTGTTGAAATGCCTGTATATGTTGCGGGTAAATTTGATGTTGATCAGGTCAAGCTGAACGGCGTGGCGCTCAATGCGACTCAGAAACTAGCGGCGCGTGCATACGCTAATCGCTCAACTAAAATCACGCTTAGCGTAGTTAAATAAGGATAAATATTTATGGCTACTTTTAATATTGAAGGCGTTGAAATTGAAACAGCATCTTTTGAAGAACTTGCCGCGGTTTATGATCTAAGCAAGCCGGTCGATACTTTTTTACGTGACCGCTACTTTAGCGATGAAGAATACTTAAACAACGAAGACCATGTACCAGTAGGTGATATCAAAACCTATATTCCGCTAGCACCTGCTGTGGTGCCAACAGCTCAAGGCCGCGTGATCAAAGATAAGGTCGTATTGAATGTTAAGCACATTCCAGCACCTTACTTTAAGCCAGCATGTGTTGTAGAGCCTAGTAGCAAAATTAAAGCGAAAATGCTCAAGCTATTGCAGAGCATGCGTGTGATTGCTACTAATGCTGCAGGTGTACCACCTACCATGCAAGATGAATGGGAAATGGCTGCTGCTGTATCGTACTGGACTATCCGCGAATCACTATCTGCTCGTATCGCTATTATGTGCCGTGATGCTTTGCTGTATGGCAAGGTTGTTGTAGAAGGTGATGACAATGCAGGTGTGACGGTTGATTATGAGCGTCATAGTGATTTGACGTTTAGTCCGCTTATTGCATGGGACCAAACAGGTGCTACACCGTATGAAGATATTCGCGGCATGGTGAAAGACTTAGTTAAGCACGGTAAGCGTCGCCCAGTTGATGCATTGATGTCCAGCCGTGTTTTCGATGCGATGGCTGACAACGAAACCTTCAATGACAAGTTCACAGCATCAAAAGACAGCACTGCTACTCGTGTGTTTGATGGCGCCTTTGGCGGTGAAACCGAAGCGACCTTACGCGGTACTTTAGATGGTATTGAGTTTTGGACGTATGACGTTGAGTTTGAAAAAGCAGATGGCACAAGCGAGCTAATGATCCCTGAAGATGGTTTCTGGTTAATCTCTGAGCGTGCTAATAAGCTGTACTTCTGCATGATTAAGCATCGTAAGAACCCTGCTAAATTAGCAATGGAATTGATGCCGTACCATGTATTTAGTGATGATCCCTCAGTTGATAAATTCATCGCTGATTCTAGCCCATTGCCTGTACCAATCAATAAAAATGGTGCGTGTGGCGGTACTGGTTTTATCACTCTTTAATATCAACTAACTTTAATAGCCCTGTCTAATCGCAGGGTTTTTTTTGGAGCAAATTATGTCTAAGTATATTGCAAAACAATCGGTAGGCCGTTTTAAGACTGGTGAAGTGGTTGAAGGCTTGACCGAAAAGCGTGCCAAATTCTTACTTGAACAAGGCGCTATCGTAGAAGCTGAAGCCGTTGAAGGCGAAGATGTTGATACTGGCGAAGGTGGTGAAGTGGTCGAACTCGACACACTCACCAACAAAGAGCTAAAAGCTTTACTTGATGAAGAAGGTATCGAGTACAACGCATCTGATGATAAGAAAACGCTAATTGCTCTATTTCCGAAGGACTGATTATGTACGCGACTCGTGATGATTTGATTAGTCACTTTAGTGAATTAGAAATTGGTCAGCTTGAGTCGTTGCATGAGGACCCTTTAGCTGCAACTGCTAAAGCACTAAAAAGCGCAAGTGGCAAAATGGATAGTTTCTTATCTACCCGTTACAACACACCCATCGCCAAAACGGATAACTTGGAGCTAGTTTGCTGCAATATCGCAAGATACTTGCTGTATAAGAACGACGCAACAGGCGAACCAGAAGACCGCTACAAAGAAGAAATTGCTTGGCTAAAGGATGTTAGTGCTGGTCGCGCCAACGTCACTTTTGCTGAGCCATTGACCGCCGATGAGCAGCAAAGCACTTACGTTAAGCCTGCTGTACCAATTGGCAGTAGTTACCCTGGTCAAATATTTGGTGATGACGTGTTTGCCAAGATGCCAGGCATTAAGTGAGGTGAGTCATGTTTGATGCAGAGCTATCAGGTGGCGATGAGATTATCAGACGGCTAGGCGACTTGTATTTTGATAGTAAAAAAATGCAGAAGTTTAGTCGTTTGGCTGGTGCCGAGATGGTCCATCAGACTGAAGAGCGTTTTGCTAATCAGCATGATCTACAGCGTCAACCGTGGCTGCCGTCTCAACGTGCAATCAGAGAGCGTGGTCAGACCTTGCGTGATACTGGTCGCTTAATGGCTTCATTAACTTGGGTAGCGCTACCTGATGGCGTGAAGTGGGGCACAGACGTTATCTATGCTCGCATGATGCACTATGGCGGTAAAAAGGCGTTATTCCCTCACTTGTGGGGCGATATATCTGCTAGACCGTTCTTAGGTATGAACGAGGATGACCGCGCATCAGTGCTGAACATTATTAATCGAATTATGGACGTGGACTTATGAGTAATTATTTCGCAGTAGGTCTTGGCCTAATCGAGCACTTAGAGGCGAAAGCCGACGAGTGGGGTGTTAAGCACATCGGTACGGTTGCAGACATCAGCAAGATTAATAAGCAGATCACACCTGCGCTCTATGTCGTCAATACAAGCAATAATCCAAACGCTATCGGCTCGATAGATAGCCGCGATATACAACAGTGGACAGTCGTTGTCGCTGTCAGCAATCAAGCTGCGCAGACAGATGTTAAAGCGCTCATGGAGTCATCAGGCGAGCTTGTGAGCAAAGTTATTAATCATGTGCAGGGTTATGAGCTAGACGACTATCACGATCCGCTAGAACGCACATCGACAAGCGGGCGCCCTGATTACTTTAGTACGTTTGCACTATATCCACTCACTTTTCAGACAACCATTACGCCATAGGAGACAGTAACATGGCAGAGAAACAACAGTCACACGCATTTATCGGTAACGGTAAGGTGTATTTAACCGCAGTCAAAGGCGGTGTAGAAGGCAAGCCCTTTTGGGTTGGTGTAGCAAATGCTGCTGCTTTTAGTCACTCAGTGGAGGATGAAAAAGAGCTGATCGAATACCATTCTGGTAAAAACCAAGTATGGGACAAAGACGATGGCAGAAAGGCTACAACATTTAGCTTAACGCTTAATGAGCGTCGTCCAAAAGCAATGCAAGCAGCGTTACAAGCAACGGTCACGGAAGTTGCGACAGGAACAGTCGCAGCAGAAGGGCACGAAATTGATGCTATTGGCGATATCATATTTTTGAAACATAAGAACGTCAGCGATGTTGTTATCACCGACAGTACGCCTACGCCATTAGCGTTGGTCGAAGGTATTGACTACACGATTGATGAAAAGTACGGCACTCTTGAAATGACGCACGTACAGACCATCACATCACCGATCAAAGTTGCTTACAGCTACGGCACTGCTACGGTTATGAAGCCCATGACTGATGATGTTGATTATTATCGAATCCGTGTCGATGGACTAAACAAAGTTGGCCAAAAAGATAAGCAGGTGGTCACAGCTTATCGTGCCAAGCTATCACCTGCTGATACGCTTGATCTAATCAGTGATGACTTTAGTGAAATGACGCTCGAAGCTGATTTGCTATATGACGAAGCAGAAGAAGCAACTTACGAGATTGTGAAGTTGTAAATTAGCTGAAAATACTAAATAGAAGCACCTATAGATAAAACAAAAGCTCATTTTAACCGGTGAGCTTTTTTATTTAAGTAAATTATTACGCTGTGATTATTTACTTAAATAAAAAGGATTAATTATGCGTACTAATGCACAAACCAAGCTGACGAATACAGCGACCAATGAGGTTATCGTCTTATCTGATAGTCTTTATCCTGAAGGTGAACATGACTGGTCAGCTATCGTATCAAATACCAAGTACGCGTTAGATGGCACGATGATAGTTGAACAATCAGAGCGACTATCTGGTAGACCGTACACGATGCAAGCACCTAGCGGTCATGGCGTACTGTCACGAGCAACGGTTAATGCGCTCAAATCTGAGCGTGACAAGCTAGGAGCTACCTTTTGGCTAGATTATCTAGCAGATGGGGCGGTTAGGCGTGTAAAGGTCATATTTGACACTACAGGTGAAGCGATTGAAGCCAAGCCAGTAAAGAACACGACCAGCCCAGAGCTGACCGATTATTACAACGTAACGCTTAGGTTTTTAGAGATACCGAGCGTGTAAGTTACTGGAATAGCTGAGAGGGGTAGTTAGTCATGAGTGATAAAGATAAAACCCTTGCGGATAAGCTAAGAGAAAAGGACTTCAGGGTTCTTATCCTGCTTTATGTCATGGCGATAATTCTCGGCATCAACATGATTTTCGAGGCTATACAAGCCTATAAGAATATATAGAATCTACAAGCAAAACCACAGCCCACTCATTGTAGTGGGTTTTTTAATGCCTAAAATTTGACGGATGACAATAATGGCGATTACTCAAAATGATTTAGAAATTTTAAAGTCTGAGAATATGGTTGACACGCCTGATGGTGGTGGTCTGCCAACTGGTGTCGCTGTCATTGATGGCGTATCTAATAACTTATTTCCTGATGTATCAGATATTGACCGCTTAATTGGTCGTGTACGCTTGCGTAAAGTATCACTGGCAGTTAAAACGGCTGATGCTGAGCTATTGCAAGCACCTCGTATGCTATTTACTGAGTTACCTGATAACGAAAACATCAGCGTGTTTGCATTTAAAGCAACCTCATTTGCTGATAGACGCGCCGATGCTCAAAACAAAATCGAGTCTTATCTTGCTTTTGGTACAAAATGGGCAGGTCACTTGCTTGAGACACAGCTTGCAGGTCAGCGCGTTATTCAAGTATCTCTTGATACTGGCGATCAGATACCGGCAGTCGGTCAGCCACTTGTGCTTGTACAAAACGAGGGGCAGTCTGACGAGTTTTATCAATATATCCGACCGCTTAAAGTTGACACGGTAGAACGTCGTTTTCAGAAGTCAGCAAGTGAAACTGTAACGCGTATAGTCGCAACTATTGAGTTTGGCGATACGCTAAGCAAGTCTTTCAACGGCTTGACAGTCCAAGAGTTTTACTTAAACACCCCAACGACTAGACGCGCTATCTTGCGTGAAGCTCGTGTTGCTGATGCTGCTAAGTATTACAGCGCATCACGCTTGGCTGAGCCAGTAGTAGCTATGCAGAGTCGTCAGGTGAAAGTGAACTCTATCTACACGCAAGTTGTGCCAAGTACGCAAGTTGAGACACCTATTTTGCAACGTGATCCAGCCAACCAAGTTGCTACTCAAGCGCGTGGTGATGGTGTGATTAATATCAGCCAGTCGGTTAATGTGGCCCCTAACACTGCCTTTAGCTTACCAAGCGGCGTTTCAGTAGGTACGTTGAGCATGACGGTTGGTGGCCGTTCATTAACGGATAGAGACGGCCAATTGGTAGATAGTAGTAGCGTGGCATACGCCTCCATTAAGTACGGTATTGGTCAAATTACTTGGTACAGCTTGCTCAATCTTGGACAAACGACAATCACTGGTAGCTATAAACCTGCTAGTGAGTTTACCCGTGTAGCGCAGACTGATTATCAGATTGTTGGCGATAATGCAGGTTATAACTATGTGCGTGAGCTTGGGGCAGAGCCTCTACCTAACAGCCTAAAAATCGCATATACAGTAGGCGGTAACAACTACCTCGTACATGACGATGGTCGCGGCAATCTAGTTGATGATGATGGTAATGGTCGTGGCACAGTACAAGGTAAGACAGTATTGCTTACGACTGCCGCCATACCTGATGCAGAAAGTTACATTATTTACTCGTTTGGCGTCGATTTAGAGACCGTTAAGTATGCCGATCAAGCATTACCCGCTGCCTATCATGTTATTAATATCACAGACAAAGTAAGTGGTTCTATAACTGTCACATGGGCAACTGATAAAACAGCAACAGTCAGTAATGGCGTTGTCACAGGTGATGCAACAGGTACTTTCATTGATGGAAAATTGAATATCGCGCCCAATGTAACAGTGGCTAAGAATACAGCTTTCAATTTGTCTTATCAGCGTATACTGCCAGCCAATACAATAAAAATCCAAAGCTCACCTGTAGTTGATTCGACCAACGGAGAGTTTGAGACGTCTGTTGATTTTTCAGCGTCAGTAACGGACGCTAGTATTAGCTTAGTCATGGGCCTTAATAATATCTACGATGTAAAAGTTGTACTAGGTATTGATGCTAATGGCACAAAACTGATAATCAAAGACGTACTGCGCCCTGTATACCTTAGTAGTGCTGACGGCGTGGTAATTAGTGGCGGTGGTAGCGGTCAAGGGGTTGTTTCGCCCGAAGTAATTACTACGTGGCAGCCGATTACAGGGGCTACTGAAGAGCTGCGAGCATGGTCTGCTGAACTATTAAGCAGTACCGTTAATAAAACCTCTGGCACTGTGAGCTTAAAAGTAAAAATCACTCGTAAACAAAGCGGTGTGGAAGTGCTGACTCGCCCAGGCGTTTCACCAGTTTTTAAGGCAACAATGCAGACAGTGCCAATGCAGATTGACAGAGTATTTGTCAGCGCGGAAGGTTTAAAGTCAGCATCAACCGAGGCGGCAACCGCTAGCGGATCCGCGGCCACATTAAACGTCCCTTTGCCACAAGATACAGCGGCACCAGTTGTCAATGGATCACTATTTATTGATGTGCTCGGTATATCTTTAGCTGACAAAGACACCAAAATTAAGAGTGGCGAGGCTGTGGTAGGGGCGATTGATTACAGTGCTGGATTTGTGACTTTAACAACGTGGGATGTCGCTAAAGCCAACACGGTGAACCTTAAATCAATGCTACGTGAGAACGACCCAGTGCCGCTCGCTAACTTGATATTTAGAACACCAGTTGCGCCGCTTAAAGAAGCGTCTTTACAGATCAGCGCAGAGCTTGCAGACGGTACGCCTATATCGCTATCGACTGACGAGCAGGGCAGTATCACTGGTCATAGTTTTGCACATGGTACGGTTGACTTCAAAGCAGGTGTGGTTGCCTTGTACTTCTACGAACGATTAGGTGTGACAGCAAACCCTGAGATTGTTGACGAACCATGGTATGACGCAAACAACATCTATAACGATGGCGGTACAAACTACATCAATAAGCCTGTTTATGTGAAGCCTGATTCAATCCGCTACAACGCTATCGCTTACAGCTATTTGCCGCTTGATAAAGAGCTTATTGGCCTTGATCCAGTGCGCTTACCTAGTGATGGTCGTGTGCCGTTTGTGCGTAAAGGTGACAGCATTGCTATTACTGAGCTTAAGACAATGCAGCTACCGACCAATGAGCCAAACGATACGTTTGATTTAGGGTTCGAGCGACTGTCTGACGTATCAGTTGCTGATGCTAACGGCTTAAAAGTTAACACCGATTACCTTGATGTCGATTTAGATGCAGGTACTTTGCAGCTAAATGGTATGTTTGATATGTCGTTCTATACCGCGCCATTGACTGTTAAATACCGCATTATGGATATTGCATTGGTGATTGAAACGGATATATCAGGCCGTGTGACACTCTCAACGGTCATCACTCATGACTACAGCACAGCAGCAGTGTTTAGCTCGATGCTGCTCGCAGGTGATATGCAAGCGCGTGCGTATAACGTGTTTAGTCAAAAGTCATGGACCAATATATTTAGTGACAGCTTGATAGGCGACAAGGCAACGTCACAGTTGCAAGTAACTAACAACCCTATCGTGGTGACTAATCGTGATGCTATCGAGGAGCGTTGGGCACTGGTATTTACGAGTGCCACATCGTTTCGGATTATCGGCGAGACAGTTGGTGAGATTGGCTCAGGTTCAACGACCACGCTCACAATGCCTATCAACCCGATGACTGGTTACGCTTACTTCACGATACCAAGCGCAGCATGGGGTATTGGTTGGGCAGCCAATAATGTAGTCAGGATTAACACAGCAGCAGCTAAATATCCTGTATGGATAGGTAATGCTATTCAGCAGCACCAAGGCAGCAGCAGTGATAATTATGATTTCACGATTGGCTATCACGCGAACATTGACCGAGAGCGAGGTAATTCATGATATTAAGCGTCGATGCTAAAAATGCAGCTTTGCAGGGTATTGCTAATAAATTAAATGAGGGCACCAATTCGGTGCTCTCTTTGTTTATCGGCGAAACGTTAGCTGCTGAGATTGCGCTGCTTAATCCTGTGCAAGCCTCTATTGCTAATGCTGTTATGACGTTTAAGGTGCCGCCTAAAGCGCTAGCAATCGCTTCAGGCGTACCAACAGCAGCTAAGATTTTAGATGCGAGCGGCACTCTGATAGCGACACTTGATGTGGCAACCGAGCTAACACTCGATAAGGCGCAGATATATCAAGGCGGATATGTGACGCTAACGGCGTTAACTATGGGTGTGTGATATGGCAACAATCAACGGTAGGGCTAAGCGATTTAACGGTACAGCTATTGATTACGTGCTGTTGTTCGCTTGGAAAACAGGCAAATGCCTCGGAAAGTCGATACCAAATACAGCAGGAAATTGGTCGTTCGATTATACGGAAAATATGATAGTCGGCATCACTTACGTGGCAGATGGCTGCGAACCCATTACACATGGCCCATACGAATTTGTATTAAATAAATAAGGATAATTATGAGCTTTTTAAATCCAGTAAGCGAGCCTGTAAGACGCTTTAAAAGTACCGATGCAAGCGCACCCCAGATTAACTATAACGCTCGGGTAGCAGGTGATGTTTACGCAATACTAAAAGCATGCCTAGTAAACGGCTATGGTTCGGTCGCTAGCGCAGGCTGGACAGTGACTAATGAAACTGCTAATGCAGGTGAGTTTGTCAGCCCTAGCACCTCAATGAGTAGTTATAAAATAGGTATTTCTGACACAAGTGCCACCGCCACAACTTGGTATTATAAATATTTAGATGTGAGAACAGACCCAACCAACAACTCAGGTAAAAAGGTTTTTAGCTATATAGACAAGACAAGTGGTAGCAATGGCTGGCAATTACTTGTTACTGGTCGCGGCTTTTTCTTTATTGAATCAATGTATCAATCCGATATAGGCGCAATGGTTGCAAGGGTTACATATTTTGGCAGGGTTAAATCCGCAATCACAACAACTAGCGGTAAGAATATTGCTTATTGGTCTGTTGGTCACGGCGCAAGCTATCAACCCTATCAGCTGTACTCAACAACATCAGCATCACATTTCAACTTAGAGTCTTACACCAACTTAACCTTTTCGTCGGCAAATATATCAGGGATAACAGCTGGAGCGAAAACTTATGGAACGTCGGAGGCCGATGTTGTCTCTAAGTTATATCTATACAGTGGCTCTGTTTTTGCTGCGGAGCATCCTGGATTCATGGCGGTTGATAGCGCCAAGTCCGCAAACTTATTTGGCATTAGAGATACAGTGGATGATAACAATAGACCAATGATTTACGTCTGCATGGGCAGAGAGGTTAGTTCGTCAAATGTAGAAGGTAGCGCTAGGGGTGTTCTTGTGTATTTAGATTATTGGGAGTATTGAATATGTATTCAAAATCATACACTCAGATAAATACCAACTACACCGGATATATTGCTGGTCGCGATGACGGGATTGTTACCGCTACTGGTAAACCAGCGTCCAGACATATCTACCTGTTTAATGCCGATACTTTGCAAGTCATACAGCGTGTGACTTCACTTGATAACGGTCATTATATTTTTATGGGCCTTAACACATCGCAAGAGGTTTTGGTTATGGTACGTGACCACAAGCGAGAGCTTGAACCTTTTGCTTGGGATTACGTTGCCCCTGCCAATGATTTGTCACTTGATGAGCAACAAGCACTGTGGCGGTCATGGCAAACATAAGATAATACGAGGTAATTATGTCTGATGCGCTTCGCCTCATGCTTGACCGTTATATATCAGTGCAACCCAAAGCGAATAAATTGAGTTTGCCGCTTGATCGTAATCTTGGTGATATAACCCGCTACACCTATGTGTTTGCTGACTCATTACCGTTGCGTATGGAGCGTTTAGCTGTTGTTCGGCCAAGCGCTAACGTATTGACTTTATCCATAAGGCAGCCGTTAGGGACTGTAGCCCCAAAACTGTATTTTATATCAAGCAGCTTGCCACTGCCTTTGTCTGTATTATTTAGCGATCAGCCTGCACCAAACGAACTGCCACTCAATATGAGTCGTAGGCTTGGCACAGTGGTTGGAGTGCCAATAGCACCGCCTGTAGATAATGAAGACGTAGCACTAGCAGTTAATGCTACAGCAGATATGTCGCCTACAGCATCCGCTGCTGTGACAATAGATGCGGACAATGATGTAGGTGTAGCAATTGTAGCAGTCGCAAATATGGCGCCTACAGCAAGCGCTTTAATATCTGCCGAACAGATTGCTGTTGCAATTGAAATTGCTGCAACAGCGACCTTAAACCCTACAGCGAGCGCTACAGCAAGCTACGACTCTAATAACCCTAGTGTCGGTATGTTGAACGTATCTAGTAATATACAGGACGCAAAATTACAAGGTGTTGGTAGGCAGTCAGGTTTTGAGAATAACGCTAATTTAGCAAAGTCAGTTAGTGCTGATTGGCAGCAATCAAAGATAATTAGCACAAATAACCAAGCGCAATTTGAATCTAACGAGCAGTTGATATCGAGTAGGCAGCTATCATTTGAGCAATCAAAGCTGATAGGTGATAGCAGCAAGCAAGGCGCTGAATATCAAACATTTATTGCCAGTAAATCTACGCTAAAAACCGAGAACGCAAAGCGCATTAGTCATAGTAATTGGTATAGCTTTGAGGCAATGGCTAAGCGCCAGATTGATCGAACGCTGGGCGCTGAATACGCTGAGTTGATAACAGACAGGCTTGATACGTCTAGCGACTACAATCGACTGACTGCACTTAGCTATGATCTGCGTCATGAGTTTGCTCGGTTGCCGTACTCCAAACTGCGCTATGTGCCGCCGCCATTATCGCAGACCGTCATCTTAAAAGAACAAGTTATTGAGGGCTGGGAGTGCGGAACAGGCGCATTACGCCACTATGTTTACAATGATGAGCTTGCGCTACCCATGCACAGACGTATCGCTGATAGGGGCATATCTAGCAGTTTAGCTATGCCGTTATCAATGCCTCGTGGTGTTCTTGAGTTATCAGCTGAAGATGCTGATGCAATGGAAACGAGGCCATGCAAACGCAAGACACTAGGCGTCAATACTACGCTCGATGTCGTTACGTGCAAACCTAAAATGTTTGGCAAGGCGTCATCGGTTGCAGTAAACGCACAATCAATGATCAACGCGACTGCATGGCTAGAGTTACTAATTGGCGAGAAAGGCGAAGCCTATAACAAGGGAGTTATATTCGTGACAAACAGTGTGTCATTAGTGCGCTCAGACGATGGGCGTGAGATTAAGATGTTAGGCTTTAGCGTGGGCATTGATAGTAACAGTTATACATGGTCGTTTAGTGCGACTGTGCCGCTGTCTGAGCTGTCAAAAGTCAATACGGCATATGAGCAGCAGATAGGCGTAGAGTTTACCTGTAACGGCAATCTGTGGCGATTTATACTTGATAGCTGTGATGATAGCGTGTCGTTTGGTGAAAGTTCATTAACGATCAAAGGCAAGTCACGCGCCATGCTATTAGCGCACCCATACGCTACGCATCGTGGCTTTAAGTACGACACAGCTATGAGCGCAAGACAGATTGCTGAGGATGAGTTAAACCGCTTTGGCGTACCGTCAGGGTTTACGCTTGATTGGCAGCTTGCAGGGGTTAACGGTTGGAATATACCTGCCAATACTTACAGCTACTCAAATAAAACGCCTATTAATTCACTGCAGTGGATAGCCGAAGCAGCAGGTGGGTTTATCAATGCTCATATGAGTGAGGATATTATCCATGTACTGGCTCATTATCCAATACCATCATGGGAATGGGCAGCGCAGACACCTAGTATTGAGTTGCCAATGTCGCTTATCACCAGTCGCAGTCGGGGCCGTGTCAACAAGCCTGCATACAATGGGGTGACAATATACGGTGAGAATGACGGCGGTATCGCCGCTCTAATCAAGCGTACAGGTACGTCAGGCGGTTATCAGCCGCCAATGGTTACGAGCGACTTAATGACTGACCAAGACGCTGCTATTAGCCGCGGTAAGATGATACTGAGCGATACTGGTGATATTGGTAATATTGATATATCAATGCCGCTAGTTGCTGATGTAGGTGTATTATTGCCTTCCACGTTGGTTGGTGTTAATGATGGCGAGTCATGGATAGGTAAGGTTAGCGGAACGACCATTACTGGCAGACTCAATAGCAATCGAGCACTGGAAATTGAACAGGTTGCTGGGTTTGAGCGTCATTTCGATAAGGAGTCTGTCTAATGGCTAGCGGTAACCTATGGCAGTTATTCAAAAACGTGACAGAGCAAGGTGCTAAGCAATTGGCCACTGTCATTGATCGTAATGGCTCAAACTATACCGTCACCATGCAGGGCGGCGGCAACACCATCGTACAATCAAGTGCAGCTTACGAGCTGCAATCTAAAGTATTCATACGTGATGGGCAGATAGTCAGTGAAGCACCTGATTTACCCTTTGTTGAAATAGAGGTTTAGTATGACAGACAAAACAGATAAAGTGATCCGCGTCGCTGATACTGATATTACTATCAAGCGCGTCAAAGTTAAAAACTTAAACGAAGTGACACGGGCATTTACACCTTTTGTCGCTGAGTTTGAGCGTATTGTAAAAGCAAATAAGGGACTGCCTGAGAGTGAGCTACTAGCACTCATTGGCAGCTACACGGATGAAACGGTCATACTGGCATCGGTACTAACAGACCAAACGCCTACCTTTTATCGAGAGCTTGAGCCGCTTGAAATGCTCACAGTGATGCAGGAGGTCGTCGCCCATAGTGGCGATTTTTTTATGCGTCAGATTTTCATACCCCTAAAAAGTCTGGGAGCACAGTTAGCCTTACTTGGTTCGACAGCTTACTACCATTCTACAAAATCGGACTCAGAGAGCACGATGTCTTAGATATGGCGTTTGGCGAATGGTGGGAGTTATCCAAGGCGCTAGCCAAAGATAAACAGCAAAGCATTAAGGATATGGCTATTGCAATGCGAGTATCACAAGCAGACGCGAAAGGTTGGAAAGAGTTTATGAAAAGCTAGCGTAACAATGCTTAATCAACTAAAATTGAGTAAATTAATAATATGATGTAGGCGGAGAACATGGCTAAGGTTGTCGAGCAGAGTCTGGCGTTTTGTCCGAACTGTCAAAAGAAAACAATGCACTACAAAGAGACTAAGAAGTTAAGTTGGCTCATGCACCTTGTTTTAATAATTATTACGGCTGGTTTGTGGCTTGCGTTTCTTGTAATAACAATGATTTGGCATATGTTTACTAAAAAGATTGGTGGTAAGAGAACTTGCTCACAATGCGGTTTGGATCACTGAATAAAATAGAGGTAATTATGATAGACATAAACCGCATGACGTTGAAAGAATGGCCTAAAGCTCACGAAGTTTGGGGTGATGATGGCTTTGAGCGCATCAATAAATTGCTAGATAAAGCTGTGCATTTGGTTGGCAGAAAAGCACCAAATGAGGTTGCACATTATGCTGGACTATCTGAAAATAAAAGTAAGACGGGTAAAACACCAGTCGTTTTTATCGATTGCGATAGTTTGAACCGCTACCACATTAGCGAGCGTCATATTAAAGATGGCAAGCTGCCAAAACCTGATAGGGCAAGCGCCTTTAAATAACAAAACGAATAAATCAACAAGCTCACTTTAATTAGTGGGCTTTTTTTATGCCCAAAATTTGAGGTGCGCCGTATGGCAAGTGATTTAGATTTTAACGTGCAGTTGCGCGTACTCAACGAAAATTTTAACGCGGGTATTAACCAGGCGCGTGATAAGTTCACAGAATATGCCCAGTCGGTTGAGCGCAATATTTCTCAGATGGTCACCGATACTGAACGCGCTGACAAGATGCTTACTGATCTAGGTAATGTTGACGCCAGTCGCTTAACGGCTGAGCTAAAAACAACAGCCGATCAACTAAGACAGATGGGCGCAGGTGCCAATTTATCAGGTGACCAAATTGAAGCAGCAATGCGTACAGCAGCGCAGCAAGTAGGTAAACTTGATCAAGAATTGGTTAATGCAAGATTGGAAGCGACAAGGCTTGGTCAGACTGATGCATCACCTGAACAGATAGAGCAAGCAACAGCTAGCGTTGCTCGACTTGAACAAGAGCTTAACGAGGCGAAATCAGCCAGTACAAGCCTTGCAGGTGAGTTAGCAGGTGCAATGAATCGCGCTAGTACTACAGCTGACGGTGCTCGCAATGCTATCTATAAAATGGCTAACGTGCGAGTGCCCGAAACCATACGCGGTGAGATTGACCAGATTAGTCGCTCATTAACCAACTTTCAAAACAACTCTGGTCGCCCTGCCGCTGAAATTGAAAGAGTAACAAGATCCGCACAAGAGCAAATCAGACGGCTTGAGCAAGAGTTGCGCGGTGTCGACGATCAAGTACAGCGCACAGAGGCGGGAACCAAGAAGCTAAGCGGTGGTGTTAATAACCTTAAGGGTGCATTTGGTAGTTTGCAGGGGATATTGGCAGCGGCTGGGCTTGGTATCGGGGTTGCTGAAATTATTCAGGCAGCTGATGCGTTTGTATTGCTTGAAGCTCGTATCAAGATTGCTACTGGCGAGGGTGTCAACTTCATCACTGGCTTTGAGGGTGTTAAGCAGATAGCTAACGAAACATTCTCAAGCATTGCCAATACGGGTGAATTGTTTGCACGTATTACGCAAGCATCTACCACATTGGGCTTGGCTCAGGGCGAGATACTGTCAGTTACCAAGACGATTAACGAAGCAATTAAACTATCAGGTGGAACGGCTGCAAGTGCGGACGCGGCTATCATTCAGCTTGTGCAAGGTTTGCAGTCAGGCGTATTACGTGGCGAGGAATTTAACTCTATCATGGAGCAGTCACCGCGGCTTGCTCAAGCAATGGCTGATGGTCTTGGTGTGACTCGGGGCGAACTACGCAAGATGGCAGGTGAGGGCAAACTGACATCAGAGGTTGTCATTGATGCTGTACGTTCGCAGACCAAAGTTATTGAGGATGAGTTTGCGACACTGCCTGTCACGTTTGGCGACTCCATACAGCTACTTAAAAACACCATGTTTGAATTTGTTGGCAGTTTAAATGAGACCGTCAATCAATCTGGTCGAATGGCTGCAGCTGTTCAGTATATTAGCGATTCAATCAAGGATATTGACCCATCGACAATTGCAGCGGTAGAAAATCATTTTGATTCGCTATTGGTAACGCTTGGAGATACCTTTTCGGCAGTCAAAGATATTTATAGCGCTATTAGTGATATGACCAGTGCGTTAGCTGGCGGCAATGAGGATGTAGGTTTATTTACTCGACTATTAGGCATAGCCTCTGTTAGTTTGGGCATTATGAGTGACGGCTTTAAAGGCATATCTATTCTAGCTAACAGTGTTTTTGGCACTATATCTCAAATAACAGGTGGTATCTTAGAAGGTTTCTCAGCGCTCAAAGGTCAGACATCGCAACGTGCTGCTGAGTTATACCAGTTAGCCGATGAGCTGCACAAAAAGTCTGAACAGCAGATGATGGATTTTGAGTCATCGTCTAGCAAAGCATGGACTGCGATGAACAAGACCGCTCAAGAAAAATCTGAGGAGACAGTCGCAAAACTTGTCGCTGGTTACGACGAAATGCAGGCCAAAGGCTCTTATACGGCAGAAGCCCTAGAAGAGCAATTTATTAAGATTGCTGCTGCTAAGATCGCCCAAAACGATAACATCATTAGCGATGATATGCGCCTTGAGCTAGCGCAGCGCGAATTACAAGCTACATTCAGTGAGACTGGTGAGTTAATCATTGCATCAGCAAACGGTGTGCAAGCGGCATATCTTGGCGTTGGCGAGAGCTTTGCAGAGGTAGCAAGTGCAGCAATAGCTACAGGTAAGAGTGTTGCTGACTCTTTAGCGGATGCGGTGCCAAAAGCGCAGACGATAGGCGCAGTTGATGACATTATCAACTCGCTAACAGCGATGTCAGCGACAGGTAAGATCACAGGGCAAGAATTGGCGGCAGGTATCAATCTTGCTAACGAACGCTACAAAGAGATTGAAAACAACTTTGCAAGATATGCAGCTAAAAGCATCGCAGATAACGGTGGTATCGTAACGTCTGAGCTTGAGAAAGCAGCAGCATTGCAAGGCTTGGCAGTGCAAGCAGATGAAACAGGTAGCGTGTTAGTCACACAGCTTGATAGATCTACTCTTGCAAGTAGTCGCACCAAAGAGCAGATTGACGAATTAGCAGGTGCGGTGGGTATTGGTCTATCTAAGGAGTTTATAAAATCCAGTGCTGGACTTGACGAGCTGATCGATGGCTTTGATGACTTAACCGATGCGGGTTATGACGCAGGCGATGCGCTAGTTGGTGCACTGACTGAAATGTCTAACAAGGCTAGCAATACAGCCGAGATAGAGTATGTCATTGAAAAATGGAATGAGCTAGGCAAAGAAGGCAAGATAACTGGTCAAGAGCTTGCAGACGGCCTTGACCTATCGCGCAATAAGCTTGATGAACTGACCGATGGTATTAACAGCGTTGCAGAAGCTTATGGTGTACTAGGGCTGAAAACTCGTGAGGAGCTGGCTAAGCAAGCAGGTGCCTTCACTGAGTCATACGATATCATCAAGAAAGATGGTAAGGCCACAGCGCAGCAGTTAGAAGAAGCTTTTGAGAAAACAGCGAAATCAAACATTGCTGCCAATGGCAACGTAGTTGATGCTGTCACTAAGCGTATGGCAGCTGAGCGCGGTGTTACTGTTGCAGTTGACGAGCAAGGCCGCGTCACATTTGAAAAAATGGGGCAGGCAAAGACGGCAAACGATAATGTCACTCGCTCAGTCAACAACATTCGTACAGCCTATGACGGCATATCTAGCAGTGCAGGAGGCGCAGGTAATACCATGGTGCGTGCTGCAAATGAAGCAGCGTCCGCTTATGACAAGCTACAACAGAAAATCAAAGACGTTAAAGAGGCGCAAGCGGTTGCCAATGCTGATGAAACATTAAACAACCTCCGTATTTATGGCCAAGAGGAAGCACCAGTTGAGGGCAATCAATTTGGTAGTCGTTTAAGTGTTGAGAACTTCTTGAAGTCGCAAGGGTTGTCAGAAGCTCAAGCGATTGAAGAGGCAAGAAAACTGTACTCCAAACAAGGAGCATCAAGCGGTGCTCTAGACTTCGGCAAATTACAAGGTTTTACTGAAGGTCAAACACTGACAACAGCCGACCTTAATCGCTATAAGTCAGCATCAATGTATTTAGCTGAGATTGCTGAAAAGGCCCGTCAAGTCGGCCGTCAACAGGACGGTTATGAAGCGGCAAGGACAGCGACGGCTCAAATCACAACGCAAGAGTACAATCGTTTTGATAGCCAACCGAGCTCAAGCAAAACAATTCATGTTAATTTTCAACTTGGCGGTGCAACGGCATCGATGAGTATGCCAGAGAGCCAAGAAGCATCACTTACAGCTCTACTGCAACAACTACAAGACAGCAAAGCAATAGCAGGTTACTAGCCACTCACTGAGTGGTTTTTTTATGTCAAAAATTTGAGGAGGCGTTATGCCACAGAACACACCGTTTCTAGAACTAATCATACTAAAGCTGATGGTATTCCTTCCAAAGGTATTCGCAGCTGTCATCGGTGCAATATTTGGATTGATGCTGTCAGGCGACATCGGCAAAGACGGCAAGATACAAGTAAATATGTCAGTGATAGTCAAGTTTACTATCGCTGTTACAATCTCACTATTCGGTGGGGCAGCGCATATTGAATTTATGGGCTATCAAGATTATAGCGTGATGACGCAAGGCGCAATCATGCTAGTCTGGGCAGTGTTTGGGATGTTGGCAATCGGCATTGTTTATCAAGCGATTGCGCTATGGCAGGGCAAGACACTTACAGAAGTGATCAGAGAAGTAAAAGACGCAGCGTTTGCAATCTTCGGTAAATAATAATCAACACTAAATACGGCCCCAATTTGGGGCTTTTTTAATGTCTGAAATAAGGTGAGATACATGCAAGAATCTACAATCAAAAACCTACAAGCGACAATGAAACTGCACGGTTTCTATAACGGTGACGTTGATGGCACATGGAGCAATCAAGCTCATGCAGGATTTTATGCCATGGCGGAAGCTGCTATTCATTGTAAAGCTCATAGCGATAAAGACGCTGTGAACAAAGAGGATAAGCCAGTTGAGCCGACAGGTAAATACAATTTGTCTGCAAATTCACTAGATCGATTAATAGGCTTGCATCCTGATTTGGTAAAAATCGTTGAACGAGCTATCGAAATTACAGATATTGATTTTAGTGTAGGTGAAGGTCTGCGCTCAATCACACGGCAAAAAGAGCTATATCAGCAAGGTGCTACCACGACAATGAATAGCCGTCATTTAACTGGACACGCTGTAGACTTAATTGCACTTGATGAAGACGGCAAAGTTTCGTGGAATTGGAAATACTATCATCTGTTAGCCGTGGCAATGAAACAAGCTGCCAAAGATGTAGGCGTGTCGATCGAGTGGGGTGGCGATTGGAAGACTTTTAAAGATGGTCCGCACTACCAACTACCGTGGTCAAAATATCCAAAGTAATCATATATAAGCCCCGTCATTAATTTGGCGGGGTGTTCTTTTGTGTCTATAGTTAGCACATTACACCATAGCTTGTGATAAGAGGTTGAAACAACTCAGCGCCACAGAAATTACTGATCATAAAAAGGACTGTTAGTATAATGATTGATAGACATACAGCCCACATAGTTAAAGTTAATGGCCAATTTGTTAAATCTGAATGTCCGCAGCGCCTACAACTTAAATCAGAGCGTCTTACCCTAGTGTCGCACTTTGGACATTTTTTATAATCAATAAACAATTTAGCCTCCCTTTTAAATACTTATTTCATGATAGTATATACGGGTTATTTTAAGTAGACAAATGTTTGTTTAAAGTATATATGGTACTAATGGCTGGATTCGAATTAAAGAATTAAAAATATAGTATTAATGCTATTTATCGTATCTAGCCTTTTTTGAGACTATCTAAATAATCAGCCCACGCCTGCATCATTTCACGACGCTCATCTAGAAAGATGGTCCTATTATAAGCCCGACCATGCATGTCTCTGACATTGTGACCTAACTGCATCTCAACCAGGTTCTCAGGATATTTGAGTTTCTCAACAATCAGCGTCCGCGCAGTTGCCCTAAATCCATGTATCGTCTGCTTGGTCCCGTCATACCCCAGTCGCTTTAAAGCCTGATTCATTGTATTTTCGCTCATCGGTTGTACGGTTGTATGAATAGCAGGGAATAGATATTTACTGCGAGCGTGTAGTGATAGATCGTGTATTATCTCAATGGCTTGTGCCGGCAATGGCACTATTAAGGATAGACCAGTTCGTCTTTGAGTTTTACGAGGTGTAAAAGTCCAAGTCCCTTCATCAAGATCGAAGTCATCCCATAGCGCATAACGTAACTCGCCAGCGCGCACAAATAGCATCGGCATTAATTTGATGGCTGTGCGTACTTCAAAGCTACCCTCATAAATATCAATGGCGTTCAGCAAAATTCCTAATTCTTTTGGATCAATAATAGTAGGGTGGTGCTTTGTTGTTGGAGCCTGTAATGCTCCTATTAAGTCTTGAGTTATATCACGCTCACATCTGGCAGTCTGCACACCATACCTAAACACTTGGCCCGCAATAGTTCGCATCTTAATTGCTGTCTCATAGTACCCTTGCGCCTCTGCGGTTCTACATGCCTTCAATACGTCAATCGGCTTGATATCAGTGATAGGTATTTCACCAATGTGCTTATTCAGACGTTTAAGCTGTCTATTGTTATTTGTGATAGTGGCAGGGCTTACGTTACGCTTACGGCTCATATAGTCCTCTGCTACGGCCGCAAACGTATTATTAGATAGCAATTCTTGCTCGCGTTCATCATCAATTTTCTGTTGCTGCGGATCGATACCTTGTGCCAATAGTGCGCGTATTTCTGATCGTTGCTGTCTCGCTTGTGCCAAGGTAACGTCAGGATAAAGTCCTAGCGTCATAGTCGCGTGTTTCTTGGTAATTGGCCTAACATAGTTCATTCGCCAAGATTTAGCCCCTAGCTTTGTGACATACAAATACATGCCGCCACCATCTGCAAGCTTGTAAGCTTTGTCTTGTGTTTTCGCTTGCTTGACTTGCGTATCAGTCAAAGCCTTAATGGTTTTGGCCATTTTAAAGGTATCCTGTTTAAAGGTATTTTCGGATACCTGCTAGAATACCTTTAAAACAGTGTTATGGAAAGGTATCCTACGTTGTGTAAGGTTATGATGTGATATGTTGAGACATCAAAAAACCCCACAGCGTATAGGCTATGGGGTTATATGATAACTTATGATAATAATTGATGGTGCGCCCACCAAGACTCGAACTCGGATCGATCGCTTAGGAGGCAACTGCTCTATCCTGTTGAGCTATAGGCGCATTATGGAGTGACATTGTAGAAAAAAGCAGTCATAAAAGCAATCAACAAAAGATAAATAAAGACAATTTCTTCTTACTCACCATTGCTAAGCGCGTCAGTGACATCTACAGCATGATCGCCTGATGCATTTTTCGCCTGTGAGGTTGGTTTAAATAAGTCATTTACACTGTTCTTATAACCACTAATGTTCTGATAATCATATTTTTTTAGTATATCTTGACCTGTGCTCGATAGTAAAAAATTACGGAAGTTAATAGCAGTTGTATCGTCTGTCAGGATGACACCTTCAAGCGCTTGTTCATCTTTTAGCGCATAGTTAAAGGGATTTAGAGTGTGTATCTTTTTATCTTTGTTATGCGCACTATTATCACTATTTTTATCAGAGGCGTCATTTGTACCAGCATCCTCAGTACTTTTTTGACTTTGACCATTTCTATCTTGTGCCTGTTGCAATTCTGACTGTAGGAGTGATACCCGTTCTGTAGATAGGCTATCGTCATTGGTAATAATCATATCTGTATCAAAGACAAAGTCAGAGAGTTTGTCTTTGGTAGAAACACTACTTGGTACTGTAAGAAGGTCGTGAGAGGGGACATAGCTCGCTAGCACTTGCACGTGCGGATAACGAGATTCAAAGCTCACAATGATATCGTCCAAAGGTATCTGTAACTTCTCCTCTGCTCGAATGTATAAAACACTGTCAGCAATCTCTCTTGATTCATCACCTTTCGTACTAGGGTCTGCTTCACTTTCACTTGCCATGATTGGCAATGGGTCTGTGTTTTTTCGATTACTGGTCCACAACCAAATAAAGACCGCGATAAAGATTGTGAGCAGTAGCATGATTAGCCCAGCCAGCAGTAGTTTGTAGTCTTTCATATATTACTGCTCTTTTATTATTAGTTGATTCATAGCAAAGTTTATATACAGGGTGGTATCTAGTTTTTAAAGCTTTTGTTCTAGTACTTCATCGGTTAATTCAGCCAACATGTCTGCAAAGATATCCGTGTCTGCAGAAGGGGTAGATACTTGTTCTTCATCGACTTCACCATTTTCATCAGTATGACCACTGGTTTGGCGATCTGTTAGAAGATCAGATTGGTCGTTTAATACCTTTGCAGCAGGTGTAGTAGTTTGATGCGCTGCTAACGGCGATTCACCGGTTAATAATCTGTCTTTTAACCATCTAAACCCATGTGCCTCCCACCATGCTTCGAAACGTGGCAACGTGCTACCACGTACTGCTACAGGTAGATCTAGCGTTCTCAGTTTCTGCGCAAGGATAGGGTCGCTGATAGCTTGATGGATGCTCAAATAAAGTGAGCTGCTATCATCCGTATAGGGTCGTCTGTTTTGCCATGATCTGTCATCGATTTTCATACGTGGCAGTTGCCACAACTCACCGCGATAATACACGACGTACAAGCGTTGTTTTGGATGGACAAAAATGGCATCAATGGGACGCAAGGGCATAATATTAAGTAATCCCGTCAATAGAAAGTATTATTTAGATACAGGTTGTAAAGGCCAATTTAAAAACCACAATGAGATTATTTCATAGTAAATATGAATGATAGTATAAAACGACACTAAATGTCGCAAGCTTATTATAATATCGGCATTTACACTAGTAAACGATAACCATCAATGGCACACTGATAGCAAATTTGGCAAGTCAACGTTATCAATGGATATGCAGAGTTTGCTACTATAATTGTTTTTGTTTACGGCCCTCATGCTAGCAGAAATGCATCATAGTAACGACCATCAAACATGGATTGATGAGTATCGATTTTTGTTTTGTATTGACGTTTTATAGCGTTTTTGACATTGGATACAGACATCTCATCTATAAGTGAAGCCTTTTTTATCAATCCTAATATCTCACCTTTATTGCAATCAGATTATTGTCTATGTTCACTATTATTCAGTCGCACCGTACCGAAAACCTCGTTGATCAATTGCTTGTACAATACCAGTCCAAGGATCAGCCGGTTTTTGAACCCTTTATTGTCATTGTACCGTCGATGGTATTGGGCGATTGGTTGGACAAAACTATTGCTAGCCGTGCTGGTATTAGTACCTTGGTGCGTACTAAATTTTGGGGTCAGTATCAATGGACACTGATGCAAGATGTATTGACCCGCCATAATGCATACTTACTGGCGCAAAACCCTGAAGCGACAACTCTAAATGTACCCGAAGTGGCGGTGTTATCACCGACAGTAATGCAGTGGCGATTATTTGGGTATTTGACTTATTATCAGGAGTCGATTGTTGCAGATGAAAAGCATCCAGTTCATCCGTTGTTAGCGTCTTTGATTGATGACCCACAGGCAATTGCTCAACAAGACAGTTTACAACAGGATAAGGCGCAACAAGATGCTCGTATTTGGCAGATGGCAAGCGATTTGGCTAGGGTGTTTAACCGCTATTTGACTCACCGTGAGGATTGGTTGGCATTATGGTCGCAAAATAAGCCGTTGAACGTAAGTGAGTTGATAGCGGATAAAGATGCATTGTCACTGCGCTTTGATAAGTATGCGCGCGGCACACCTGAGTGGTTGGTCGACCATTATGTTGAGTTGGAAATTGCCCAACGATTCTTGTGGTCGCATTTGTTTGCCGATGTCCATCTACACCGTGTAGCACTAGAGCGTGCGTTTTGGTCAGCTTTAAAAGGTAATAAGGCGAACGAACGTGCTCAGTTGCCAACCATACTGCGTATTTTTACCATCCAGCAACTGCCACAGACCGAGTTAGACTTTCTACAGAGTCTGTCGCAATACATGAATATCACGCTATTGCATTACAATCCATCAAAGCTGTTTTGGGCGGATATCGTCGATAAATCTTGGTTACAGCGTCAGCAGATTATCAACCCTGAAAGCGTGTTTTTGCGTGATTATGGTCATAGTTTGCTATCGCGTTTGGGCAAGCAGTCGCGCGATGCGTTTGCCATGCTTGCCAACTTATCAGGTAATGAGCAATACGACGATGCGCTAGTCGAATGGCAAGATAACTTTGATAATGGTGTAGATAATGTGCTCGGTCATTACGAGTATGAAAGCGTAGATGCTGCTGATGACGCTGTTAGTACTCAAGATTCGCAAGGCAACCTGAGCTTATTAAAACGTTTGCAAAATGATGTGTTGATGCTTGATGAGCAATCGACCCAGCAAGCAACGGCCGCTACAGTCTCGCAAGCAGTAAGTAAGCAGATAGAGTCAAGCTTTGATGAAGAAAAGCCAGAAACGGCTTGGTATGAAGATGAAGCATTAGAGAATAAGCGCTTTGAGAAAGACCGTTTTTGGGCAATCTCTTCTCAAGATAATAGCCTAAGCATTCATTCGTGTCATAGTTTGCAGCGTCAGCTTGAAGTATTGCGTATTATGATTGGTCGTTGGCTAAATGAACCTATCAAACTAGGTGAAAAGAAACGCCATATCTCTGACATTGTGGTGCTGCTACCTGATGTTGAACGTCATCATGCATTGATTGGGTCTATCTTCGTCAATGGTAAGGGTCAAGACGGTTTGACTTTGCCTGCTAAAGTGACTGGTGTTGTTGACGCCGATATTCGCCAGTTATGGGAAGCGATTATCGGTTTTTACAAACTATTGGGTAGCCATAGTGCCCGTTTTGAAGCAGCTGAAGTCTTAGACTGGCTCATGTTACCGCCTTTATTTGAAAGCTTTGGACTGACTCATGAGCAAATGAGCCGTGGCTGTGATTTATTGGTAGAGGCGGGCTTTATTCGCGGCTTTGACGAGCTTCATCTTAAGCAAACTTTAGACAGCAATGATTACGACTATCGCTTTAGCTTTGCACAGGCATTAGACAGATTAACTTTAGGTCTGGTCATGCCAGAGGCTGAATTGAGCGACTGCTTATATGATCTAAATGACGATGAATGGCCAAGTACAGCTTTACCAGAAATGACCTTGCCGTTACCACAAGTGAGCCTGAATGATGCGCTGATTGTTGAAGCGCTTTGCCGCATTTATACTGGTTTGGTTGCACGACGTGATGATCATATACAAAAAATGAAAGCGGAAGATTGGCTCGACCAGATTGAGACACAAGTTATCCATCGCTACTTTGGCGATGTGGATCAAACACGTACCATGCGCGCCATTTACAATGCGATGAATGGTTTTAAATCAAGTCTACGAGCCAATCGTCATTATAGGCAGTACGCTAGTGGTGATATCGATAACAGAGAAGTAGAGCAGAGGCTGGCGGGTGTGGAGCAATTGCCGCTCAAGCTGAGCTTTATGCTAGACAGTATCGAAAACGAGCTTGAAAGTCAGCAAGTCAGTGCGGAGCCGACGGGGGTGATTACCTTTGGTCGATTCGGTGCACTAAGAAACGTGCCGTTTGAGCTGGTGGTGATGCTCAATATGGATCTTTCTGAGTTTCCTGGGCGTGACCGAGATAACCGCTATGATTTGATGAAAGCGACCAATGCACGCCGCGGTGACAGAGTTAGTGAAGATGATGACAACGGCGCATTTTTAGATGCGCTACTGTGCGCGCGCAGTGCATGCTGGATGTTCTACAATGGCCAAAGCTTGACGGACACCCATGAGCATTTGCCAGCCAATCCAGTGAGTGAGCTATTGCAGTTTTTGCAAGGCGAGGTGCAATGGCAGGTGAACTCGCTTGAGACATTACCCGAGAATATTGATCCTACCACGGAAAGCCTTAAGCGCTATTTGCCGAAATTGATTAAGCAGTGGTTGGTGACTGAGCATCCTGCACTACCTTTTCATGAGAGTCTGTTTGAGACAGAAATCGAAGGCACTGATGTTTCTGAGCAAGCGTCTCCTGATATTGATGACAATGCTAATGTTAACATCAATGCTCAGGATACCAGCCCTGTCGATATGATTGATGAGCTGGATACTTTACTAAGTACAGCCATGCGCAAAACCAAACTGGCTCAGAAAAAGCAGTTTCCGCCTGCGCCGCTTTGGCAAGCGGTGTTTGACACATTAAAAGGCCGAATATCTAGTGAGCATAAAGAGTTGGTGGGCTTACCCACGAAGGCGCAGTATGAGTCAATCGCTCAGGTGTTGGGTCAAGGCTTAGGTCAGCTAGGTCAAGTAGACAATCAAACCTTGTATGCATTGGCTAATATGCTAGCGTTAGCTACATTTGTTGATGCTAACGATGTCAATGGCATGACAGAGGTGCTATCTGATAGCATATTTAACATAGGAGAGATAGATATTGAAGGGGCGTTGGCTTACCAAGTGCGCCATCCTGCCAAAGCATTCTTACGGTCTCAAAAGGTGCATGTGGTACAAGGTGAAGAAGCACTATCGCATCAAGAGCCGCTATTCTTAGACAGTTTAACTACCTATCAAATTAAAGATCATTTGATTAAACAGTTGGTTACTGATGAGAATAAGAAAAATGGTAGTAGTGCAGTGACTGAAACTACTACTCCAATCCTAATGTATCAAAAAATTATGCCTGCTGGTGTCGCTCGCCAAACCACGCTACCCAATCAACAGAAAAAACTACAACAGCAATGTCTAGAGTTTAAAGAGCAGTTAATGGCTAATGGCTTTGACGAAAGCAGTATTCTCAACGAGAGTACGGCAGATATCAGCAGTGTATTACAGCTACTGACCCCAACCGCCGAATATCCTGTTCAGATAGAGCTAAAAAATATACTGAATAATACTGATAATGATTCAAAAGACCAGACAGATATAGAGGGTATAGAAACACTGCTTAAGCTGATGCCGAAAATCATTAAGATCAAAGGCTCAGTACCAATATTAGCCCCCATATCAATTATTCAGGCGGGCGTGCCTTATGCTCAGCAATCACCCAAGCAGTGGTTAAACATATTGCCCAATTCTGCCAGTCCTAGGCATTTACTCAAGTTTTGGTTGTCACATTTATATTGGCAAGTGGCTAGACGTACCACTGCCGAGCAAGTAGCATTAAATGATGGCGTAAGTATTTGGCGTTTTAATAAGCCTAGCTCACAAGTCAAAAAGTATGACAAGGTCATCGCATTTACACTAAGCCCAATCGTGTATGAAGACGCAGTCATTGAGCTGATAAAATGGGCAGTTTTTGGCAAGTTAACGGGTCAAGTACCCATTACGTTACTGCCAGAATATGCACTGAATTACCTTGATAAGTATCTAACCGCTGAAGAAGGTGACAGCAACCGCTACTGGCCAAAACGAGCCGATTTCTCGGACTGGTTAAGGCCTAACTATAACTCAGACACGGTATACGATACTTGCTCGCAGCATGCTATTTGGCAGTACGTGCTACGTGACCAAGATGCATTCAAAGCGCTATCGGCAGCGTTGACTACATTAGCCCAGCCATTATATGAGCCGATGTTTAATGCGTTAACTAACTTAGATGGTTAGCCCATTATCTAGAACAGCCTCTAATTAGTTTTTGCTATTTTGTTTTGATAAATAATAATTAAAAGTATGCGCCCATATGACAGACCTTACCGACCCAACCAATACCATTGACTCGTCTACACAACCGAATTTACTTGATGAATATTCAGATGAACTGACTTTATCTGCTGTGTCTGAACGTAAAAATGATGTCATACCGGCAGTCGATGTTGATCTAACGGGTAAACACCTAATCGAAGCTTCAGCGGGCACGGGTAAGACTTGGACGTTGACCGGTATTGTACTGCGCCTACTGATCGAAGCGCGACGTGCGCCAGAGCAGATCATTGCCACGACCTTTACTCGAGCTGCCGCTGCCGAAATGCGTCAGCGTATCCATGATCGTTTGGTAGATTTCTATCAGCTATTACAATGGGTCAATAGCCTAAGTGCTGATACTGGCAATAAAGAAAGTCTCTATTCCAACATACTACAAGTCATGCCTGAGAGTAATAAAGACGCACAAGTAGGCAGTAATCCAGATGTAGATGCAAACGTTGAGACAGGCATTGACGATTTAAATCAAGACCTTGCTGCTGATAAGCAAGCGGCGGCTGAGCAACGTAAACAAGCAAAAAAAGATCGTGAGGACTGGCTGGTGAATCAGGCCAAATATGTGCGTTTAGACGGCATTATGCAAGATCCTATTAACTTGCATCTCGTCGGTTATTTGCTGGATCACGTGTACAGTTACCCCATGGCGGAAGCTATCAGGCGTACGGCACTGGTACTCACCACATTGGATAAGCTATTTGTAGGTACGCTCGATAGCTTGGCGCAAAAATGGTTGACGGAGTACAGCAGCGAGACTGGTCACCAGCAGGGTATGGGGATTATTGAAGACAGCAGTATTGAGCAGGTTACTGATAGTATTATCCATGATGAGCTGCGTCAGTTTCAAAGCCGTTTGTATTATGAGCAGCCTAAACTTTACGCGCTAATGGATCAGCAAGGTAAGCTGTCTGCGGTAGGCGATCATAAGAAATATGTGACACGATCGCTTAATTTTATCTCTGCGCCGATTGATGAGATAAGGATTGAGAAAGGCTTTGACTTTGATGCATACGAAAAGCTAATCAATGAGTTCTCTCAGTTAGATTTAGTAGATATCCAGCCTTACTTAAATCCTGACTATAGAAAGTCTCAAGGGTTTCGTGGTGGTTCTAATCTAACCAAACAGTTTGATGCCATTATTGAGGTTCATCAAAAGATATCAGAGTATCAGCTGACGTTTAATAGCTATTTGAATGAGAGCGAGAATAAGATTTTGACATCATTGCAAGATGCCAGATATCCAGATGAAGATGGCAAAATTAAGAATTTTAATAAGAATAAAGAAAAAGAGCATCAGACGCTTTTTGAGCTAGAAACCATTAGTAAGTTAATGGCTCTCTTAGACATGCTTGATAGTTTAAATCAGCATATATTGTTGGTATTGGCCGATCTTAACCGCCATATTGTGTTGGCTGTGCGTAATAGGCTGCCAGTTATTTTAGAAGAGCGTGGCGAGACGACTTTTAGTTTACAAATGGTACGCTTAAATCAAGCGCTAACTGGTCGCCAAGGAGATAAGCTGGCGCGTTATATTCGTCATCACTATCCTGTGGCATTGATTGACGAGTCGCAAGATATCAATGGCGAGCAAGCCATTATGATTGAAAGTATTTATTTGCCAAAGAATAAGCGTAAACAGTCGGACAGTGATAAGCAGTCAACCACTAAGAAAACCAATCATGAGTTTCTGCTATTGGTTGGTGATCCCAAACAGGCTATTTATGGGTTTCGCGGTGGCGATGTGGCCAACTATAACTATATGAAAGCCCAGTTTGATAAAAGCGCCCTTTGGACGCTTGATATCAACCGCCGTTCTAATGCCGGTGTGATTAACGCATTGAACTGTTGGTTTGGTATGGCGAGTGCAACAACTACTGAGAACAAACTGTCGCAATTGGGTACTGGTATTCATTACCAACATATCAAAGCAGCAAAACCGGAATATGAGCTGTCTTGGTTTAATGCGTCAGATAGTCTGGATGATGTGCTGGTGACAGAGGTGCTTTCTGCTCAGCCAGTGAGCTTATTGCACCTGCCTTATGACAAGGACAAAGAGTTTGATTATGATGAACATGAGATAACAGCTCGCCATATAGCCACTTTGCTTAATAGTGGTCAGACACTTAAAGGTAAGCCGATTCAGCCCAGTGATATTGGGGTGCTGGCACGTGCCAAAAAAGATCTGAAAAGGGTCGAAGATGAGCTGGTAAAACTTAATGTGCCGACCTTGACTACCAGTGATGTCAGCATCTTTGAGACTATTATGGCAGAAGATGTGGCGGCGCTACTAAGTGCCATGCTATACCCGTATCGTCATGACATGATTAATCGGGTGTTGACCAGTCACCTATATGGACTGAGTATCAAAAACATCAAAGCCATGATGACGGACCATGAGTCAGGCATTACCGAGGGTAGCAGTACGCCAAGCGCCCGTTCAAATAATTCTAATTCGAAAGACTTCTCAACTAATGAAGCTACTGATATTAAAAAGAGCTATCAAGACTTTATTACTTATCTAAAAGAAGGTGCACAGCGTTGGCAGCACTTTGGCATCTTATCGGCGCTACATTATTTATTAGATAAAAGCCCTGTACAGCCGCAAGGCGTTTGGCAAGCCCTAGCTGCGCATCCGGAAGGTGACCGTCATATTATGGACTTGCGTCATGTAATGGACATCTTGGCGCAGTATGGTCTAGGTATGGGTGAGCATGAGCTACTGGCGTGGTTCAGGCAGCATATAGATGCAGCGCCTAACAGTGACTGGGCTAAGCAATATCCGCTACCGACAGAGTCTGGTGTGCAATTGATGACTATTCATAAGTCAAAAGGGCTTGAGTTCCCTATTGTCTATGTATTGGGAATGGGTGATGCCAGTAGGAAGTCTGGTAATAAGGAAGACTATGGGTTGTACCTATATAACGCGCAACAAGCGCCTTCAGCGCTAGTGCGGCAGTCGATAGAAGTACAGCAGTCGACAGATAATCAATCGACGGGAAATCAGCGCCGCTTCTCACCATTGCAAGGCTCTGCCACGGATGAGGGTTACTATACGAATATCGAGACACAAGAAGGTTTTGATGAGATAAGACGGCTTGGCTATGTGGCATTTACTCGAGCCAGTGAGCAGCTTTATGTTGTGCTACGAGATCCGAGTAACAAAACAGGGTTTGAGCTAAAGCCAGTGTTTTATTGGTTTGAATCGCCAGAAGCAAAGTTCGAGCTACCTGACAGGCTCAAAGGTATCGTAGGCATGCTTAGAGGTCATAAAGTTAATGAGTTCTATGACAATAATTACGCAAGCAATTATGCTAACTCAGCAGGCGTAAATGATAGTGCTCAGCTAGCCGCAACCAAATCAAGTGCTCATAAGCCTACAAGAGAGGCTATTGAGTACGCGCCCTTTGCCGAGGTGATGAAAACCAATTATTTTTATGGTTGGGCCAAGACCAGTTTTACCGCCTTAGCGCGTCAGCTCGATGAATCTACACAAGCAATGGCGATAGTGGATGAGCGTATTGATGATGCGATAGACATTGATATGACAGAGTCCTCTGTTTCAGACCTCTCTTTACTTAATAACGACGAGTCTCTCGAACAAGACAGTGAACTAAACCTCAAGGTAGAAGATGATATCCGCTTTACCTTTGTAAAGGGTGCCAATGCCGGTACGTTTTTGCATGAGATATTTGAACAAATAGACTTTACCAATAAAGCCCAGTGGCCTCAGGTTATTGATAGAGCGATTAATAGCTATCAGTTGCCGCTGATATATAGCAGTGCTGAACAGCAGAGCCGCAGATCCCAAGGCAAAAAACAAAGAGATAGCGATGGGTTTGATCTTGAGTCAATAGATACAACCAAGCATGAGGCGTTAGTTAATTGGATTGAAGAAGTGCTGCATGCGCCACTACTGGCTTCCAATCAACCCTTGATTGCTCTTGACAAAGGTAAGCGATTTGCCGAGTTAGAGTTCAACATGGGATTGTCAGAGAATTTCAAAGCACAGGATATTAGTAAGCTTTTCCAACAGTATTTACCTGACGAGACAGATAAACACGTCACCCTAGTGCCACAAAATAAAGCGCATCTGTATCGTTATTTGCGTGGTGAGATTGACTTGGTGTATGAGTATGCTGGCAAGTATTATGTGGTTGACTATAAGAGTAACTTTCTAGGAAATAGCCTAAGCGATTACAATGAAGATACCCTCAAGAAAGCAATGTCCAAGGCGGGGTACTGGCTACAAGCAGCAATCTATCAAGTAGCATTACATCGGTTCCTTGCTATGAGAATCAGTGATTATACGGGTAACGAAGATAAGTACTTAGGCGCTGTAGAGTACGTGTTTTTACGCGGTGTGTATGATCCGAATGCTCAAGCAGCTACTATGCCTACATCGCAAGATAGGGCTCAGTCTAACCACGATAGCTTGAGCAGTAATAGCTGCTATGGATTGGTTACTTGGGATATTCCCATCGCCTTTATTAAAGGTCTAGATGCCTTGTTTGGCCTGCCGGATTAATAAACTTTATATAATACTTAAATGGACAAACATTGTTATAACATTTAATCAGATTAAAAAGAGACCAGCACACGATGAGTAATAATAACAACAAGAGCAAGTCAGCCATTAGTTTACAAGAGAGCTGGGCAAGTAATCTCAGTGATTATATTTTGCTGCGCCGTCAGCAAACACATGTAGCATATGACGCGGCAGATGCAAAGACAAACGATGAAAATAGAAGAATCGATAAGTCAAAAGATAGCGATTTATTTACGGCTCTATTCGTTATTTTAGCGGCTCATTTGGAAGAAGGGCATACTGTATTAACCATTAATGCAGCCGATCATGAAGCTCCCATGCAAGGTCAGATTAATGGGGAAGTGGTCACGTTATATGCATGGCAGCAGCAATTATTGGGGATACTGGCAACACCAATTTTTGCGCTGATTGATACTCAGATAAAAACACAAATAGACACGCAACTAGACGATGACACTATAACGGAGACATCGCTATTTGTATTACTGGACACTTTGTTTGGTCAGCGAGATTACCTATGGGCGCAGCTAGCACTGAGTAATCATGGAAAAGAGACGTTGATCAAACGTTTTGATGCGATAACCACGTTATATCATCGCTTGAAGAATAGCGACTTAAATACTTTCGTTCATTCAATCCATGAGCATGCTTTATTTTCTAATATTGAGGCGAATAGTGATAGTAATAACTATCAAAATAGCCTAAGCAAAGATAATCAACCAATTATTTATAACATAACTAAGAATAAAAAGACCCAAAGTTCGAAAATCACATTTTGGCTACACCGCACATGGCAAGCAGAATTTAACTTAGCGCAGCATATTAATCATATTTTGAATCAGCAGATAGTACCTTTAGACATTACCATGCCTGAGAACTTAAATAACCAACAGATAGCCGCTATCAATGTGGCGAACAGTAATGCATTTAGTATCATTACTGGTGGCCCAGGTACAGGTAAAACCTACACCGTTGCTCAGTTAGTTATCGCGTTACAACAGACGACAGAGAGTAGAGGGGATGAGTCTGAACATATTAGGTTTAGCACAGACAGTGCTAGTCTAGCATTAGCAGCGCCAACAGGTAAGGCAGCCCAACGTATGCAAGAGTCTCTGCAGGCGGCTTTAGACGACGCAAATGTAGAGCTGCAGTTGCAAGAGGCAAAAACCATCCATCGTCTACTAGGCATCGGTCGAACGGGTAGACCGCGCTACGATGCCAACAACCCTCTAGGTGAAGATATTATCATCGTTGATGAGGCATCTATGCTCGGAGTTGAGTTGGCCAATTACCTTGTAAGCGCTGTAAAGCCAGGTGCAAGGCTAATATTATTAGGCGATGCTAATCAGTTAGCAGCCGTCGATGCAGGAGCAGTATTGGCTGATCTCTGTCGCATTCCACTATTGCAACCTATTCACGCAGAGCTAACCGAGAGCCGCCGATTTAGCGCTAAGTCAGGTATCGGTAAACTGGCCACTCAAATCAATAAAGCAGAGACAAATATTCAAGCTATTTGGCAATTATTAAGGCATGACGCTGCCTTGAGTTTTCAATATGTTAATACGTTACAAGCAGAGTCCCTATCAAATAACAAGATAGAAAATAGCCTAAGCAGAGGGAAAATTGTTTCAAGAATCTCCAGTAATTACCAATCATACGTAAATAAAGTTAAAAATTTACTGAAAAATCCGATAGAAAAATCCGTGCCAGAATCAGTTAAAAATACTACCACTTCGTTAATGGAAGTATTTAATCAATTTAGAATCCTCACTGCTGGCCATAATGGTGAATGGGGCGACCACTATATCAATAACTACCTTACTCAATGGTATCTTGCTGAGTTAAAGTTACCATTGGGTCAAAATACATGGTTCCATGGACGTCCTGTTATGGTGCTACAAAATAACTATGAGCTTGGGCTATTTAATGGGGATATTGGTTTCTGCTTACAAACATCAGATGAAAGGAGTCAGTTAGAGGTATTCTTTGAAAATAAGACACAAGGGATAGCTGTTAATTTGCTAAATGAAGAGGTGATAGCCACGGCATATGCAATGACCATTCACAAGTCACAAGGATCTGAATTTAATCATGTTGCTATTACTTTTGATAATAGTCATGCACGGTTACTGAGCAAAGAGCTTATCTATACGGCAGTGACTCGTGCTAAGAAGCAGGTAACGATATATAGTACCAAGCACGCCTTAGAAAAAGCAGTTCAAACACCAACTGAGCGGCATACTGGTTTGGCATTACAGTTTTAACGATTCATTCAAGTTGTTGTCGGCGCAATAAGTCAGCGCAATAAAAAAGCATCCAAATTGGATGCTTTTTTAGGACTTAACTATTTCAATCAATTAAGTCTAGAATTAAACTTTGTCTTCTTTGATTGCATAGATACCTGGTAGGTGACGCAAGTAACCATGGAAATCCATACCACAACCGTAAACATAGCGATCTGCAACATCAATACCCACAAAATCTACGTCAAAATCTGCAACTTTGCGATCATGTTGCTTGTTAAGCAAGACACAAGACTCAAGTGATAGAGGCTTTTCTTTGCTTAATTCTTCAACAACTGCTTTTAGGGTAATACCTTCGTCAAAAATGTCGTCGATTAACAATACGTGCTCACCTTCGATACTAACATCAGGCTTGAATTTCCAATCAAGCTCGTTAGTACCTTCGTTATCGCGATAACGAGTCGCATGGATATAATGCATGCGATGGTAGAACGTAAGATGTGTCAGTAGTTGACCAGCTGGGATCAAGCCGCCGTTCATCACGACCATAACAATTGGGTTTAGACCAGCATAATGTAGATTGAGCTGAGCGGCCAAACGCTCATAAGCAGCAGCTACTTCGATACTGCTAATAAGGCACTCTGAGTTGCGTAAAGTTTTTTCAATTTCTTGGTTACTGATTTGGGTCATCGGGTGCGCCTTTGGTAAAAAGTGCCGCTTATTTTAGCAAATTTTAGTGAATTTGCCCAACGTCATATGACTTTTGGGACAAAATTAATCCAACTTTTGGGGTTATTCTGGCTTTTCTATAATAAATGGACGGTAATAATTGGCCAATCTATTCAATGAGTCATTTGGTAGGTCAGGTAATAGCTTATTAAGTGCCATACTCATGCCTTTATCAATTACCGATTTGGCAACTGGAACTGACTTACGTTTGATCATGCCTAGCTTTAATGTCTCGGCATAACGACTGATAAAATGGGTCAATGTTTCTTCGTTCATGGTTTCGAGTGCTGTTTTAAATTTGGCTCTATCTACATGTTCAGGCGTGATAGCAGCAAACCCTTCAGTGATGGTATTGGCATCTTTTTCTGACAGTTTAAAGCCGACACGTTTAACGCCTTCGTTATCAATAAAGGTTGCATGATCTCTTAGAAAATGAAAACTTGGTAATACGTCTTTGTTGTTTTCTTTACCCAGTAAGATATTGAGCAAAGTATCTGTCGCGCGTTCAATCGTTCCAACAATTTTACGCATAGAAGCTTGGCGCTCAGGGTTAGGAATAATCTCTACCAAACCAACCAATAAATTATCAGTAAGATCGCGCGCCGTCTGATGCGTAAGAGCATCGCGATAAGGGTAGTACTCTACATTCTCATTTGAAGCAACGACTTGTTCGGCCTCACTGATTAAAGCTTTTAGTTTATCTGAGGGTACGAATCCAAAATAATGTGCCATTGCACTTCCTTTATTTGTTGTTTTTTATGTCTTACTTGCGTTACATTGATCACCAAATCGGTTATTATTTAAACAAAGTTTTAGTCTCAGGCTCATCACACCAAATGTTGATTAGTGACATGCCCTAGTTATAAGATAAATGACTTTGTTGATTGGTAATAATTTTGCAAATTGCTAGAATTTACCTAAACGATAGATGAGCTGAGTCACTCATCGCACACTAATTTAGCATATTTTTTATATTTTAATTCAAAAAGCTTGAACTTATAAGGCTATTGACTACTTGTCTAGGGAGAGATGAGATGAATAGTGCTATCGTACTACTATTCGCCGTTGCCGCTATGCTCTGCGGCTACGTGTTTTATTCAAAATTTATCGCCACCAAAATTTTAGCATTGGACAACAGCCGTCCTACACCCGCACATACGATGAAAGATGGGATCGATTATGTCCCTACCAATAAGTATGTATTGTGGGGGCATCACTTTACGTCAGTGGCAGGGGCTGCACCAATTATCGGTCCTGCCATTGCGGTTATTTGGGGCTGGGTGCCTGCCATTATTTGGGTAGTGGTAGGTACTATCTTTATGGCTGGCGTACATGATATGTCTGCTATTTGGGCAAGTATGCGTAATAGAGGTCAGTCGATTGGCTCTATCGCTGGTACTGTCATGGGCACACGTGTCCGCAGCTTGATGATGGTTGTTATCTTCTTATTACTACTGATGGTCAATGCTGTGTTTGGCGTAGCTATTGCCAATATGATGATCAAGACGCCATCTGCGGTATTGCCAGTTTGGGGTGCCTTGGTGGTTGCCTTTATCATCGGACAGTGTATCTATCGCTACAACATGAATTTGGTCTGGGTGTCCATTATCGGGGTAACTGCCTTGTACGGGCTTATCTATCTCGGCCCTATGTTCCCGATTGTGTTACCTGAAACCGTGATGGGCTTGCCTGATAACGCAGTATGGATCTTGATATTGTTCGCCTATGCGGCGATTGCGTCGTTGTTGCCTGTATGGATGCTACTTCAAC